>WNGC01000184.1_pt1 | contig 59801 bp, 44 predicted proteins | sample 5400051 | NCBI WGS metagenome assembly WNGC01 (sample SAMN13153368, study PRJNA577476) | soil metagenome | isolation source: 20 cm soil or saprolite under grassland replicate 2 | place: USA:California | collected 2016-06-15
AGGAAGCACACTCCGACCGGGAGTGCGGGGCCACCCTTGGCCACCAGGGCCGCGGCCTCGGCCTCATTGTATGCTTTTCGTCGACTGCATCGCGTGCAGATCATGACCGGTCATTGAGCGAGGGGGCAGCCTAACGGATGGCGCTTAAGCTGCGGCGCCGAATTAGAAGATTCACAAACGTAAGCCTATCACCACGGAGCTCAGCATGGTGTCCGGACTCGTTGAGGGCGGGCGCCGACAGCTTCAAGGGCGTGTTAGGCTGCACGGCCACGGAGCGTTGCTTCATCACGCCAAGGTAATCCGCAGTGAGCACAAACCCTACCGGCTCGCGAGAACCACTTGATCACCGCCGGGATTCTCCAGCCACCGAAGAATGACTTCCCGCAGTGAGGGCACGGCCAAAACCCGAGAAGGATCTGAATGGTGCAACAAGTCCGATGTAGAGGACTGCGATCGTTGCCTTGACGGAGTAAAGGGAGGGCCGACGATCCATAAGAGCGACGGCGAGAACGACGAACGGAAATAGCGCATATAGGACACCGAGAGCGACTCGCGTCCGCTGAAAACTGTCGTGCGGCTCTGGACCTGGGCTCATGGGATCGTGCAGCCTAACTAGTAATTAACCTGAATCATTGTAGTCTCTCGGCAGTCTAACACACCCCTCAGCGTGTTAGACTGCCAAAATCGTGCAGAAGACATCCCGCCGTCTCCGCCCTTCGTCAAAGCTGAAATCGGTTAGACATACCGATCTAACATACCCTGATAGCTCGCCGTTGCTTCGTACTGATTGTCATCCCTTGGAGCGAAGGGACCTGTTGTTACGCAGCGCACTGCCACGTCATCTCATCCAAATCGGCGCGCGCAAACCACGCACCTGTCATCCTGAGCGCCGCAGGCGCGAAGGACCTGCTTTTCAGGGCGTCGGCGGGTTCTGCTTGCCGATCTCGTACTCCCGCGGTGGTTCCGCGCCGAGCAGGTTCCGCACGAAGTAGTCCCAGCGCCGCCGCATCATGTAGAGCCCATCGCGCCCGTAGCCGTGACGCGCGTTGGGCAGAATCAGCAGATCGAAATCCTTGTTCGCCTTGATCAACGCATCGACTACGAGATAGGTGTTGTAGGGCGGGACATTGTCGTCCATCCCCCCGTGCGCCAGCAGGAGCTTGCCGCGCAGATTCGCGGCGTGCATCTGATTGGCCTCCGCGGCGTAGTTGTCGCTCTCGCCGTTCTTGACCAGGAGTCCCTGGTATCGTTCGCCCCAGTCGTCCTCGTAGTTCCGGTTGTCGTGGTTGCCGGATTCCGAGATGCCGACCTTGAACACGTCCGGATAGTTGAACATCGCGGCCGCCGTGGCGAACCCGCCGCCCGAGTGCCCCCAGATCCCGACGCGCTCGAGATCGATCCACGGGTATCGCGCGGCGAGCTGTTTGATCGCCGCGACCTGATCGGGCAGCGTGTTCTCTTCCATCTTACCGTACGCCGCGTCGCGGAACGTCTTCGACCGGCCGCCCCGCGTTCCCATGCCGTCGATCGCAACGACCACGAATCCCAGCTCCGCGAGCGCCTGATGATCACTGCGTGCGGGCACGAAGCTGCGCGACCCCACGCTGCCGCTCGGCATGGGATAGATGTAGTCCACGAGCGGGTACTTGGCGGTCGAGTCGAGCCGCGACGGCGTGAACATCAGCCCGTAGAGGTCCGTCGTGCCGAGTACGCGGCCGTTCCGGTCGCGCAGCACCGTCACCGGCGGCGTCACGGGCGTCGAGTAGGAATCGACGATCGACGCGCCGTCCGGCGCCATCGCGACCTGGTGATCGGCATCCTCGGGGGTGAGCAGCGTTTGCCCCCGCCCATCGAAGCCGATGCGATAGAGAAAGCGGTAATAGGGGTCGCGGCCCCGCTCCATTCCTTGTCCGGTGAAATAGATCACGCGCGCCCGCTCGTCGACGTACACGATGGATTCGACGTTGCCATCGCTGCTCGTGATGCGCGTTTTGAGTCGCCCGGTGGTGAGATCGTACAAGTAGAGGTGAACCCAGCCGTCGCGCTCAGACCACCAGATCAGCTCGTTCGAGCGGGGCAGCACGCGCCAGTTCTGGGCGATGCCGACCTCGCCCACCTGCGTCGCCGCGCGCTCCTCGAGCAGCGTGCGCACAGTGCCGGTCCGCGCATCCGCCACGCGCACCCACGCCTGCTTGTGATCGCGCGAGCTCGAGACGAACGCAATTGCCGAGGCGTCCGGATACCAGAGGAGGTCGCAGATTCTGCCGCCACAGGCGACGTGGTCGCTGACCATCGAGCGATGGGCGTCGGGCGGCATCTGCAGCCGCACCAGCTGTGGTGTCGGACCGCTCACATCGATCACCACGCGCTGTATTCGGAAGATGACGCTGTCGCCGGGGAGCGGATACCGCCACGCTTCCAGCTCCGGCGCGCCGACCTGCGTGCGCACGAGGTACATGCGACTCACGCCGCGCCCGTCGTGCTGGAACGTGGCGATCTTGCGCGAGTCGGGAGACCACGTGACGACCGGCGCGGCGCTCTTGACCCAGCCGGCGTTGTTGGTTCCGTACCCGAAATCCTCGACGCCGTCCGTGGTCAGCGCCGTCTCCGTCCCGCTCGTCAGGTCTGTCATCCAGAGATTGTTATTGCGAATGAACACGGCCCGCGAGCTGTCGGGTGACAGGATCGAATTCGGTGGCGCGTCGCGCCGCGTGCTTTTGGCCGCCGTGCAGCGATAGGCAGTGAGGTCGCATTTCACGATCGCATTGTATCCTGCATCCGCGCTCACCAGGGAGGACAGTTGTCGGCTGTCCGCCGAGAGGTCGAGGGAGAGCAGGGGCAGGCTATCACCCGTTACCCGCTGCCCCAGGGCCGTCGAGAGCGCCGCGGCGAGCCGCGCCTGATCGAATGCCGCGGTCCGTGTCCGGCGCCGCGGATCCACAACGACGTATTCAAACCCGCTTCTGGTGGAGACGCTGTACCAGGCTCGTCCGTCGGGTAGCCACGTCGGCCGAACGGGAAACCCGGTCACCAGCCGATTGGTGGCGGGGCCGAGCGCGCGCTCGGCGCGGGCGTAGTCGTCCGCGGTCAGCGCGCGCCGTGCCTGCGGCAGCGCGGGCGAGGGGAGGATGTTGCAGAGCAAGACGGCGACGAGTGCTACACGCTGAGAGCGGGTCAGGGCGTGAGAACCCCCGTGAACACGTACTCGTGTTGCGCGTCTCGAATCGTCAGCCGTTTCCCAGCATCGCTCACCACGAACTCGAAGCCACTGATCCCGGGAGCGATCGTGAGAAATGAGATCGAGCCGTCCGGGTTTTTGCGCGTCGCGACCTCGCTCCGGAACTCGCCGAAGTCGAACACGGTTCGCCCGCCCTCACGGCGGACGTCGATGTCGCCCATGGCGTCGTTGTGGAAGTGCCTGCCGAGCTTCACCGCCTCCGCGGTGTCTGCGGGGACTGTGAGGAGCCTGCGGTCGGCGGCAAGCTGCGCGTACCAGCTCTTCGCCTGCGCCGCCACGTCGGCGTCCGCCTCGTCGCGGCCGTCGAACAACACTTCGAGGAGCTTGCGCTGGAACACGTCGCGCAGGACCCAGCCCGGGTTCCCGTTGGTGAGCACCACGGCACCCACGTGCTGTTCCGGCAGCCACATCATGTCGCTGTGGAACCCGATCAGGTCGCCGCCGTGATGCACGACGGGCGTCCCGTATTTGGTGTCCACCATGAGGCCCATGCCGTACGTGGCTTCCTTCCCGAGCGGCACGTTCGGCGCGCGGCGTTGCAGCAGTGGCTCGCGGTGAATGTACTGCGTGCCATCAGGCAACCTTCCCTCGGCGAGCTCCATCGAGATGTACTTGAGCATGTCACGCACACTGCTCCACGCGGCGCCGGCCGGGCGCACGGGGATGACCGAATAGTTGATGTCCATCGCGGCGACGCTGGTCTTACTCTCGATGTCAGGCGCATGCGGCGACGCGTGGTTGCCCGCGAGCGCTCTGGCGTAGTTGAACGTCGTGGAGGTCATGCCCAGCGGCCCGAAGACAAGCGTCCGCATGGCCGTGTCGTAGGCAGCGCCCAGATCGAGGTTCGGAAAAGCCACGTGGCCACCGGTGTAACCGGCCGCTGCGGCCATCGGATTCGAGTACTGGAACATCTCCCCGAACTTGCTGGTCGGGTGCATGGTCCCCAGCGTCCGCAGCGCGGACTCCGGAGTGGCATCCTTGAACTCGAACAGCCACTCGAGGTCTTGCCGCGGCAGTCCGGTGCACGCGCAGATGAGGTGCTTCACCAGCACCTGCCGGGTGATCGCGCTGTCGCCGAGCTTGAACGAGGGGAGCAGCGAGGTCACGCGTGTCTCCCACCCGAACCGGTGCGCGTCGACGAGCTTGGCCAGCATCAGCGTGGTGAGCGCTTTGGTATTCGACGCGATCATGAACAACGTGTTGCCGTCGGGCTTCTCCGGCTTGCCGAGCTCGCGGACGCCGAACCCGTCGGCGAAGACCACCTTGCCGTCCTGAACGATGCCCACGGCCACGCCAGGGATGCCGAGTTCCCGCATGGCCTGCTCGGTGAATGCGGAGAGCCGCGCGAGACGCGTAGCATCGAGCGTCGCAGCCTTCCTCCCGGCGAATGACTCGCGCGTGAATCCCTTAGGTAACAACCGATCGAAAATGACCTGGACTGCTGCGAGACGCTTCTCGCCCGTGGCGTCGCTCATGTCGTAGATGGCGACCGTCCAGACGTCTCCGGCGCGCTGGGCGAACACGCCGACACCACGTTTCTCGTTGGGCGAGGTCTGGTAGGAATAGTTGCGCCGATCAGACCAGCCGTCCTGGTCGGGCTGGGGAGTGATAACCCTGAGCGGCCAGGTGTGCGCGGGCATGTATGCGGCCCACGCGAGCGCGACAGCGGAGTCCACCGTCGGGGCACGCACGTCGACGAGCGCGATGTGCGAGTCGCCTTCCGGCGGCGCGAGGATCGTGGCAGGTCCGCGCACGGAGAAGGTCCAGCCGGCAGGGGCGATGAAGGTGGCCCCCGCAGTGGTCTGCTTGGGCGTGTCGGCCGTAAGCTGTTCCGACGTCGCGCTGTTTTGGGCCGCAAGGACGGCGCGGGTACACGACGTCACGACAAGCAGGCACGCGATCGTGCGGGCAGGGCCGCCGAGGTGAATGTGCGGCATGGGATCCTCCTGGAGCGCAGGGAGAGGAGCTTCCCAAGTTACCTCCGGCTTGGCAACTCGCTACCCGCTCAACGCGAAGGATCGGCTTTTGAGATATATCTGAGCGAGCCGTTCCGATCCATTAGGGGAGAGAGCAATGAGCGCTAAGCAGGTTGCTACCTGGTATCGCTGGGACGACATGCCCCGCGAGGAGCTGCACGAGAAGCTGTCGCGGCGCCTGATCACCGGCGACCAGTTGATGCTCGCGCACGTGTACTTGAAGAAGGGCTGCGTCGTCCCGAAGCACTCGCACATGAACGAGCAGCTCACCTACATCCTGGAAGGAGCGCTCCAGTTCTTTGTGGGTGACGACGACCGCGAGGAAATTGTCGTACGCGCGGGAGAGGTGCTCCATCTGCCGGGCAACGTGCCGCACGAGGCCCACGCGCTCGAGGACACGCTCGACGTAGACGTGTTCTATCCGCCGCGCGAGGACTGGCTCAAGAAGACGGACGCCTATCTCCGGAAATAATCGCCGTTCGCTCTCCTTACATAACAGAGCCCAACTGGCTCTCGGTGGGCTCCGCTCAGCAGAACCAGGGTTCGGTGAGGCGGGCGGGGATGGGGCGCTCGGGCGGCGGCAGTCGCACGCCGCCGACGTACGCCCGGCCGGCGCGCTGCGCGGCGAGCGAGTGCAGGCGCGCGATCGTCGCCGCGGGATCATCGCCGGCCGCCGCGGCAACGAGCGCGGTGACCTCGGTGTGGAGCGCGTCCATGCGCGGGTCGGGGTGCGTCCAGCGGTGGGTGAACGCCGGGCGGTCGAGCGCGCCGAGGAACGGTTGAATCGCGGGGCGGGTGAGCAGCGATGAGCCGGGTGGGACGAGCAGCCGGATCGTGAGCTGCACCGGGTCCACCTGATCCACGAGGTCTTCCGAGTCCACGAAGTCCAGCAGCTCGAAGTAATCGTCGAGCGTCGCCCACGGGGTGAACGGCATGAACGAAGGCCGCAGTGCGATGCCAGCCTCGCGCATGATGTCGAATGCGGCGAGCGCGTCGGCGCGCGTGTGGCCTTTCTCTAAATGCGAGAGCACGACATCGCTGAGCGACTCGACGGCGGAGACGACGAACGCGCAGCCGGTGCGGGCGAATCCAGGCAGCAGCGCGCGGTGGCGGAGCAGGTGTTCGATCTTCGCTGTGAAGTCGTACGTCACGCCGGGGAACTCGGTGTGCAGCGCGCGGACCAACCGGAGCGCATGCCCCGGGCCGTTGAGGAAGTCGGGGTCGCCGAACGTGATGTGTCCCGCGCCGGCGGCGACGAGGCGGCGAATGTCGCCGAGCACGACGTCCTGCGGCACGACGAAGAATCGTCCGTTGTAGACGGGCGGAATGGGGCAGTGTAGACAGTGGTGCAGGCAGCCGCGGCTCGCTTCGACATACCCCGTCGCGATGTCCGCTCCGTTGCGCCGGAGCTTGACGTAGCGAGTGAGTGGCGGAAGCGACTTACGGCTCGGGAGTGGAAACTTGAGACGGGTGCGTGGGGCGTAGTGCGTGGTGCGTGGTGATTCTCCATGTTCGAGCTGCTCCACGAGCTCCACGAACGATTCTTCAAATTCGCCGCCGAAGACATCGTCGGCGATCCCCGCGAGCAGGTACTCGGCGTTGAGCAGCGCGTAGAGGCCGTGAAAGACGATGCGGCACTGCGGGTTGATGCCGCGAATCCGCTCGGCCGTGCGGACGCCGAGACGCAGCGCCGTGTGCATCGGGACCGCGATGGCGACCAGTTTGGCGCGGCGGACCTTGGCCTCGTCCCACGGCTCGACGGCGAGGTCGAGAGAATCGGGCGCGAAGCCGGCGCGCTCGAGGAAGGCTTTGGGCCAGGCGATGCCCAGGGGTTGATGGCCGAGCGAGTAGCAGGAGATGAGGAGGACGTCAGACATGGCCATGGACCGGAACATTAACCAGGGGTACACCCGAGCGTCACGCGGCCGCGATGTCGACCCTCGGCGACGCAGTCGTCGCCGCGCCGGCGTCTCGCCGCAGTAGGATCTGCCTCACCCTCGTGCGGTCCGTACCAAAAAAACGCGCGCGCCGAGTTGAATAGCCGTTGACGCACCGCGCCACCATTCTAGTTTCCACCACATGGCGCCCACGGTCATGACCGCCGACGAACTGCTTCACGCCAGCATCCCCGACAAGCGTACCGAGCTGGTCCGTGGCGTACTCGTCGTCCGCAAGCCCGCCGGCTACAACCACGGCCGAGTGATCGCGGAGCTCACCGGCCGACTCTGGTCCCACGTCGAGCGGGCCGCCGCGGGACAGCTGCTCGGCGCCGAGACCGGGTTCACGCTGTTTCGAGACCCGGACACGGTCCGAGCTCCCGACATCGCGTTTGTCCACCGCGACCGGCTGCCGGATCCCGCAAGCCGCGGCTTTGTGGAGCTGGCGCCCGACCTCGTCGTGGAAGTCCTGTCACCTGCCGACCGCCCGGGCGAAACCCTCGCCAAGATCGGCGACTGGCTCGAGGCGGGCGCCCGACTCGTGTGGGTGATCGATCCTAACCGACGCACAGCGCGGGTCTACCGCGCCGACGGGCGTGAGACGAGCGTGACGGAAAAAGAAGATCTGACCGGCGAGGACGTCCTCCCGGGCTTCGTCTGCCCGCTTGCGACTATTCTGTAGCCTTCGCGTTTCTACTTCCTGCTCATGAAGACCCCCCTCGCGCTCCTACTGCTCGGCGTTCTGCCCGGACGCCTCTCCGCCCAGCACTTCCATCGCCTTCCCGCCACGCCGCGCACCGTCGCCTACGGCTACTACAGCGCCGCGGCGACGCCCGTGCTCCGCATCCCTTCGGGCGACACCGTCGAGGTGGAGACGCTCATCACCAACCGCCCCGACCGCCTGGAAGCCGCGGGAGTCGCGCCGGCCGACGTGCAACAGTCCCTGCGTGACATCGTGACCCAGGTGACCGACAAGGGTCCCGGCGGACACATTCTCACGGGGCCCATCTTTATGGAGGGAGCCGATTCGGGAGACGTGCTCGAGGTGCGGATCCTCCGCATCGATCTCTCCCTTCCGTACGGCTACAACGGCTGCAGTGGATTTCTGCCGACCAATTGCGACAGCACCCATCGCACGCGGATCATCCCGCTCGATCGCGCGCGCATGACCGCGCAGTTTGCGCCGGACATCGTGATCCCGCTCCATCCCTTCTTCGGCAGCATGGGCGTGGCGCCGCCGCGCGATTCGGGGCGCGTGAGCTCGAACCCGCCCGGAATTCACGCCGGCAACATGGATAACAAGGAGCTGGTCGCGGGCACCACGCTCTTCATTCCCGTCCACACTGCCGGCGCCTTGTTCGAAATCGGAGACGGTCACGCCGCGCAGGGCGACGGCGAAGTCGACCAAACCGCCATCGAGACCTCGCTGACGGGCCGCCTTCAGCTCATCGTCCGCAAGGACATGCACCTCTCGTGGCCTCGCGCGGAGACGCCCACGCACTTCATCGCGATGGGGATGGACAAGGATCTCACCAAAGCCACGCAGATCGCCGTCCAGAACGCCATTGATTTCATCGCCGCCAAGCGCACCTGGTCGAAGATGGAAGCCTATCGGCTCGTGAGCGTGGCGTGCGACGTGCGCGTCACCGAGCTGGTGGACGGCAATGTCGGGGTGCACGTCATGATTCCCAAGTCGATCGTGGGGAAATGATTCATGTTCGATGACCGCCGCAGTTGCCTCTTGACCGGCCGACCGCCGCAGTTGCTTGTTCTCCTCGCCGCTCTCGCCATGCCGGCCGCGCTCTCCGCGCAGGCCGACTCGTCCCGAACCCCCGACCCCATAGCCCAGCTGGTCGGGCGCCTCGACCTGGAGCGCTACAAGGCCACAATCAAGGGGCTCACGCGCTTCGGTGACCGGCGGCAGGGCACGGACCGCAACCGTGCCGCCGTGGACTGGATCGAGGCGCAGCTGCGGAGCTACGGCTGCAGCAACGTGGCGCGCCTGAAGTACCAGTATCAGCCGCGCCCTCCAATGCCGCTGACGGAAGGGATCCGGCTGCGCGACACGATCCACGCTGCGGGCGGCGGCCGCTACCGCGGCGTGCGCACCCGCACCGGCGTCAACAACGATTCGCTCAAGCAAACCGACGTCCGGGTGCGCGCGATCGACGCGCAGGCCAGCACGCCGGGCGCGCGCGAAGAGGTCTACTGCACCAAAATCGGCGGCACGCACCCGGGCGAGATGTACATCGTCGGCGGCCACATGGACGGGATCGGCTGGGGTGAGGCCGCGAACGACGACGGCTCGGGGACCGCGCTCGTCATGGAGCTGGCCCGCGTCTTCTCCGGGCCGGACGTGCGCACCGATCGCTCGATCCGCTTCATCCTCTGGAACAACGAGGAGACCGGACTCAACGGCTCACGCGCCTACGTCGAGCAGCGTCGCGCACTCCAGGGCTCGCCGGACGAGCCCAAATGGCTCGGCATGATCCAGCACGACATGATGCTCTTCGACCACGGCATGCCGCGCGCCGACAGCACGCTCGCCCCCGAGCAGCGGCCGGAAGCGGACGTGAACATCGAGTTCCAGGCGAGCGCGAAGTTTGCGAATGAGGCACAGCAGCTCGCCTGGGTGTTCCAGCGCGCGAACGAGAAGTATGCGACCGACTATCCGGCCTCCGTCGGCTCGCACATGACGAACACCGACTCGGCGCCGTTTCAGGACTACGTGCCGGCGATCAGCCTGCGCGAAAACGAGCGCGGCACACAGATCGGCGCGGGGTGGGACCCGAACTGGCACCAGCCCACCGATCTCTATTCCACGTATAGCGACAAGGACTTCCGGCTTGGCCTGAACGCCGCGCAAACGACGCTCGCGGCGCTCGCGGGCCTCGCCGGCGCGACGATCAAGTAGTCTCAGCTCGCCGCCACGCCTCCACGATCTCGAGCAGTCCCTCCGCCGGCTCGGCCGTGGTCTCCCACGCGACCGGCGACCCAGCGTCCAGCAGCAAGCGTCCCACCGCCGCGAAATCGCGCCCCTCACGCCCTTGTCGCGAGCCTTCCGCCGCCCAGATCAATGGCGGGCCTTTGAACTCGCGGTCGCGCACGTGCACCGACGCGCCGTGCGCGAGCAGCACCCGCACCGCCTCGAGCCATCCTTCCATCGCGGCCGAATGCAGCACCGTCTTGCCGATCCCCGCGTCGGGCCGGTTCGGATCGAACCCGCACGCCAGCATCGCTTCGAGCGCGCGGACGTCGTTGCGCTCCGCCGCCCGGTGGAATGCGATGTAGTGGTCGTCGGTGATCGCGTTGCGCAGACCGGGATTCTGTGCGAGCAGCGCCTCCGCCGCCTCGCGACGCCCTAGACTGCACGCCGCGACGAGACGATCTATTTCCGACAGCTCCGTTGACGCGCCGTGCTCGCGCAGCCAGTCCGCCACGGCGCGATTCCCGTTCAGCTCGGCGACCGCGTAGGGCGTCCGCCCGTCGGCGCGCTTGCGCTCGACGTCGGCCCCATGAGCGACCATCGCCTCCACCAACGGCACATCCCACGCGCGCGCCACCACATGCAGCGGCGTCTCGCCGTTTTCGGCGAACATGGCGTTCGGATCGGCGCCGTGCTCGAGCAGCCACCTCACTCCCTCAGGCGTGCGACTCCAATTGAGGATCGCATACAGCGACGTCGCCCCGTCGGTAGCCCAGGCTTGATCGATGTTGGCGCCGCGCGCGCGCAGCGCCTCCAGCACCGGGATGTCGCCGGCACTCGCGGCGAGCGGGAGCGTGACGCCGTCGTTGGGATCGGCCCCGCCCTCGAGCAACGCTTCGACGAGCGGCAGCGACCGCACGACGCGCGACGCTCCCCACAGCACCGGCCGGCGCACGTTGTGATGCAACCAGGGGAACCGGGTGTTCGGATCGACGCCGAGAGCAATGAGCCGCCGCGCGATCACTGCCAAACCTTCGGCGCGCGCGGGCGCATCGTGCGCCATCACTGTGTAGCAGACGTAATGGATCGGTTCCCAGCCCCGCGGCCCGCCGGCCTTGCGGCCGAGTGACGGATCTCGCTCGAGCCGTGTATCCACGGCTTTCGCGTCACCGAGCACGAGCGCCGTGTGGAGATTCGCATTGGCGATCCCCGGATGCAGCGTGACGATGCGTTCGGCGCGATCGCCGCGTTCGTCCGTGGCCGCTTCGACGAACGCGTCCACGGCCGCGTCGAACTCGAGGGTCAGCGCTTCGACGTGATCGCGCAGCTTGTTCCATGACGCGAACCCGTACTCGCGCGCAATCCGCGTTTGCGCCTCGTGCAGGGCGACCTGCGCCGACCGCTGAAGCTCCTTCGCTTGGTGTTTGAGCTGATCAAGACTGGGACGAGGGGGGAGCTGCTTGGCTGCCATAGAGCCTCCATGCTGAACGCCGGCGGTCCGCAAGCCGGCCAGCACGGAGACAACCGTGCGGGGAACTCGATGAAGAGGGTGGACTCAGTCCTTCGCGCGGACCCGCATGCGCCCCGAGCGCGCTGCAACGATGGTGTGCGGCGGTCTCAGCGTCAAGCGATGGGCAGACGGGCGGATGGGCAGATGGGCAGATGGGCAGATGGGCGGATGGGCGGATGTGCGCTCGGTGCCCTACCGCACAGCCATCCGACGTACAGATCGATAGAGCTCCCATGTGAGCCGGCCCGCTAGATCGCGCGCCTGATCGAGCTCATCCGACCATCAGCCCACCTGTCTCCCAAACGCCACGCCCTTGCGCTCCGGTCCCGCCAGCGCCACCACCGCGCACACGACGAACACCAGCGCCGCCGAGAGGGCCATGGTCTGCGCGTAGCTCGTATGCGCGGCGAACAACGCCTGTACGTGGGGGATTTGGCTCGCGAGCGCCACGCCGCACTGGTAGGCGAAACCGGGTAGGAAGCCCCGCACACCGTCCGGCGCGAGCTCGTTGATGTGCGCCGGGATGACGCCCCAGGCACCCTGGACGAAGAACTGCATGACGAAGGCGCCGAGCACGAGCAGCGGCGTGGCGGGTGCGAATGCCCACATCGGGATCGCAAGCAGGGCTCCCGCCAGCGCCAGGCCAATGGTGCGCCGGCGGCCCAGCCGGTCGGAATAGAGACCGCACAGCACGCCACCCGCGAGCGCGCCCACTTGGGAGAACGCCGTCAGCGCGGCGCGCGCCGTGGGTCCCCAACCCCAGTCCCGCTGGAGAAAGGTGGGATACATATCCTGCGTGCCGTGCGAGACCATGTTCATCAGCGCCATCAGGCCCGTCAGATAGAGGAAGAGCTTCCAGTTCGACGCGATCGCCCGTCCCAGGTGTGACCAGTTCTCGTGCCGGGTCTCGCGCCACACGTCCGACTCTTGCACGCGGGCGCGCACGAACAGGGCGAGCAGCGCCGGCAGGCCGCCGATGAAGAACAGCGGCCGCCAGCCCCAGTGGGGGAAGACGAGCAGGTAACACAGCGCTGCCAACAGATAACCGGCTGCATAGCCCTGCTGCAGCAGCCCCGACATGACGCCACGCAGTCGCGGTGGCACCTTCTCCATGACGAGCGACGCGCCCACGCCCCATTCCGCCCCCATGCCGATCCCGAACAACGCGCGTAGCACGAGAAAGGTGGTGTAATTCGGCGCGAGGCCCGACAGCACCTCGATCACCGAATAGAACACCAGGTCGACCATCAGCGGGATCTTGCGGCCGTAGCGATCGGCGAGGAGGCCGAATATGAATGCGCCGACGGGCCGGAAGGCGAGGGTGAGCGTGATCGAAAGGGCGATCGCGGCGTCCGACTTGCCGAAATCCTTCGCGATCGCCGTCAGCGTCATCACGACCAGGAAGAAATCGAACGCGTCGAGCATCCAGCCGAGGAAACCCGCGGCGACGGTCGCGTTCTGATCCCTGGCGGCAGCGCGTGGCGGTGTCATGGATGCCGTGGTCGGGCCCCCTAAATCACAGCGAGTCGCTCGATCCCACGCAGGGAGTCATGCCAACGCTGTATCCCTGTTGCCGACCGTCCACCGTCACAAGCACGAGACGCCGGCCGTGGCGCCCGAGACCCACGGCACCGTTAGTGCCCGGTTGACCACCCCACCGAAGGCCCTCCCGCCTCAGTGACCCCCGATCGATGCGGCGGCCGGCCGGGCGCCCTCGGCCTTGGCCAGGAGGATACCGTTGAACAGGAACTTGAACGTGCCGTGAGGCTGGCCGCGGAACAGGATCTCGGGCCCGAATAAGTACAGCGTTCCGCGCCCCAGATTGGCTTCGGCGGCCGCGAACCCGTCTTTGAGGTAGTGCTGGCCCCACGCCCACCCACTGCGCAGCGGATGATCGGTCTCGTACCACGCCACGGGCCGCAGCCCGTCGGCCGGTGCATTCGCCGCCGGCCGGAACACAGGGCTCTCGTCGAAGAACACGTCGGCGTGGTCCGCGAAGCCGTAGGCGACCGGCCGGGTGTTGTCGACTCTCACCTGGAGCACCGAGCCCGGAACGTAGAACTTCTCGTTCGGGAGCGGCTTCCCGTCCGCGACGAGCTGGTTCACGACCGGCAGGCCGAGGTGGCGCGCCAGGTTGGTGGAGCTGCCGATCGAGATGATTGTGCCGCCCGCGTTCAAGAACTCCCGCAGCTGGGGCACGGTCTTCGCGACGGTCACGCGTCCGAGCCGGGCCCGGTACTCCGCCGGAATCCTGGCGGTATCGAGGGGGCCTTCGAAGGCCCCCCCTTCGGCCGCGCTATCGCTCGTGGGAACGGCGCCGTCCGGCAGAATCACGACGTCGAACCGCTCGGCGAGCTTGCCGGAGTCGAGCGTCGGGGGATAGACGACCTCAAAGGGGAACTCGAACCGCTCGAGCAGCCAGCGAGTCCAGCCCGAGGGCATCGAGCCGCCGTAGCGGTCCCACAAAGCAATCCGCACGGGCTGCAACCGGAGCCTGGTGCCGTTAGGCACCTTCGCCACGCCCTCGAAGCTCAGGCCCAGCTCGATCGCCATCTGGCGGAGCAGCGGCACGACCGCGGGCGTCCGCGGGATGAAAATGGTGCCGGCCGGGAACGTCTTGCCGTTCGCGTCGAGCGGAGCCGTGAGCCAATACACAGCATGTTTCTTCGCGAGCAGGCGGTTGGTTGCGATGACGCCGTCGTTGACCTGGTGACTCAGCAGGAATCCCGCGGCCCCGTCCGCCCGGCTCACGGTTCCCGCCGCCGGCGTGGCGAGGCCCTGGATCGGCTGGAACGGCCCGTCAAACGCGTCGAGGATCCGATCGAACTGCACGCCCATCTGGAAGGCGAGCGTGTAGCCGGCGTTGTCGTAGGGCGGAATGGGCGGGCCGCCGGGATACTGGAAGTCGTTGGGGTGATCCTGCGGCTCGAACATGTCGAGGACGTGGGGGCGGAAGGCCTGCGCCGTCTTGATCACGAACGAGCCCGAAGGATATCGTTTTCCCTTCACGTCGAACGGCTGGCTCGCGCGCAGCACCGTGATGCCGTTCTTGATGAGTGTGTTGACGAACTTCGTCGCCGTCAAGAAGTCCGGCTGGTCCGCCGGGAGCACGTAGCCGCGCGGATCGCGTTCGTCCGGGTCGCGTAGGATCGCGAAGTATTTCGTGGGCACGGCGCCGCCACGGGGCCCGCGCGCGGGGGTGATGCTGTCGCGCCGAAGGGCGGCCTTGACCGCTTCGATGCGCTGCGGGTGAATCGTCCAGTTATCGCGGTTGCCCCGCTCGATCGAGTTCCTCCCCATCCGGTAGATGTTGTACAGCAGCGTCTCGCGGTATCGCGAAGCGTAGTCGAGGACGGCACGGTTCGCGGTCATCGAGTACTCGACCGACTGCCGGAAATGCCAGGTCTGCGGCGTGACTGGATATGGGAAGTCGGCGCTCGGCAGCTGGCGGTCGGGGACGAACGGGATCTCGATCGGCGTCGGGTTGCCGATGCTCTCGGTCAGGAGCCCGATCATGTTGTGGAAGTACGTACTCGTGCGGAGCCCGCCGTTCCACCACGTCGAGTAGTTGGCACCGCGCCGCATGGTCGCGCCGGGCTTTCCTTCCGCTTCGAAGCGGCCGTGCATTGCCGCCCCCAGCGCGTCGATCCCCATCGGTACCAGCGGGTCGAAGAAATAGTTGAAGGGATCACGGAACGGTGGAGCGAACAGCACGGCCCCGGCGGGCCCCGTCTGATGGTGGTTGTACACGATCTCCGGAAACCATTCGTGGAATAGGATGCGCGTCATGTTCTCGGTTTCCGGCTGGTTCACGATGTAGAAGTCACGGTTATTGTCGTGCCCGATGTACTTCTGATATAGCCGGGGGATGCCGCCGGTGGACCGCTTGAGCGAGTCCGGCTCCCGCATGTACCAGCCGGAGACGAGTTCCATGCCGTCGGGGTTCGCGTGCACGGCGAGCAGGATCACGTCGTTCAGGAACCGCATCGTCTCCGGGTCGTCCCGGCTGACCATGTCGTAGACAAGGCGCATGAGCTGCGTCGCGCCGAGCACCTCGGTGGCGTGCAGACCGCCATCGATCCACACGACCGCCTTGCCCTCGGCCGCGAGCGCATGGGCCTGATCGTCGGTCAGACCTTCCGCGTGTGCGAGCCGTTGCGCCGTTTCCTTGTAGCGCGCGAGGTTCTTCAAATTGTCCGGAGAGGAGATGATCGCCATCAACTGGGGACGGCCCTCGGCCGTGTTCCCGATGGTGTCCAGCACCATGCGGGGGGACTGCCGCGCGAGCTGCTGCCAGTATGCGAGCAGCTGGGTGTAGGTCGGCAGTTGGTAATCGGCGCCGAGGTCGAAGCCCAAGGCTTCCTTGGGCGTGGTAATGCGGCTCTGGGCCAGGATCGGTGCGGCGGTCGCAACGATCGCGAGCGCCAGTACGCCGACGGTACGGGTGCGAAGGTGTGAGAGCGTGGTGCGCATTGCGTGATCGCCTGGTGGAAGTGGACCGGATGATGCGGGTCGAAAAAAAGCATACGGCGCAGGACGGCGGCTGACTAGGGCCGGGGTGTTGCGTCCTCGCCACGTCCTCTACAGCGACCCCGCGAGCCGCCTTTCCCCCGTTCGCTCGATCCACTCCCTTCGGTTGGGAGCCGGATTCTGGGATACGGCTTGGGTTATACCGGCTAACATGATCGCGATCATTGGCGCAGAAACCTCTCCGCCAACTGCTGCAACCGCTCGTTTGCCGCAGCCCGCGCGTCCGCGAGGATCCGCTCGACGTACGGTCGGAGCTGCGGCTCGCCCCAGCGGTATCCCGTCGCGAGCTCGGCGCTGTAGGAATCGCCGGCGTTCGCGCCTTCGAGCAGCGCCAGCGCCGCCGCGGCGTCGTAGCCAGGATCGCTCCGTGCCGGTAGGCTGTAACGCCGTTCTGGACCGCCAGCGTCTTCCTTAATGAATGCCCGCGACATGCGTAAACTCGTTGCCTCGGTGCTCAAAGCGTTTTGCAGGCTACTTCACGCTTCGCGTTTGCGCCGCCCGGTTCTGCGCTCTTGCGGGCGCGGTTCGCTCGTCCCGGCCATCACCACCCGGTTTCGCCCAGCGCCTTTGGCCTCATACATCGCCGCGTCGGCAGTCGCGATCAACTCCTCGGGCGTCTCGCCGCCGTCAGGATACTCGGCCAAGCCAATGCTCACCGTCAACGACCCCAGGCCGAGATCCTGCTCCGCCACGCGAGCGCGGATCCGCTCTCCGACGAGCGCCGCCGTTGCCATGTTCGCCTCGAGCAACATCACCACGAACTCTTCGCCACCGTAGCGCGCGACGCAGTCCACTGCGCGCGTCGTTCTGCGGAAGACCTCGGCGATCTTCACCAGTGCGGCGTCGCCTGCGAGGTGTCCGTGCGTGTCGTTGTATTGCTTGAACTTGTCGACATCCGCCAGCAGCACGGAGAACGAGCGGCGCAGTCGTCGCGATCGCTGCACTTCGCTGGCGAGCGTGCCCATGAGATGGCGGCGATTGTAGAGCCCGGTCAGGGAATCGGTCAGCGAGAGCTTCTCCAACTCGCTCTGACTGTCGCGCTCGCGGAGCCGCGACACCATGGTATTGAACGCCCGCGTCAAGTACCCGACCTCGCCGCTGCCGCCCGTCGGCAGCTCCACCGAAAGATCGCCGGCCGACACGCGTGCGGCGGCTTCGGTGAGGCGCGTGAGCGGAAGGGTGATGACCAGACCGACGCCGTACGCCAACAGTCCGACGGCAACGAGCAGCCCGATGAGGAGGAACACGGTCCGGAGCCGCAGCGCGCCGGCTGCGCGCGTGGCTGCGGCTCGCGGCGTCTCCGCCACGGCTGCCCAGCGCAACTGGGGAATACGCCGCAGTACCGCCACCACTTCACGTCCGCCGCCACGCGACTGGACGACGGTCTGGCCTTCGCGTTCGGTCAATTCTCTGCTGGTCGCTTCGGGCAACGTGTTTTTCATGACTTCGGCGGGGTTGCCCGCCGAGCTGATCACCACGCGACCTTGCTCGGTGATGAGGTAGACATAACGGGACCCGTCACCCGCGGCCAACTCCTCCAGGAGGCTCCTGACGCTGTCCAAATTGACCTTCGCGATCAGCGCGCCCAGGAATAACCCGTCATCCTTGCGGATCGGCACCACGAGCTGCACGACCGCTTTGCCAAGGCCGGCGTCCCAGAACGGCTCGCCCACGAGCGCATCGCGTGTCCGCAGGTTGTTCATGCGGTCTGGGGTGAGTCGCAAGCCGGTCCGGCTGCCGCTGCTCGTCAGCAACTGTCCGTCTTGTCCGCTGATGGCGAGGCCATCGTGAGCCGGAAGGTTCTGGCGAACCGAGGCGAGGTAATCGCGCAGACGATCGATGGCCTGCTGCCCTCCCCGACTCGCCGCTCTGGCCAGATTGTCTGAAACGACATAGGGGCTGGCCCGCAGGCGCAAATCATACAAACGCTGATCGAGCCACACGCCCACCTCGCGCGCCACGTCCGACGTGACGCCGCGCAGCTCGGTGCCGGCGCGATCGCTGAGCGATCGCCGACTCCCTCCGTACAGCATCACGGTCATCGCGACGGTCGACACGAAAGCCGCTGCCACCCCGAAGGCCACGAACTTGGCCCTCATGGTGTCGAGGCGTAACGCATGCAACGACCGAACGATCGCTTTTTCCCAATTAATCACTGGCAATCGCCTGAAAGGACACAGCAACATTCACTTTCGGCCCGTAGCCGCAAGAGCGCCTAACCTGTTTTCTATCATTGTCTTGCGGGAGGGCGTTCCACAAAAGTCAGCGGCGCGGCTCCTCCCCCCACCAATACCGCCCAGCGTCCGCCAGACTGCCACGTCGGGCGAGTGCGTCATCCACAATCCCGTTCACCGGTGGATGCCGATCGGGGAGGGCGCCACCCGCCGCCACGAGCACGTCGATGAGCTTCACGTAGAGGTCGGGGTCGCCGCCATGCCCGGCGCGCCACAGCGCGGCTCCGACGATGTCGCCACCCCACCGCGTGCGCACGCCAGGACGGGCGCCGCGCGCGAGCAACAGCTGGATCACGTCGAGATGGCCACTTAAGACCGCATAGAACAGCGCCGTCTCCCCAGCGCCGGTGTGCGCGTCGACCTCCACGCCGCGGTCCAGCATACATGTGACGACATTCCCGTGGCCGTAGGCTGCCGCGTAGCGCATTGCCATTTCCAACTCCGGCACGCTTGCCCGGTCGTAGCGATTCTGGACGACGTCGAGCCTTCCGACTCCGGCCGCGGACACGAGATCGAGGCGCGCGCCGCGGTCGGCTAGATACCGGGCCGCCTCTGGGCATCCGTTCGCGAGGCACGCGAACACCGCCCCGTGGTCATTGCCGGCGAGATTGGGATGCTCGATCTCGGCGCCATGATCGAGCAGCAGCTGGATCAGCGGGTTTTGCACTCCCGCCTGGCGCGGATGCGCGCTCGTCGCGACCAGGCCGAGCGTCGTGCACCCGCCTCCGTACACATTCGCCTCGGCTTCGACCTCGGCGCCTGCCTCGAGCAGGATCTCGGTGATGCGCACGATGTTCTGCGGCGTCTTCTGGCGATAGCCCTCGACCCCGTTGGCCGAGACGTAGTGCAGCAGCGTGGCATTGTGCTCGCGCTCGGAGCGCGCGCGGATCAGGTCCGGCTGCTCACGTAGCAGTCGCCGCAGCGTCTCCTCATCTCCGTCCACGATCGCCTGTGCGGCGGCCTCGAAGGGGGCGCCCCCGCCCCCCCCCGCGCGCGTGAGGACTTCGAGGTGCGCGCTGAACTTCGGCCAGCTCTCGAACCCGTGGGCGCGGGCGATCACGAACTGCGCGTCGGCCAGCACACACGTGCGCTTGCCTGCGGTCATCGCCCGGATTGCGAATTCCTCTACCTGATTCGCCGCGCGATCTCGAGACTGCTGATTGGAAGCTGCGAGCAACGACGCGATCCAGCGATCCGCCCACGCGCCGATCGCAGGCCGGTCGCCCGCTATACACGCGTTTACGAGATCCCGCGCGAGTTTGTGGTATTGCTCGAGGTTTGGACGGGCGGGCAAGGGCAGGGCATCCTGCGGGTTGGGGAACAAACTCTAACCGCCGTCCGTCACTTCCTACCAAACCGCTCGAAACGGTACGCAAGCTCCGGACCTTCGTCCCCCTCGTACGCGAGCTGCGCGATCAGCAGCGTGAATGGCTCCGTATACCGGGCGATCCGTAACGGTCCAGCGTCCACCGGATCGAACCCCGCGTCGCGGATCAGCTGAGCGGCGACCTTCTTGCTTCTCGCGTCGTCCCCGCAGTAGACGAGGCTGGGTTTCGTAGCCTTGCGCCGAGCCGCGAAGACATCGAACAGGACCTCGCTCGGTACCGTCCCGAACGCGGAGACGACGCGAGCCTTGGGCACCCGCTTGGCGAGCGCCTCCGCGCCCGAGGAGGTGTGCGCGATCACGAGGTCGGTATCGTCCGCATTCATCGGCAATGAGCAGCTTACGACGACCTTGCCCGACAGATCGCCGGCCTGCGTCAACACGTCGTCGACTCGGGACCAGTGCACGGCAAGCAAGAGCGCGTCCCCTCCTTGCGCGGCCTCGCGTGGTGTGCCCGCGCGCGCGTTCCCCTTCGCATCCCGCCCGAGCGTAGCGAGCTTCTCCTGGTTCCGCGCGTAGCTGAAGACCACCTCATGTCCGGCTCGGGCCCAGATCGTGCCGAGCTTACCGCCCATCAGTCCCGAACCCAGAATGCCCACGCGCATCCCCTAAAGCCCCGTCCTGCGCTCGAGCTCATCGGGGTAGCGCGCCCCGTGCACGGTGATCCGTGAAGTGACACGCTCGATCTCACGGAGATCGTCCGGCGTCAGGGTGATGTTAACGGCTCCGATGTTCTCCTCGAGGCGGCTCAGCTGCTTGGTTCCGGGGATTGGGACGATCCACGGCTGTTGCGCGAGGAGCCACGCGAGCGCGATCTGCGCCGGCGTCGCTCGCTTGCGCTGGGCGAGCCTGTCGAGTTGCTCGACCAGGGCCTGATTGGCTTTGCGATTCTCCGACGTAAAGCGAGGGACCACGTTGCGGAAATCGCCGCGGTCGAACGTCGTCTTGTCGTCGATCTTCCCGGTCAGGAAGCCTTTGCCGAGCGGGCTGAATGGAACGAAGCCAATGCCGAGCTCCTCGAGTGTCGGTACTACTTCTGCTTCAGGGCGTCTGAACCACAGGGAGTATTCACTCTGCAATGCCGTGACGGGTTGCACGGCGTGCGCGCGGCGGATGGTTTTCACTCCCGCTTCAGACAGGCCGAAGTGTTTCACCTTGCCTTCCTGAATTAGATCCCTCACCGCGCCCGCGACGTCTTCAATGGGAACGTTGATGTCCACGCGGTGCTGATAGAACAGATCGATAACGTCGGTCTTCAATCGCTTGAGCGACCCCTCGACGACCTGCTTGATGTGCTCCGGCCGGCTGTCTTGGCCCAGCTGTTTGCCGTCAGGACCGAATCTGAAACCGAATTTCGTGGCGATCACGACCTGTTCGCGGACTGGAGCAAGCGCTTCGCCGACGAGCTCTTCGTTCGTGAAGGGGCCGTACACTTCGGCGGTGTCGAAGAATGTGACGCCGCGGTCGACGGCTGCCCGAATCAGCGAAATCATCTCCTGCTTGTCTGGAAACGGAGGGTAGGAAAAGCTCATTCCCATGCAACCGAGCCCGAGCGCCGAGACTTCCAGGTTGCTCTTTCCGAGTTTGCGCTTTTGCATGGAACAATTCTATCCGCGCGGCTGGTCGTTGACGAATGGGTGATGCCCACCACGAAGACTCAGCGCCTGCGGAGTCCTGCCGTCAGCGTGAGGATCTCGACAGTTTCGCTCCGCGCGGCGTCGCGCACCTGCGCGTGATCGATCCCATACCCCAGTGTGAACCATAGAGGGCCGGGTCCCATGTTCACCGTGACGCCGACCTCGCCACCGCGTGTGCTGCCGGAGCCCGGTGGCACGTTGACGTCGAGGCCCAGCCCGCGCCACAGCATCGCGTATCCGCGCACGCTCGTGCCGACGACCGCGGTTTCCACGCGTCCTCCCAGGCGCCATGTGACCCATCGCTCCGCGCCCGACGTGGTGGCATAGTGTCGGACGCGCGGCCCCATTTCCACGCTGAGCCACGGCGTCCCAACGAAACGCAGTGCCAACGCCCCCTCCACCAGATCGCGACTTTCCGATACCTGGTCCGCCGGCTGAAGCGTGCCCTCAGCATACTGCACGCCGAGCTCGAAGCGGCGGAACCGCAGACTGCCGGTAAATCCCAAGGCGGTCCCGCTGACCTCCGTCACGCCACTCGCTTCACTGCGAGCTCGGAAGTTCTGTACCAGACCGGCAGCCGTGCCGCTGAGGGAGCTCTGTGCGGCGAGAGAGCCGGCAGTGAGCACGACCAGTGCGCAGAGGGCCGTGAGCCAGAAGCAGCGCGTGCTCACTGGTTGTTTGCCTCCACTGCGACCTCGCCCCCGGCATGGATGTGAAACCGCGCCGCTCGAATGCGCGCGGCGTTCTCGCGGGTCACGGTGTCCTCCTGGCGCCGCCACGCGTCCCGGCGGGTTCGGTTGATTGCGGCGTTCTCGGGCAACGGGCTCCCCGTGCGGCGCGATAGGTAGCCGACGAGACCGCCCACGGTTAAAGCGCCGGCCACAACAAACCGCGTCCCGGAGGCGCGCTCGCCGGGCGCGAGAATCGCCGGCAATGAAACGGCGGCGGCGGCGAGGAGTGTGCCTCTGCCGAGCAAGCGCAGCCCGCTCCCACGGTCCGCGCGTTCGGGGAGCAGCTGCCTCGCGCTTAGGGGCGGTGGGTGGGGTAGGGTGTCGAGCCCCTGGAGCTCGACGCGCAGTGGAATTCTCACCAAGCGCGCCGGGTCCCTGGCCCCTCCCACCCTTTCGGAGGCGACGCTGAGCCAGAGGCGGTCGCCGGTCGCGAGTCCACCGGTCGAATCGCGCCCATTCCAGCGGACGTCCAGACTGTCGCCGATCGGCCCAGTGAACACGGTCGCGAGCGGGCGCCCATCTTCGCGACTGATGGCCACAGTCACTCTATGCGGCGTGCTTGGATACAGCCATGCAAGCAGCCGGCCCCCCTCGCCAACACTGAACTCCGTGTCCGCCGGCACGCGGACGGCAACAACGGGCGTGCGACTTCGCACGTCGTTGTACAGTCGCGTGATCTCGGGCGGGAAGATCAGCGTGTCGGGCCGCTGACGTGGTGCCAGGAGGACCAACCGGCGGAAGACGGCGATCGCGGAGTCGTGCCGCTGCCTGTAGTGCTCGGCGGCGCCGAGGTAGGTGAGGGCTCGCGTGTGCTCCGGGTCGCCGAGCCCGGTCACCAGCGGCGGTGTAAGAACGCGGCGCAACAGGCGCGCCGCAGTGTCGAAGTCGAGATCCTGGTAGGCGCGGATGGCCCCAGTCATCAGCTCGCTCGCCGTGCCACCCCCCGCGTTCTGTGCACGGAGCGGAGTGGCAAGCAGCAATACCAGCACTACGACTCGCACGCTCACTGGGCGTCCTTCTCCAGCGTGATGTTCGTGATCCTCACGGTGCCGCCGGCGATCACGTCGACCCACGCGTCATGTGTCTTGAATCCCTCGCGGACCAAGAGTAAGTGATGCCGCCCCGGCGACACGCGAACCCGGATCTGCGGCGTGCTGCCCACCACACGCCCATCCACCGATAGCACGGCCCATGGGTTCGAGTTGATGGACAAGTACCCGGGGAGACGCACGACGGGCTGCGCGGGCCGCCGCCGCGGTGGCGGTGCGGGCGGCGCGGGCCGTGCGGGCCGTGCGGGTGATTCGAGTGCCGCTTGGGGCGGCGGCAGCTCAACGGGATTCAGCAGAGGCGTGGTGTCGCGCGAGATTGCGTACGGAGGGGGCGCGGGCCGAACCCACGCGCGCGCGTCGCCCGCATCCGTCCGCTCGCTGCTCTTCAGAATCGCGACGCAAGCCATAATGAGCGCCGTCCCGATCGACGCGGCCACTACCACGACACGAAGCCTCCTCGGTTTGTGCGATGGCGGCGCCTCCCAGGCGTCGTCCAGGATACGATAACGGGGCGGCGAAGTGCGGGGCGGGATCGGAGGAGGAACGGTCATAATACGCTAACCACGTCGAACGGGGCGCTCGTCGCCCCAGTGAGGCCCGACGCCGCTGCCTTCAGAACACAGCTCGTGCATATGCCGGTGATGTGTAGGTTGCTGAACCTGGCGACGCCGTTGACGGCGTTCACGTGGGTGTTGCCCGTCAGGACGCCAACGACGACAGACCCTTCTAGTGTGAGGTCTACCGGGCCGGAAAAGCTGGTCGCGGTCGCACCCTGCGCGTCGCGAGCGGTCACCTCCACCGAGAACGTGGCACTCACAAGGAGCCTCGGGGGCGGATCGATGGTGAACTCAAGGTACGTCGCGGGCGGCGGCGGCGGCGGCGGCGGCGGTGGCGGTGGCGGCGACCCCGACGTCGTCGTTCCGCTCGCGATGTTGGACAGGCCACCGAACACCGCATCCACGTCCAGCGTGCCGCGGAACGCCACCATCTGGAACTGATACGCCGTGGCTGGTCGTAGACCACGGACGCTGCAGCTTCTCCCTGCTCCGATCGAGGTCCCCGCCACTGGGACCGTGCAACTGCCGCGAGTGACACTGGTCGCGGAAGGCCACGAGATTGGGTCAATCGCCCAACGAATGTCGTACTTCGCCGGTTGGCCCGCCCCGTCGTCGACCTCTGTAAATGTGAGGGTCACCGAACTGTCGGTCACGCTCGCAACCGATAGGTCGTTCACCGTCCCCGGAGCCGACGGGGGTGGTGGCGGCGGTGGTGGTGGTGGTGGTGACGGCGGCGGCGGCGGCGGCGGGGGCGGCGCGATGAGGGAGATGTCGAACGGGTCGCTTGTGGCGGCACGCAGGCTGCCCGATGTCGCTGCCAGCGTATAGCCAGAACCCACCTGATCGATGCGCAGATCGCCAAACGTCGCGACTCCCGCGGCGGCAGCCACGGTGCGCACACCGTACAGTTGTGCGTCGTGGAGCGCGCTCGCATTGCGCCCGATGGCCACCGTGATCGTACCCGTGAATGTGGTGGCGACGTTGCCGCCATCATCGAGCGCCGAGACTTCGACCGGCGGCGTGATCGTGCTGTCTGGCTGGGTGCTGCTAGGTTCCACGGTGAACCGCAGCTGCGACGCCACGCCGGGGGTGATATCAAAGGAAGCGCTCGTGGCGGAGGCGAGTCCTGTTGCTGATGCCGTGAGCGTGTAGGGCCCCGCCTTGTTGAGGCGGAGGTCGGCAAAGCGGGCAACGCCGCCGCTCGCGGGCGCACTCAGCGTTCCCGAGATCGCTGCGCCCGCTGGATGGTCGCCCAGCGCGATCGTGATCGTCCCGCTGAAGCCCGTGAACCGATGGCCATCGGCGTCGAGCGCGGTGACCTCGACCGCTGGCGTGATCGTGGCGCCCGCCGCCGTGGTGGTCGGCGGGCGCGAGAACGTGAGGCTGTTCGGTGCGGGGAGGACTCGCAGCTCGACCGGGACGCGCAGCTGCGCGACGCCCTTGTCGTCCGGTACGATCACGATCGTGTCGCGGTAGATACCGCTCGGCAGACCGCTGGGGTCGAGTATCAGCCGCAGCGTGTCGGGCGCTGAGCCTGTGTTGTCAGCGAGCGTCAGCCACGACGCATTGGCGGCGCGGTGCGCGGTCCACGTCGGTGGCGCGTCGCGGTGTGCTGTGGAGATGACAAGCGCCGCTGAATCCGCGGCGCTGCCCGTCGATGCCGAATCGACGACCCGAGATGGGGTGACGTCGATCACTTTCGCGGGGGGCGCGTCGAAGAGCTTTCCGACGCTACAACCGATGATGATGAGTGCGACGGCGAGGGAGGCGAGTCTTCCCTTTTGCTTACTCATGAGTGCCGACTCGCGAGAGCACGTTCCATACCCGATGTCGCGGCAGTGCGACGGGGTGATGAGTCGGTCAGACGTGTTGCGAAGGCGCAACGGGTGGCGTGGTGATGCTACGCGCGGCGAGAACCTGGCAAAAATCGCCACCCGCGAACAACGTAGAGGCTCAGGCGACGGGAGTCGGTATGACCGGGGTGCGAGTGCTGGTCGGTACTCGGAAGGGTGCGTTCATCCTGGCGGCGGATGGGAAGCGCCAGCGCTGGGACGTGCGTGGCCCGTTCTTCGCCGGCTGGGAGATCTATCATATGAAAGGATCGCCCGCAGATCCCGAACGGTTATACGCGTCGCAGTCGAGCGGCTGGTTCGGGCAGGTCATCCAGCGGTCCTGTGACGGCGGCAGGACGTGGGAGGCGCCCGGTGGCGGCCCTGAGAAATCCGCCGACGGTATGCCGCGCGGTGAGAGTAACAAGTTCGTCTACGATACGACTTCCAAGACCGGCAAGCCTCTCACCACGCATCAATGGTATGACGGCACGCAGCACCCCTGGGAGTTCAAGCGCGTGTGGCATCTCGAGCCCTCCCTCTCCGATCCGGACATCGTCTACGCGGGCGTCGAAGACGCCGCCCTGTTCCGCTCGAGCGACGGCGGCACGACGTGGCAGGAGCTGGCCGGGCTGCGCGGCCACGGCAGCGGTCCCCAGTGGCAGCCGGGAGCGGGCGGGATGTGCCTGCACACGATCCTGCTCGATCCGTCTGAGCCGCGCCGCATGTTCGTGGCGATCTCGGCCGCCGGGGCGTTCAAGACTGACGACGCAGGCGCGACGTGGCGGCCTATCAACCGGGGCCTCGTGTCCAAGTACATCCCTACTCCCACGGCCGAGGTCGGACATTGCGTGCATCGTCTCGCGCTGCACCGTACGCGTCCGCGCGTGTTGTTCATGCAGAAGCACTGGGACGTGATGCGCTCGGACGACGCCGGTGATTCGTGGCGCGAAGTGAGCGGCAATCTCCCCACCGACTTCGGCTTCGTCGTCGACGTGCATGCGCACGAGCCCGACACCATTTACGTCGTCCCGATCAAGAGCGACTCGGAACACTATCCGCCCGACGGCCAGCTGCGCGTGTACCGCAGTCGCACCGGCGGCGGTGAGTGGGAGGGGCTAACGAAAGGCCTGCCGCAGCGTGACTGCTATGTCAACGTGCTGCGCGATGCGATGGCCGTGGACTCGCTCGATCGGTGCGGCATCTACTTCGGGACGACGGGCGGGCAGGTGTATGCGTCCGCCGACGCCGGCGACAGCTGGAGCGCGATCGTGCGCGACCTGCCGCCCGTGCTCTCCGTCGAGGTCCAGACGTTGCCATGATTCGTGTGGAGCTGCCGCAGCATCTGCAAACGTTGGCGGGCGTCGGGGAAGAAGTGCTCCTCGAGGTGGCTGGGCCGGCCACTCCCCGCTCCGTGCTCGATGCGCTCGAAGCGCGCTATCCCGTGTTGCGCGGCACGATCCGCGATCACGACACGCTCGAGCGGCGGCCGTTTGTACGGTTCTTTGCGTGCGCGCGCGACTGGTCGCACGAGCCGCAGGATAGTCCGCTCCCCGCCGCCGTCGCGTCAGGCGCGGAGCCGCTGCTCGTCGTCGGAGCTATCGCGGGCGGATAGCGACATCGCCAGCTTCATGACGTAGAACAGCGCCCGCCCACCCTAACGGATCGAGCCCGCAGATCATCATCGAGTTGTTGCTAGTGAGAACTCACTGTCGCCCGCTCGCCGCGCAACGCCCGCTCGCCTACGGCTCGGAGGTAGCGCTCGCCCGGATTCGTGCTGTCGCCTCGCACGAGAGAATTGTAGGAGAACAGGACGACGCCCGCGGCGCCGAGCTCACGCGCGACACCGATCTGCGCTACAGTGCCGTCCACGGTGTTTCGATACGCGCCGATTCCGGCCCAGACACGTCCGCCGCCGACCGTCGCCACGGCCGTACGGATGCGCTCGCGGAAGAGCGGTAAGCTGTCGGTGTAAGCCATCGGACAGGCGACGTCGAGAATCCCGCGGCGCAGCCACTCCTGCCAATCCTGGTACCGCCGATCATGGGCGCTCGCGGTGTCCGCGAACACCGCCGCGCTGACGAGGAGCCGCGGCGCGCGCTTTTTCACGCCGTAGTAGATCCGCTCCACCAGCTCTGTGATCTGCTGGCGGCGGAAGTCGTCCCACGCGGCGGGGAAGGAGTCGGTGTAGACGAGCGGATCGAATGACGCCCGCTCGGCGAACCGCAGCCGCGTCGTGTCGGGCAGGTGGGGCACGAGCCAATCGCGGAACCGATCGAGCGCGATGCGCGAGTAGTCGTAGTCGGGCGCCGGATACCGTACATAGTCGAAGTGCAGCCCATCCAGATCGTAGTGCTCCACCAAATCCATCCAGATCGAGTAGATGTGCTCCTTCACCTCCGGCGCCGCGGGACTCAGGTACAGGCCCTCGGTGTGGTCGCGGTTCGCGCGAGCGTACTCCGCGAGCGCCTGGACGTAGCTCGAGTCGCGCGGGTTGGCGGCGTACAGCTGGCGGGCCAGTGGTTGCGGCACGGCGAGCAGGTCGGGACGACGATGCACCAGGTGCGTCGAGTCGGCGGGGAGCGTGTCCGCGTTGGCGACGAGGTTGGTGTTGATCCAGGCGTGCACGCGGAGCCCCCGTCGATGGGCCTCGCGAATCGTCCGCTCGAGCGGGTCGTAGCTTCCGCTCCGCCAGCCCGGTGGCGGTGGCTCCCAACGGCCTCGGTAGTAGGCGTCCCCGCGCCCGCGAACTTGGACAATCAGGGTATTGAACCCCGCGTCAGCTGCCCGCCGCACCATCGCCCGGATGCTTTCGGGGTGCACGAGCGTGTTTCGCACGACCCACAGCGCGCGGACCTCCGTTCCTGCGGGGATGGGGGTCGCAGCCCGCACGCCGGCGGAGCCGGCGGAGCATCCCGCAAGTATCACGACCAAGACGGACGTTAGGGGCAAACGCACGTTGTCACGACTCACAACGGCGGGATCGTCAGTTCGACCTCGTCTCCCGGCTGGACCGAGATCGTCTCGGTGCGCGGATTACCGCGACCACCGATGGGGTGCAGTTCGAAGCGGAGTTCGGGGGAGCTTCGGACGATGTCGTCACGCAGCGTGAACAGCTGCGTCGATAGACCCGTGACCATGCCGAGCCGGATGCGTTGTCCATACCGCAACACAAAAACGTCCATGTCGAGAAAGTTCTGATTTCGCACCCGTAGCGTGGTCACCGGCAGCGGTTCGGGCATGCCCGATCTTGCCGCGTGGCCGCACGCCCCGCTGAGCATCGCCAAGGCGAGAAGCACGCCTCTCATCATTCCTCCCGCGTCTGTTTAGGGCTTCCCCCGCACGTGTGTGACGCCGCTCACACCGGAGTCCTGGCGCATGCGCCACGTTTGCTGGTGCTGCTCAGAGCAAAACCGTCGAAAGACGGTGACGCAGAGCCACGGGGCTACGGTAGGTTAACCGCCTTGCTCGCCTGGCCGCCAGCAATGCACGCTGGCGGCTTTTTGCTTTGGGGAGGTTGGCCATGAACTTCAGGTTCAAGCTGTCGCGTCGACTCGCGCGGATGAAGGTGGGTGCGGTGATAGCCGGGGCGCTTCTCCTCGGCTGTAGCCTCTCGAGCTCACCCGTGATTGCTCGTGTAGAGGGTATCCAGATCAGGCCAGGCCGCGTCTCGCTCCTGCCATTCCAGGCTGCGCCCCTGACCGTCGTCGTCATCACTTCGCGGGGCATCGATAGCAGTGGAGCGGCGGCGGCGCTGCAGTGGTCGACGACCGGTGGGACGATCATCAATAACGGCATACTCGCCGGCGTCCGCTACATTACGTACACATCGCCGGCGCAGCCCGGCAACTATCTGTTCGTTGTCACGACGCCCACCGGCACGCCCGCAGACACCGCCAGCTTCACCGTCACGACAACCCCGGTGCCTGTAAACAACGTCGCCGTCACGCCCGCCACCGTCAGCCTCGCCCTTGGTGACACCACGAGGCTCTACGCGACGCTGACGGACTCGACTGGGAGCACCGTGTTCGGCCGGGCGATCACGTGGTCCTCCAGCGCACCCACTGTCGCCATGGCTTTCGATATCGGTTTTATCCGCGCGACGGCGGTTGGCACCACGACGATCACAGCGACCAGCGAAAATCACAGCGGGACAGCAGTCGTCACGGTGCATCAGTAGATTCGGCTCCTCGCCGCTTTCACAGCGGCGGAATTACCAGCTCGACGTGGTCTCCCGGAAATACGGTGATCGCTTCGGTGCGTGGGTTCCTGCCGCCGCCGATGGCGTGCAGTTCAAAGCGCAGCTGCGGGGAGATTCTGACGAATTCGGCGGGGATCGGAAACACCTGCGTCGACACGCCTCTGACGATGCCCAGCCGGGTGCGCTGACTGCTGTTCAACACAAACACGTCCATATCGAGGGAGCTCTGGTTCCGCACCCTCACGGTCGTCTGCGCTTGGGGTTGGGGGGGAGCCCGATTCGCCCCGTGACTGCACCCAGCCGTGAACAGCGCCAGGGCCAGTAGGGCGTCTCGCATCCTTCCTCCAGGTCCCACGAGTGATACAATATGCTCGAACACATCCCGGGGGAACACGTGCGTACGTCACTGCTGCTGTCTATCAACATCCTCTACGCCTCGATCGCGTCAGCGCAGCTCTCGGTGCATTGGGAGGAGCTGACGGCGGCCGATTTCAAGGTCGCCATCACCCGCGCGCAAGGCACCTGCTTGCTCCCATTCGGCATTATGGAGAAGCATGGGCCGCATCTGCCGCTGGGGAACGATCTACTCAACGTGCGCTACGTGGCGCTCAATGCGGCGCAACAGGAATACGCGATCGTGTTTCCCGAATACTATTTCGGGCAGATTTTTGAGGCGAAGCACGAGCCAGGTACCGTCGCCTACAGCCGGCCCCTGCAGCTCCAACTGCTGCAGGAGACGACCGACGAGATGGCGCGGAATGGTTGCAAGAAGATCATCATCGTGAACGGTCACGGCGGCAACAACAGCCTGCTCCCCTATTTCGCGCAGACGCAGCTCGACACGCCGCACGACTACGTCGTGTACACGTTGGGAATCATGCGCAGCGGGCAGGGCGAGCCGAAACACAAATCGAACCCGGCCACGGACATGCACGCCGGCGAAAGTGAAACGTCGGTGAGTATGATCGCGCGGCCCGACCTCGTGCACCTGGATCGCGCGCCACAGGAATCGGGTGCCGATCAAGCGCGCTTGTCCGCGCTACCGGAAGGCCTCTACACCGGCATCTGGTGGTACGCGCGTTTCCCTAATCACTATGCGGGCGAAGGTGCCGCGGCGTCGCGCGAGCTCGGCGAGTTCGAGGCCAGGACGTGGATCTCCGGGGTCGTACGGGCGATCCGGGCGGTGAAGGCCGATGCGGAGAGCCTCCGGTTGCAAAATGAGTTCTACGAGCGGAGCAAACACCCGCTCGACACGCCGCAATGAGCCTCGACATGGGACGGCTCCCCTAGAACACGACAGTCTGAATGGAATGCGCGGGCGCACGGACCGTCACGGCAACGCTTCCCACGCGCAGGTGATACTCGCCGGCTTTTGCGGTCGGATTCATGACGACGACGGCCACGTGTCCGTCCGGGTTCACGAAGCCGGTGGCAAGCAGCATGCTGCGGCTCGGCGCAATAGCGATCCGCTTGGCGCCGGGGCGGATGAATTTCGAGAAGTGCCCGATGTAGTAGTAGGAGTTCGTGTAGATCAGCTGGCCTGTACGTGTATCGGCATGAATCGGTGCGAAGCAGTAATTGCCCACATGATTTGGACCGCCCCGTTCGTCGAGCAGGATATTCCAGTCCGTCCATCCTTCGGCGCCCGAATTGAAGTCGTGAATCATCGAGCGCCCGTAGGCCTCGCCGAGACTCCAACGTCCGTATGCCGTCGAGTCAAAGTTCGCGGGCGTGCCTTCGGTGAAGATGATGTGCTCGGCGGGGTAGAGCCGGTTCACCAGCGCCACGTTGTCGTACATCTGCGTCCCGCCTGACCAGTCCTCGTACCAATGAAATCCGATGCCCCACGCGTATTGCGCGGCCCGGGGATCGTCGAAGATGGTCTGCGCGCGCTGCACGATCAGATCGCGGTTGTGGTCCCACACGATGATGTTGACGTCCTTGAGCCCGCGCCGGGCCATGACCGGGCCGAGGTAGTCGCGCAGAAAATCGCGCTCGGCTTCGGGCTGGTAGATGCACGATTCCCACGTCTGGGTCGCCATCGGCTCGTTCTGAATCGTGATTCCCCAGACGGGCACACCGGCACGCCGATAGCCCTCGATGAACTTTGTGTAGTAGAGGGCCCAGGACTGGCGATACTCGGCACGCAGGTGCCCGCCGTGCAGCATGTCGTTGTTGTCCTTCATGTACGCCGGCGGGCTCCACGGACTGGCAAACAGTTTGAGCCGATTACCGCTCGCCGCCATCGCACGCTTGATAAACGGAATCTTGTAGCGCAGATCGGGCGCGATGGAGAACGTGCTCAGATCCTTGTCCCCTTCGGTCACATAGGTGTAGCTCGCGCTCGAGAAGTCGCAGCTGTTGATGTTCGTCCGCGCCAGCGTGTACCCGATGCCGCGATCGGTGCCGTAATAGGCGCTCATCAGCTCGTCCTGCCGGTTCGCGGGCAGTTTCGCGAATGTCTCCGCCGCGGCATCGGTCAGCGCGCCCCCGATTCCGATCATCGTTTGGAACGTGCGCCGCGGGTCGACGAACACGTACACTTGCGATTCCGTGATCGGCTCGGCTTGCTTGAAGACCAGTGTGTCGGCGGGTGTCAAACGCAGGCTCGTGCTGTCGGCCGTCGTGTACACGACGACGCGTTTGCCGAGGACCTGCGCTCGAGCCGCAGGTTGTTGCGTCGGCGAAGCGGACAGGGCGAGCACCAGGGCGGCGAGCATGGGCAACATGAAACTTTTCGCCAGGACCGCCAATGTCAACGCGCCGGATCGACGGTGATCCGGCGCGCCACCAAAGCAAGGTTCGCGTCCCCCTCTCACGGCCGGGACGTAGACCGCTCCCAATTGACAAACAGAAACCCGCCCGGAGCGTCAAACTTCGGCTCGCCTAGGCCGGGCAGGATTTGCAGCTGCAGCTCGTCGATCTTGTTCTTCGAGCAGTCCCAGCAGGCGAGCGCGAAATCCCTCTCGCGCCGCGTGTGCGACAAGAGCATGACGTGCACCATGGCGTTGTCCGTCACTGCGATCCCATTTCGGTAGAGGTGCCCGACGGCCCACAGCGCGACGGCACTGTTGATCGTCGGCACGAGGGGCGTGTGCACCTGCGTCACGCCGTGGTAATAGAGCCCCAGGATCACCCCGCCAAACCGCGGGTGGTGCGGGACGTCCTTTGTCTGCACGCGGTCCAACACCAGCTTCCAACGGGCCCCGTCCTGGGTGCTGAACTCCGCGATACCGGTCACTGAGTCGCGCGTCGCCCCCTTATCCCACGCTGTGAAAGAGAACGTCCCCGAGACCCTGGCTACGTTGTTCGAGTAGGGGCCGTTCTTCACTTGCGACTCGAGGCCCTCGCGCTCATCGCCGAACGCTTGGAGAATCGGGGCCGCGCTGTCGGGGAAGGGAAAGGGCCCCGGCAGGATTTGGATCACCGGCCCCCCGCTCGTGACGCGGATCTCCCGGATCGCTGCGGGGGCGGGCGCATCGCTCGTCGCGGCGCTGCTGACCGTTAGGTGGGCTTCCATCCCGAGTTTCTTGTGCGAGCCCTCGCCGACGGGGCAGTACACCTCATAAGTCCCAGGTTTGAGTGTGAGCGTGAGCGTGCCGTTCGCCCCAGGCTGGATCGTTTTGGTCTCCTGTTCGATCCCTTCTCCTTCGACTTCGACGGCGTGCGGGATCTGGCCGGTGTTCGTGACGACGAACGTCACCGGTCCGGCCGCAATAGTCGGTTGCGACAGATCCACTTTCCATTCGGACAGCCGGACGCTGACCTGAGTGGGTTCGGGCGATCCGGGCAAGAGTGCCAGCAGCAGCAGGATGCGTTTCATTTTGACTTCCTCCGCAAACGAGTCTGAGTGAGCAGCTTCGAGAGCAAAGACTCGCAATGCCGCGTTGGTATTCCCGGGAATAATTCGGGCACTGGCGGAGTCTCTACTTGGAGGAGCCGACTTGGAGCGCGAACGATTCGAGGCGATCGTCTTACCGCATCTGGACGGCGCCTACACGCTGGCGCGCTACCTGACGCGCAACGACGCGGACGCGCAGGACATCGTGCAGGACGCTTCGCTTCGGGCGCTCAAGTACGGCGATGGCTTTCGCGGCAGCACCGCGGCCGATGCCCGGGCGTGGTTTCTCGCCATCGTGCGCAACACGGCGTACACGTGGCGGCAGCGACAGACCAACGCGGCGCTCGTCACGGAGTTCAATGAGGATCTGCACAGCGAGGACGGCGCGGCACATGATCCCGCAATCGCAATGGACCTGCGGCAGGCGGTCGATCAGCTGCCGCTGGAATTCCGGGAAGTGATCGTGCTGCGGGAGCTCGAGGGATTGTCGTACAAAGAGATCAGCGAGGTGACGGACGTGCCGGTCGGCACGGTGATGTCGCGGCTCGCGCGTGCCCGCAAGCGGCTGCAGAAAGCGTTGACATGACTCATCCCGATTTTGAAGCGCAGGTCGATCTGTATCTCGACGGTGAGCTCGCGCCGTCCGACGCGCGCGAGCTCGAGGTGCACCTCGTCCAGTGCGCCGAGTGCACCCGATTCCGCGACAAGCGGCTGGCGCTGCGCGCGGCGATCAAGTCCCAGATCCCGGCGTTGCGGGCGCCGGAAGCCCTGCGCCGGCGCATCCAGACGCAGCGCCGCTCGGGCGCGCGCTTGCGAGCGGTCGTTGTCTGGCGCTCCCTGGCGCTCGCCGCCTCCGTGGCGGTCGTCGCCTTCGGCGGCTGGCAGCTGGGCGTGCAGCGTGGACGTGGGGAGATGCTCGCCTCTGAAGTGCTGACGAGCCACATCCGTTCTCTGATGCCGGGGGGGGGGCACCTGACCGACGTGCAGTCGTCGGATCAGCACACGGTGAAGCCGTGGTTCAATGGAAAATTGGACTACTCGCCCCCGGTGTACGATTTCGCCGGGCGCGGGTATCCGCTGCTCGGCGGCCGGCTCGATTACATCGGTGGGCGATCTGTCGCGGCGCTCGTCTATGGCCGGCGCCAGCACGTCATCAACGTGGTGCTGTGGCCGCGGGATCGCGATCCGCGCGCGAGCGCTCCTGCGGCGCAAACGCGCCAGGGGTACCACGTCCTGCGTTGGGTGACGCCGGAGTACTCCTATTGGGCCGTGTCCGACGTCGGTCTGTCAGAGCTCCAGGATTTCGAGCGGCTGCTCCTGCAGGCGGATTCGGCGGCTGCGCCGCAGCCTCGCTAGCGGTTGATCCAGTACGACAGCTTCACCAGGAAACTGTTGTCCGGCCGCAAGTCGAACAGGTCGTTGAGATCGCCCCGGAAGCCTTGCGTACCCTCGACGCCGGTCGATCCCCGCCGGCCCTGACTCCAGACGACGAACAGCGTGGACCCCGGCCGAACTGCTTGAAGTTGAACCCGCCGATGTTGTTCGTGAACGCCGTGTCGGCATAGGCCTGATAGCGGCTATCGTAGTCGGCCGCGCGCGGGTTCGCCGACAGCTCACGGACGTTGCTGAACGTTCCCTTCGACACGAACGGCTGCGCGTACACCTGCAACGTCATGTTCGCGGTGAACGGATATGTGAAGCGCATCGTCAGCCCGAGCTGCTTCTGCTCGAGGTGCCCGAACAGGTAATGCGTCACGTCGTTCGTGTCCGTGCGTGACCCGAGCGACTGCACGTCGCTGGTGCGACGCGTGTAGCTCGGCGAGAATGCCGCGGTCACGCGTGACGCGATCTTGAAGTCGATCTCGGGCCCGAAGTTGAAGTTGCGCGACCGCCCGCCGTTCGCCCGGAACCAGTTGAACCAGAGATAGGGGACGATCGCTTTGCGGTCGTCGCCGTTGATCCCCAGCCAGGGCGCGAGGTAGGAATCCTGGCGGACCGCCGGGCCACCGCGCGCGCAGTCGTAGCAATACGTGGTCCCCAGTTGTCCGATGGTCCCACCGAAGTGCAGCGACCACGTATTCAGGAATGTCGTGTGCGTGTTGGTGTTGAACGCCCGCTCCCCGGGCAGACCGTCAGTGGTCCAATACTGCCACCAGTTGAGATTCCACTGGAAACGCTGGTAGAAGCTCCGCTTGTGCCGATCGAAGTACCCCGCCCAGGTGCTCCACGCGATCTGATCGGCGCGCTGCAGGTACCCGAGGTCGTTGATCTCAAAGCCGGGGGACCGGCGTTCGACATTGGATTGAAACAGGACGTTGCCCGCGACCTTGCCAAACTGCAGCATTTCGGCATCCCCCGAGAGCGACGTCCGCGTCGAGTCGAACCGCAGCGCGTCGGGCCGCTGGTAATAGTGCGTAGCGTCGAGCTGCGTCGATGCGATTGCCTGGGCGCTGCCGGCGACTCGGCTGAAATCGACCGAACCCGAGAACTCGTAGCGCCCACCCGGGAAGCGGTGACGGAAGTCCATCCCGCCCACGTACGCACTCGAGTGCAGATACGGGTCGCTCCAGGGGTCGTTGTCACGATTCACGGCGGTGATGATGCCGCCCACGCTCGACTCACCCTTGCGCAGGTCTTGCCGCAGTCGCAGCACGCCGTAATTCGTCGCCGGCTCGATCGTCACGCCGCCCGGACCGGCCTCATGCGCGGTCACGGCGTCGAGTGCACCAATCGTCAGGCCGCCAGGCAGGCGCCCGGTGAGCTTGGCGGCGCCGAGGATGGTCGTGAACGCCGCGGAGGTGCTGTCCGAGTAGGTACCGGCAAGTTCTGGCGCCCGTCCGATGCGCCGCGAGTAGACCAGTCCCTCACCGGTCGAGCAGTCGTTGACCGCCGTGCAGTTCACGTTCCACTGGAATTGACCGGCCCCCTGTACGAAGAATGGCCGTCTCTCCTGGAAAAAGGTCTCGAACGCGGTGAGGTTGAGCACGCCGGGGTCGGCCTCGACCTGACCGAAGTCTGGATTGATCGTCGCGTCGAGCTTGAGATTCGAGGCCACGAGATACTTGAGATCGCCGCCGACCGTCACGTCCTGTGTGCGTCCGATCCCCGTGCTGTTGAACTCGGACACGTTCTTGGTCACGAGGTACGGCGCGGCTTCGAGCCGGCGTGGTGCCTCGAGCCCCTCCAGACCGTCGATCTCGCCGAACTGCGACACGAACCCCGCCTGCGACTGGCGGATGATGGGCCAGCTCACGCGTTGGGCGTAGCGGTAGAGGTCGCGATCGACCGTCAGGCCGAAGGTGTTGCTGCGCTGCCGCCCATACGGCAGCTGCGACAGCGGGATGCGGAATTCGGCCGTCCAGCCCGTGGAATCGATGCGCGTCGCGACGTCCCAGACGGCGTCCCAGGCGAAGTCTTCGTTGCCGTCGTTGAAGATTTGCGCGTCGAGCTTGACGCCCGACGGGTTGACCCCGAACTCGAAGCCGGTGCGGCGGTCGTGATAGGAGTCGAGAAAGAGCCAGACCATGTCGCTTGGCGTGAAATAATCGCGACGGGCGAGGACGGTGATGATGCTGTCGGGATGTGGATCGAAGCAGCGGACCAGGACGTAGAGGTTACCCGCGTCATAGGCGACCTTCGCCTCCGTCGGGAGCTTCGGCGGTCCGCCTTCGTTCGGCCGCCACTCCTCGAACTCCCGAATGGGCGGTGCCTCACGCCACACGGCGTCGTCGCCCTTGCCGTCGATCGTGGGCGGCTGCGCGGCGCGCGTGGCCGTGACACTCTTGGTGCCCGCCGGACGCGGCCGCGCGTCCGCTGGGCGTGAGGCATGATCCGGAGACTGCCCGGCAAGCGTGACGGCTGCGAGGAGCGGCAACACAAACAGCATGATGGTTTCCGGGGTGGTTTCTTCGTTGGATGACGAAACCCCGAAAATGGTTGTTTCAGAGCGGTTACCAGACCAACGGCGAGCCGTCAGTCAGACGGCTCGCCGTAGTCGCTCAGCGGAGGGTGTTGCGGAATGCTACCGCGCCAGCGCTCGCACCGCTGCCGCCAGGGCCAGCACTCGCTTCGCGTCCCGGGACCTCGTGGCATCCTGGTCGAGCTGCGTGGCAAGCGATGTCAGCGCGCGTCGCGAGGTCGTCCGCTCCGCGCTGGCGAGCATCGTCCGCGTGGCGCCGATGCGGTCAGCGGGGAGGCCCTTCGAGCGCTCGAGCTGATCGACGTACGCGCGCGCCACCGCGAAGCTCGTGGGCCAGGTGAGGCGCTGCTGATCCTGGACGTTCTGGTACGACACTTTCACCAGCTTCGCGGCGTCGAGCTCGTTCTGCGTGAGCAGGGCGTTCGGCTGCAGCTCGAGCACGTCGAGCCCACGCGCGATCTCGGTGCTGTAGATGTAGCCGTTGTACCAGTACGCCGACCAGCTCCCCGCCATCTCGAGCTTGGTCGAGTCCATCGGACCGCGGTCGAAGTACGCGATCTCCGCGGGATGCGCGGGATCGGTGAAATCGAACACGGACACACCGCCCTGATACCACCCCTGGACCATGATGTCGCGACCGGGGACCGGGATCAGGTTCCCGTTGTGCGCCACGCAGTTTTCCGTCGAGGTCTGCGGGGCCGGCAGCTTGTAGTAGTTCCGGAACGTGAGCGCGCGGTTTGCGACGGAGAAGATCGCGTCGGCGCCCCATTGCGGCTTGTCGGTCGCGCGGCAGCGCGGCGCGATGCCGCCGCCCCATTCGTCCGTGAAGATCACCGTGCTGCCATCGTTGTTGAACGTCGCCGAGTGCCAGTACGCGAAGTTCGAATCCGAAGCGGCCGCGACCCGGGCGGGGTGAGCGGGATCCGTGAGGTCGAGGAGCAATCCGTACCCGGCGCACGCGCCACCGGCGATGCTGAGCTCCGGATAGACCGTGATGTCGTGGCACTGATCGGGGCCGTGGCGCACGCCGCCGGGACCCATGGGCGCGAGAAACTCGGCATCGATGATGCCCTGGATGCCGCCGCGCAGCGCGGCGCTGTCGGCGCCGTTGGGTGCCGTCCTGCCCTGACTCCGCGCGACGCTATCGAGCATGGGATTGACGAATTGTGGCGGGAGTACGATGGGCAATCCCTGAAACTTGATGACGTACGCGCCCGTCGCTTGCGCGGAATCCGCGAAGTGTTGCGCGGCGGCGGAGTCGGATGGTGTCGCGCCGTGCGTCGGCGGTGCGACCAATGCTTCGAAGATTCGCGGGTGGCTCACGACGCTGGCCGACTCGGGATGCGCGAGCGGCACGCGGATGATGTCGATGCGAAACCGCGCCGACGCCGTGTCCTGCTCGGGCAAGGCTGACGAGCACCCCGCTAGCTCCTCGGCGGGACGCACCGGCGCCTGGCCCGAGACATAGATGTAGACGGCGCTCGTGTCCTTTGGATCGGTCACCAGCGTGTGCGTGTGGGACCCGCGGCAGGTCTGCACGTTGGCGAGGACGCGCGGGTGGTTGAGATCGCTGATGTCGAGCACGCGGACGCCGCGGAAGCGCTGCGGGCTGACCTGTTCCTGGATGCCCTGCGCGCCGCAGTCCACGCGCCCGTTCTGTGACTCGCCTGAAAGAAAGAGCAGGTTCTTGTAGACCGACACGTCGTTCTGCTGTTCGGGGCACCGCTCCGCATGCACCAGCTGGGGGCGAGCGGGATCCGCGATGTCCCACACCGAGAAGCCCTGGAAGTTGCCCTGGATCACGAAGTGTCCTGTGAACGCCAGGTCCGAATTCATGTAGTCGAAATTGCCCGGCTCCGCCGGAATGAAGTCGGCCGGCGGCCGGCTCGTCGATACGAGACGCATGTTCCAGGCGGCCTGGGCGGCCTCCCACCAGCCCGCGCGCAGTCCGACACGTAGATCGGGTGAGGGAGCGTTTTGGGCGTTGAGTTGAGAAACCACGAGGAGAAGCGATGTGATCACGGACGGCCCCAGCGGCGGCTTATGCACGATGCTCTCTCCGGTCATGACAAGGGGGGATGAACGTATCGGCGTATCAAGAAAACGCAACGGCGACGGGCTTAATACTGGTACGATGCGCACGCACCACAAACTGCTGCGCGCATGTCGCATCCCGCGCCGGTTGCCCTGGACGGCCCACCTGGCCCGAAGCTTGCCCGTACGCAGGGGCATGAACACTCGCACTGCAATCACTCGCCTATCGGTCCTGTTCGGGTTCGTGTTCGTTGGCGCCGGTTGTCGCGACGCCTTCGACCTGGATCACAACAGTCCGACAGCGCCGCATAGCATGAGCCCGTCGTTCGCGACGGCAAGCGCAGTTTCAACCCGCATCACGCTCGATCAGTTCGAGGCTGCGCAAAACATCGGCATCCCATCGGGTAGCGGCACCCACGTGGGCAAGGCGTTCGACCAAAACCCCCATCTCGGCGATGCCATCGTTGCTACCTTCTTTTGGCGGGGCTCGACCAACACGATCACCAGCGTGAGCGACCACTTGGAGGACGAGACTCCGGTCGGCAACACGTACACGCTCGTGGAGTACGTGACGGCCAATGGCTGGTCGATGGCGACGTACGTCGCGACCAACGTAAAGAACTTCCCCGATCCTGCGCCGAGCCAAGACAAGATCCTCGCCGTACACGCGATCTTCTCCGACCAGATTACAGAGGGCGGCGAGCTGATCTCCGCGTATAGCGGCGTGGCGTTGGCGGCGGCGCTCGCGGCGCACCAGTCCGCGACGGGGACCGGCTCCACGACGACGATTGCCGATCCGGGCGCGATTCCCCTTGACGCTGGCGCGCTCGCGTACGGGGTCACGATGGCGAACGCGGTTGTGGATCTCGCGGATGCGCCCGGCTTCTCGCCGATCACCGCGACGTGGGATGCAGTCGTGAAATTCGAAGGACAGTACAAGGTGGCGGACGCCGCCGGCTCTGTCGAACCGCAATGGACCTGGTCGTTCCAGTCGCCGAGCACCTGGTTTGCCAGCGTCGTTGCGCTCAACCCGCAAACGACCCATCTCGCGTTCCTCGTGCAGCCCAGCAGCACCCTGCTGCCCGGCATGACGATCGCGCCGCCGGTGCAGGTCGCCGTAGTCGACGATCAGGGGAACACGGTACAAAGCTTCACGGGCCCGGTCACCATCGCGCTCGCGCACGACGGCAGCTTGCTCCACAACGCGCGGCTGTCGGGGACCACGGTCGTGACGGCGTCGAATGGCGTGGCGACGTTCTCGGACCTGAGTATCGACCAGATCGGGAGCGGGTACACGCTGCGGGCCACGGCAGACAACGTCCCGGGCGTGACCAGCAACGCGTTCAACGTCACCATCCCGATTCCCTAATGTGAGCCTCCGGTCCACACGGGTCCTTTGTCCTCGCCATTCAGGAAGGGCAGTACCGTGGCCGGCAACGCGGGCGACATGAAGATCTCGTAATGCGTCAGGTTGGGCAGAATTGCCAACCGATTCTTCGACATGTGCTCGCGTTGCCACCCCGCGTCCTTCAACCCCCCGCCGAGCAGCTGATAGAAGCTCACGATGTGCTCGGGGCGGACCATATCCGCATCGCCATATACCAGCATCACCGGTCCCTTGAGCCGCTTCACGTCCTCCGACCAGTCGAACGGCTGGCGCATCATTTCGCCCATGGGTTCAACTGAGCGTCGAACGACCCCGTCCAGAATCGACAGCTTAGAGGCCGCCCAGCCCCTCCGCGACGCGTAGGCCGGCCTCCAATACCTCGTCCCGGCCGGCCATCACGCCGCGTCGGGTGCGCTCGACGCGCACCGTGGCCCGAACGCCGATCAAGTGGTGTTGGGTTCCGTCATGCTTCACCACCCGCATCCCCGTCCATTGGATTGTGTATCCGCCCGGTACGGAAAATGGGTTGACATTGCCGTTCGTTCCGGCCGTCGCCTGCCCGACGATGACGCCCAGCCGCTCGCCCTCGACGAATCCCATCACTGACTCGGCGTAACTAATCGCACGGCCATCGGTCAGGAATGCGACTCGCCCGGCGATGTGAGGCACCGCAGGTTGGAGAGCCCATCCCTGGAGTTCGAATCCAGTCGGACGCTCGTGATCCGGATAAATGATGCGCGGGATTTGCATCCAGTGTGAGGTGTCGGGCCCGCTCAGCAGGTGTGTGAGGATGATGTGGTTGCCCGCGGGGTACCCTCGCAGGTCGAACACGATGCCGCGGGCGGCCGCGAGCGCGTCGAGCCGTGGCCGAATCTCGTCCCACGTCGCGCGGCTAAGGTCCACGTACAGGATGCCGGGCGCCAGCACGGCGATCGGTGGCTCGTCCGACGATGGAAAGCGTCGCCCCGGTCCGCGCGTGACGGTGACGTCGAGCTGGCGGCCCTGCCGCTCGAGTGAGAGTCGGACCGGCGTACCACGCCGGCCGGCGCCCACGACCTCGGTCGTCGCGCGCCAGCGTTTCCATTGAGGAGACCCGGAGATCTCGTCCTCAGCGGCCGCCACCAGCGTCGTCACCGGCGTGCCGTCGATCGCGACGACAGCGTCCCCGCGTTGCACGAGAGAGTCGCCGGACGCGGTCACCACAGCTTGTCCCTCGATCCATTCCATCCGGATCGGGAGGAACCCGTCGGGAGAATACCGTGGGTGATACACGCCCCCGTGCCCATCCTGCAGTCGCGCCACGACCCGCTTCAGTGAGTGAAGCAAGGTGGCTCCGTCGCGTGCCGCCCGCGCGCTGGCGAGCGCGGAATCGAGCTGCGCCTCCCAATCAACCTTGACCACGTCGAAATAGGGATAAAAGTGCTCGAACACGTTCCAGGCGATGAGCATGGCTGCGAGCCGCGTCCGCTCGTCCTGTGGATCATCCACTACGAAGCGAACCGCCTCGAGCGCACGAGCCAGCCGTTCGAGTGTGTCCGGGGCGGAGTGCGGCAACGTTCCGAGCGAGTCGCTCCACAGCGTGAGGGGAATGCGCGCCCGCAGCCCTCCGCCCAGCGTCCGGTCGACCGCCTCACCGGGCGCCGGCCGCGCGTCGAACAGAGCACCAGAGAGCGTATCGGTGTGCGTGGAAATGCGCAGGGCACGCTTGCCTTCGGCGACACCGTCCGTCGTGACCGCGAAATCGTAGCCGGGGCTGCGGGCAAACCAGCCCACCAGGTTCTCGGCGGCTTCGAAGCCGGGGTTGGCGATCGAGACTGGTGACAGCGATCCGTCGCTGTTCTCGACGGTCAGCTCGAAATCGTCGACCAACAGCGTTCCGACGCCCGCCAAAAACACACCGAACACCACCTGGCGCGCGTCGCGATCCACAACGCCGGTGATGTCGAACGCCCGCCACTGTTCGCTCGTGATCGGGCGATCGTCCATGTTCTCGAAAAACCCGCGCTGGTTGTTCGCCCGATCCACGCGCAGCCAGAGATGCCCGCTCGCGCCGTGTCCTCCTGGCGCGAGCCGCACTTGTGCCCGCAGCCGCACGCGTTTGCCGACGAGCGCCGCCGCATCGATGCTTTGGACGATGGTACCGAACCCCTGGCCCTCGGCCGGTACGGCGACGCCGCGGTTAAGTCTGAGACTGCGGTAAGGAGACGCCTTCGACCAATCCAGCCGGACGCCGAGATGCTGCCAGGCGACCGGCTTTAGCCCGTTTGTGTCCGCCGGCCGCCATGGCGGGGCGGGAGTGACTCCCTCAGGATAGATCTGCAGGGTCGGCGCGATGGGGCGGAACAGCTCCTCCAGCCGTGTTCGGAGGACGTCCCGTGACGGCGCGTCCCGCACACGGCCAACACCAAAGACGGCGAACTTGTCCCAATCGAGATCGCTCGCCGCGTCACTGGGGTGGAAGAAGCGGACATAGCCGTACAGCTTGGCAAACGCTCGTACATTCGCGAGCGCCGTGGAGGCCTGCACGGCGGGCCTCGGCCCTGCGCCCAGCAGCGGGGCGGTTAGCACTGCGACGATGGCCCAAGTGCTCCGCACGCGTGATTTGGCCACTATGCCCTCGGCGCCGCCGGCTTGGCGGCGTAGATGAAGTCGTAGTAGTCCCGCATCGTCAGGCTGGCCGCCGACTCCTCGTCGACGATCACGATCGCATCGCGGTGCAGCTGCAGCGCGCTCGCCGTCACCATGCTCGTCACCGGTCCCTCGACCGCCTGCGCGATCGCTTTCGCCTTGGTCTTGCCGCTCGCCACCAACAACAGCTGGCGGGCTTCGAGGATCGTTCCCACACCCATCGTGATGGCGTACACCGGCACGTCTTCGCGACGCTCGAAGAAACGGGCGTTGTCGTCGATCGTCTGTTTCGACAGCGTCTTGAGCCGCGTGCGCGAGCTGAGCGAGCTCGTCGGCTCGTTGAACGCGATGTGACCATCGCTGCCGATGCCCAGGATCTGCAGGTCGATACCGCCGCAGTCGGCGATGCGCTGTTCGTACCACTGGCAAAAGGCGGGATAGTTGCTGGTCGTGCCGGACGGGATGTTGATGTTCTGCGGCGGGATGTTCACGTGCCGAAAGAAATGCTCGTGCATGAAGTAGTGATAGCTCTGCGGGTGATTCACGTTCAGGCCGACGTATTCGTCGAGATTGAACGTCGTCACCCGCGAAAAGTCGAGCTGCTCCTTCTTATGGAGCCGGACGAGCTCCTGATAGAGGCCCAGCGGTGTGGACCCCGTCGCCATGCCGAGCACGGCGTTCGGTTTGGTGTTGAGCAGTTCCGCGACGACCTGCGCCGCGAGCTTGCTCATCTGTCCGTAGTCGCGCTGCACGATCACTTCCATCGACGCTCCCTCGGGGAGGTGGGGTCGGCAAACGCGTAGTAAATTGTCGTGGCATGTACCTTTTCGCACTCCTCGGCGCCACGCTGGTTGCACAGGTTCCGTCCATCCCGCTGCCAGAGCACCCGCGACCAGATTTCGAGCGAGCGGAGTGGCTGAACTTGAACGGCCGGTGGCGCTTCGCGTTCGATCCGGGCGCTGAGGGCGAGCCCGCGGGCTGGGGCAGCGGTGAACTGCCCGGCGCGCGCGAAATTCTCGTGCCCTTCTCTTGGGGGGCGCCGCTGTCCGGCGTCCCCGACAGCGCCGATATCGCCTGGTATGCGCGATCCATCACCGTGCCTGCAGCCTGGAGCGGCCGTCGGGTGTTCCTCGTGTTCGGGGCGTGCGATTGGCGCACGACGGTCTGGCTCGACGGCACGAAACTGAGCGAGCATCAAGGCGGCTACACGCCGTTTGCATTCGAGGTGAAATCGGCGACGCCCGGGCGGCCACAGCGTTTGGTGGTTCGCGTGGACGACACCCCGCATCCGTTCAAGCTCGAAGGCAAGCAGGGCTACGGCAAAGCGCGAGGCATGTGGCAGACGGTGTACCTCGAAGCTCGCGGGTCTGACCCGCTGGAGGCCGTGCACTTCACGCCGCATCGCGACCTGGCCGGAGTCGGCGTCGATGTGCGGCTGCTCGAGCCGGCGCCCCGCGATCTGACGCTGCGACTCACGTTCACCAATCGCGACGGCGAGCCGGTGGTGACACAGCGGATCGCGCGCGGCAGGACGGCGGCGCACTTCGACGTCGCGTTGTCGAACGCCCACCGCTGGTCCCTCGATGATCCGTTCCTGCACGAGGTCGTCGTGAGCGTGAGCGCACCGGGGGGCGGGCTGGTCGAGGACGTTGTGCACACCTACTTCGGGATGCGCACGATCTCGGTCGTGAATCTTCCGGGCACGGGTTTTCCGTATGTGGCGATCAACGGCACGCCCGTTTTTCTGCAGCTCACCCTCGATCAGGCGTACCATCCAACGGGCTACTACACGTTCCCGACCGACAGCGCGCTGCGGGACGAAATCCTGCGCGCCCGGCAGATCGGACTGACCGGGTTGCGCGAGCACGTCAAAATCGAAGCCCCACGCAAACTGTACTGGGCCGACCGGCTCGGCGTGCTGATCATGGCCGACATTCCGAACTGGTGGGGTCCACCTGATTCTGTTGCGTTTCAGGAGCACGAAGTCGCCCTGCGCGGCATGATCGATCGCGACTACAATCATCCGGCGGTGTTCTCGTGGGTGCTGTTCAACGAAACCTGGGGCCTCCTCACGGGAAGTGGTGACAACGAGCACTATCTGCCGGCAACCCAGCAGCGCGTGGCGCGCATCTATCATCTCGCGCGCTCACTCGATTCGACGCGCCTGGTCGAGGACAACTCCGTCTGTTGTCACCGCGGACACACCGAGACGGATCTCAACTCCTGGCACGAATATCTGCCGGGGTGGCGCTGGCAGGAGTACGTGGACCGTGTGAGTGATAGTACGTTTCCTTCCTCCTCGTGGAATTTCGAAGCGCCGTGGAAGCAGGGCGGGCAGCCGATGCTCAACTCGGAGTTCGGAAACGTGTGGGGCTACGCGGGCAGCACCGGCGACGTGGATTGGAGCTGGGATTATCATCGCGCGATCGAGGCCTTCCGCCGCCATCCCAAGCTCGCGGGCTGGCTCTACACCGAACACCACGACGTCATCAACGAATGGAATGGCTACTGGCGCTTCGATCGCTCGCGCAAGGAAACGGGATTCGGAGGTCTCGTGGAGGGAATGGCGCTGCGCGATCTCCACTCGGCCGTGTATCTCGCTGTGGGCAACGTTGAGTTGAGCACGTCTGCCCGGCCCGGAGAGCGCATGGACGTACCGCTGTATGCCTCATTCCTCAGCGGCAGCACGGCGCTGGGCGACTCGCTGACGCTACGGGCCGAACTGCGTGGCTGGAATGCGCTCGGTGAGGCGCGGTCGTACGGCACGTACGCGCGTCGCCTGCCGTACCGGCCGTGGATGTCGCAGCCGCTGCCGCCGCTCGCGGTGACAATGCCGAACGAACCTGCCGTCCTGGTGCTCGCGGTGCGCCTCGAGGACGCCGCCGGCACGGTGCTGCAGCGCAACTTCACGACCTTCGTCGTCGAGGGCGACACTCCAACGCTGGCCACGCTCGCCGACGGACGGCGCGTGCGCGTCGCACACGTTGCCGCGACGTCCCCGTCGAGCAGTCACTGGTCGCTGAAGCAGTGGACCGTGCTGGGGGATCACAAACTCGACGGCGCCGGCAGCGGCTTTTTCGAGTATCGCATCCCGTGGCCGGCCGATCTTGACGTGCGCGATGTGGCCGGTGCGACCTTTCTCGTCGAAGCCTCGGCGAAGCGACTCAACGGCAAGGACCAGGGCACGTTGTCCGCCGCGGGTGGGGACTACATGCGCGGCGGTGGCTTTCACGATCCGAGCCGCAACCCCAATAGCTATCCGATGACCGGCGCCACGCCGTTCCCGAGCGCGGTGACGGTGCGTGTGAATGACGTGTTGGCGGGCCGCTGGGAGTTGCCCGATGATCCGGCGGACTCGCGCGGCATCCTGAGCTGGCACGCGCAACCGCACGACGGCCATCTTTACGAGGCGGGATCGTATGGCGAGCTGCTGCGCGTGCCGCTGCCCGCCGACGCCCTTGCGCGCGCAGCGCGCGCAGGCGAAATCGTCGTCAGGTTGGAAGTAGACGAGGCGCTGCCAGGCGGGCTGGCAATCTACGGCGCGCACTTTGGGAGGTATCCGTTGGATCCAACCGTGCTGTTCGTGCTCGCGCGATGATGCGGCTCTCGCCTATCGCCGGCGCCGCAGTCTGCCTGCTTGCGGCGTGCACCCTGCGCGAGGTCCGGCAGCCTCCCGCCAGGAGAATCTTCGGGCGGTTGCCCTCCCCCGATGGCGCTTCGGTGGAAGAGTTCACGCTGACCAACGCCCACGGCATTGAAGTGCGGGCGATTACGTATGGAGCCATCATCACGGTCATCCGCACGCCCGATCGCTCAGGGAAGCTCGCCGACATCGTCTTCGGCTTCGACAGCCTCCAGGGATATCTCGCGCAGTCGCCGTACTTCGGCGCCATCGTCGGGCGTTTTGCGAACCGCATCGCACGCGGACAGTTCAGCCTGGACGGGGTGACGTATCACCTCGCCACGAATAACGGTCCCAACTCGCTGCATGGCGGATTGCGCGGTTTCGACAAAGTATTGTGGACTGCGGAACCAGTGCAGAGCGACAGCGGTACAGGCGTGGTGTTCCACTACCTGAGCCCCAACGGGGAGGAGGGCTATCCCGGCAACGTCGACGTCCGCGTCACGTACATGCTGACGCCGCGCGATGAGCTCGTGGTGGATTACACGGCTACCACGGACAAAGCCACGCCGCTCAACCTGTCACAGCACAGCTACTGGAACCTGCACGGTGACGGGAAGGGGGATATCCTCGATCACGTCCTCACGCTCGACGCGTCGGCATATACACCCGTCGACAGCACGCTCATTCCGACGGGCCAAATCGCTGCTGTGGCCGGGACGCCATTCGATTTCCGTTCACCCACCGCCATCGGGGCGCGCATCGAGCAGCCGAACAAGCAACTGCGCTTCGGTAAAGGATACGATCACAACTGGGTGCTGGACCGGCCGGCGGGAGGGGGAACGGCTCTCGTGCGCGCGGCGCGCCTCGTCGACTCGACGAGCGGCCGCACACTCGAGATCAGCACCAGCGAACCGGGGATCCAGTTTTACTCGGGCAACTTCCTGGATGGCACGATCACGGGGAAGCATGGGGTGGTGTACGGGCATCGCGCCGCGCTTTGTCTCGAGACGCAGCATTTCCCCGATTCACCGAACCACCCCAACTTCCCGTCCACCATCCTGCGACCGGGAGAGACCTTCAGGTCGCGGACCGTCTTCGTGTTTGGCGTGCTGCCATAATCGGTGCGTGGTGTGTGGTGCGTGGTCCGTCCGAGCCTCCACGCACCACGTACCACGAACCACGCACGGGTTTTGCTTACATGCTGCGGCGCTGCGCCGTCGGCGGCAGGATGCCGTTCAGCCGCAGGTAGTTCGCTTCCTGGCTGTAGTGATCCGCCCAGTCGCCGACCGTGATCAGGATCGCGGCCGCGCGGGTGAACGGGTTCGGGCCGAAGAGTTGAATCGGCTCGGTGAGCTTCGAATCGTCCAGCTTGGCGAACGCCTGCTCGCAGAACTGGAACGTCTCCCGCAGCCGAGCGACGAGTTGGTCCTTGGTCATCGTGCTGTCCACGGCGCCGCGCTGCGGCGCGGGCACGCCGGCGGTCTTACTGCACAGCAGATCGTTGCCCTCATTCGCGAGGTGGACCTGAATCTGCGCGAAGCTCATCTGCGCCGGCGTCGGCCGGTAGTTGTACTTCTCCGCCGGCATCGCCTCGGCGGCGGCGACCAAAATGCGCCCAAAGCGCTGCTGCATCTGGCGCAGCGCGTCCGCGACGGGGCTCGTCGACGCCGCGTGGGCTGGGGCGGCCGACGCGCTGGTGGTGGTCTGCGCAGCCAGCGCCAGGGGCAGCACGGCGCTGGCGATCAAGGTACAGATTCGCGACTTCATATCAATCTCCGATTAGGGGAGGTGTGGATTCTGTCCCAATTGCGCGTGCGGCGCTAGTAAGAGATTGGTAAGGAACGGTGTGATCTTGAAAGGCTCGTTTTCCCTCGGCACCTTAAACGCACTTCCCCTCTCTCAAGAGCCTACCATGGACCGTCGAGCCTTCTTGCAGGATGCGACCGGCAGCGCGGCCGCCCTCGTTCTCCCGAACATCGTCGCACGTCAGCCGCAATCGGATCAGGTCCCCGCCGCCGTGTTGGCGCAGGTGGAGCGCGGGCACGATCAGGCGGTGCAGCGACTCCAGGAATGGATCCGCCAGCCCTCGATCGCCGCCGAGAACCGCGGCATGAACGAAGGCTGCGAGCTGACGATGCGGATGCTGCGCGATGCCGGTTTCCAACAGGTGACCAAGGTGCCGAGCGACGGGCAGCCCGGTATCTTCGCGACCCTCGACGCCGGGGCGCGACGCACCCTCGGCCTCTATTACATGTACGACGTCAAGCAGGCGGATCCGGCGGAGTGGTCGTCACCGCCGTGGGACGCCGCGCTCGTCGACAAGCCCGGCCTCGGCAAGGTCGTCATGGGCCGCGGTGCGGTGAACCAGAAAGGTCCTGAGGCCGCATTTCTCGCCGCGCTGCACGCGATCCGTGGCGCGAACAAGAAGCTCCCGGTCAATCTCGTGCTCGTCGCCGAAGGCGAAGAAGAAATCGGCTCCCCGCATTTCCCGCAGATCGTCCGGCGTCCCGAGGTGCTCGCGGCGCTGAAGAACGTCCTCGGGATCTTCATGCCGGCGGCCGCCCAGGGGCTCGATGGCGAGGTCACCATCACACTCGGCGCCAAAGGGGTGATCGAGTGCGAGCTGGTGTCGAGCGGCGAGCGCTGGGGACGAGGGCCCCGTGCCGACATTCACTCGAGCAACAAGGCCCGCGTCGACAGCCCGGCCTGGCACCTGGTGGAGGGGCTGGCGACGCTCGTCTCTCCGGACGGCAACGATCCCGCGATCGACAACTATGCCGACAGGGCGCGGCCGCTGTCGGCGGACGAGAAAGCGATGATCGCCGCGGCCGCGGCGCGCATGGACGAGAGCGCCGCGAAAAAGCTGCTCGGCGTCGAGCACTGGGTGCACGACGTGAGCTTCACGGAGGCGCTCGAGCTGCTCATGTCCCGTCCCACCGTCAACATCGAGGGACTGGTCGGCGGTTACACCGGCCCCGGCGGCAAGACGATTCTGCCGCATCGTGCCGTGGCGAAGCTCGATCTGCGGCTCGTGCCGGACATGACGGCGGCGGAGTCGCTCGCCGCGCTCAAGGCGCATCTCGCCAAGCGCGGCTACGGTGACATCGAAGTCAATATGACGGGCGGCTACGATCCCACGAGCACGCCCCGCGACGCGCTGGTAATCCGGGCGCAGGAGGCGGTGTACCGTCGCTCGCGGATCGAGCCCATTCTGCTGCCGCGCAACGCCGGTTCCTGGCCGGGCTACGTGTTCACCGGCGAGCCGCTGAAGCTGGCGGCTGGGCACTTCGGCCTCGGACACGGCAGCGGGGCGCACGCGCCCGATGAGTATTACGTCATCGAATCGACCAATCCGAAGGTGCAGGGAATCGACGGCGCGGTCCGCTCCTACGTCGAGTACCTCTACGAAGTAGCGCGCACGCGTTGAGCGCGCGCGCGCTGGTCTGCGCCGGCGTAGCGAGCGCAACACTCCTCGCCACGCCGGTGCAGCAACGATCTGCCCGGCAGCCTGACTTCTTTCCTTTCGCGGTCTGGTACTCGGGCGGCAAGGCGCGCGCGCCGATGCTGTCGTCGCTCACTGCTTCCTCGCGCGTGGAGTGGCGCCGCGATCTGCAGCAGATCAAGCAGCTCGGGTTCAACACCGTGCGCACCTGGGTCGAGTGGGCGGAAGCGGAGCCCCGACGCGGCGAGTATCACCTCGAGAATCTGCGGTTGCTCCTCGAGTTGGCCGAGGAGGTGGGACTCCGCGTCATGGTGCAGATGTACGCCGACGCGGCGCCTGATTGGGTCGGCAAGGCCTATCCGTACGCGCGCTTCGTGACGCAGAGCGGCGTGGCCATTCCGTCCCAGGTTGCGCCCGGATTCTGCACCGACAACCCCGAAATCCGCAGGCTCGTCGACGCCCTCTACGCCGCCGTCGCGCGTGTCGCGTCGCGCTATCCGAGTTTCTACGGCTGGGATCTCTGGAGTGAGCCGCACATCATCAATTGGGCCGAGATCGATTACGTCCCGAACGCGCAGTTCTGCTACTGCCGGGCGACGCAAGCGGCGTTTCGCGCGTGGCTTCGAAGCAAGTATGGCACGCTCGCCGCGCTCAACCGCGCCTGGCACCGCCAATTCGCGGCCTGGGCCGATGTCGAACCGCCGCGCTTCAGTACGATCCTGAGCTACACGGACTACCTCGACTGGAAGGCATTCATCTCCGATCGTCTCGCGGGCGATCTAGCGGCGCGCTACGCCGCGGTGCGTGCCGGTGGTTCGAATCACGTCGTCACTTCGCACGCGGCGATCTCCTCGCTGTTCACCTCGCCCCACGCCGGCGAGGGCGCGAGCGACGACTTTCGCATGGCGGAGCGGGTCGACTTTTACGGCGTGTCGATTTACCCGAAGCACAACCGGCCCGAGACGCATTGGCCCGCCTGGCAGCTGCTCGCGATGCTCGACTTCCAGCGCAGCGCCAACCGCGCGAACCAGGGGTGGTATATCGGGGAGATGCAGGGCGGCGAGGGAAATATCGCGCTGCTGCACGGCGATCCCGTGACCGCGGCAGACCAGCGTCTCTGGGCGTGGTCGGCGATCGCCGCGGGCGCGCGCGCGATAAATGTCTATGCGTACTACCCGATGTCCTCCGGCTATGAATCGGGCGGGTACGGTCTGATCAATCTCGACGGCACGGTCACCGACCGTGCCATATCGACCGGGCGGATCGCCCGGATTGTCGACGCGAACCAGCGACTGTTCCTCGACGCGCATCCCGTGCCGGCGCGCGTCGCCATCGTGTACAACCCGCTCGCGCAGCTCGTCGGCGGCGCCGAGCGGCGCCAGGATTACCCCGAGGCGCACCGCAACTCCTTGATCGGTTACTACCGCGTGTTTACCGAGCACAACATTCCGGTGGACTTCATTCACCGCAGTGAGCTCGAACGCGGTGATCTCTCGCAGTACGCACTGATCATCGTGCCGTATCCGATCATGCTGACCCAGGCTGGCGCGACCGGCCTGCGGCGTTTTGTGGAGCAGGGCGGTCACGCGGTCGCGGAGGCACGCCTGGCCTGGAACGACGAGCGAGGCTTTGCGGCCGAGGTGATTCCCGGCATGGGGCTCCACGAAGTGTTCGGCGTGCGTGAGAAGCACGTCTGGATGCGGCGCGAGCCGCGGCTGGTGATCGCCGACAGCGGTCCACTGACCGCGGGTCTCCACACCCTGCGCGGCGCGCTGTATGCAAGCACAGTGGACGTGCTGTCGAAAGACGCGCGCGTGCTCGCGACGACGGATGGCGAGCCGGCGCTGGTCGAATCGCGCTACGGCAACGGCACGACGCTGTTCATCGGTTCGTACATCGGCTGGGGGAATCAGCCCGAGCAGCAGCCGGACAACACCGAGTTCATTCGCAGGTTGGCTGAGTGGGCGGGAGTCGCGAAGCCCGTCGGCACGTCGCACGACGGCACGATGGGACTGCCGCTCATCGCCAGGCTCCATGAGAGCGCGCAAGGCTACCTGCTGTTCCTGATCAATCATGACTCTGCGGGGCAGGACGTCGCGGTGACGGTGCGGGTCCCGGCCGGCGCCTACACGCTCACCGAGCTAGTAAACGGCGGCGCCGCCCGCTCGGCCAACGCGGACGGCGCCGGACTTCGCTTCGACACGCGGATCGACCCAAAGAACGCGCAAGTCTGGTCGATACGCCGGCAGTGACTAGCGCTGGTTCACCGTGTTATCCAGCTGCGGGCGTGTGGCGGCGGTGGTCGACGTGACCGTGATGTCGCCGAACGCGCTGATCGTGTAGAACCGCCCCCGGAAGAACGAGACGTTGGCTCGGCTAAACTTGTCCGTGGTCGAATCGGTGTAGCGCGCGGACAGATTGTACACACCCATCGGCAGCGTCGTGAATGGTCCTGCGCCTTTGTATGCCTGAGGAGCACTAATGGGTATGAGCGTCACGGTGTCCCCGATGGTGGCCCTTGCATACAAGTTCAGCGGGTACGCGGCATTGGCGATCGCGTTCACAAACCGCACCGATGCCACGCTGTAATCGGCCGGCGCCGTGACGGGATCTTCAATGACAAACGCGTCAATGGTCTTCGCCGTCGCGTTGTAAAACCCGCTCTGGTAGAACGAATAGAACTTGCCATCATCGAGGTTCGCGTTGACCGTGGCAATGGGCAGATCCTTGTCCGTCGCCGCGGCGATGCGGCCCGTCAGCGTATGAGAGCCGGGCGCGATGCTCAAATACACACCGCCATTGCCGGCGCCGCCGTACGCCACGCCGGTGTTCGCCTCGACGCCCGTGCCGGATTGGACGGCGGTCATCTTGATCGCGTCGGCGTAGAAGTTCACCTGCGGGGCAGGTGGCACGCCGAAGTTGAAGAACTTGATCCGCGTGTTCTGCGGCGGCTCGAACGGCAGCGTCTGGACGGTGTTCTTTTCGCACGCGGCAAGCGCGGTCGTCACCACCAGCAGCGCAATCCGAAATCGATTCATGTATCTGGTCATGGTTGGGTGATCCACAAGTCTTTAGTGTGGTAATCGCTGTTCAGCCCGCCGATCGCGCCGAGTGCATCCCGGTTCCACACGTATTCCGAGTTGAACCGCGGCCGGATTCGTTGCACGAGCTTCCCGCCATTGTCACCAAAGAGCGCGGTAGGCGGCGTGAATCCGCGGAATACTGTGTCGGCATAATGGTAACGACGCATATCCATCCAGATTTCGTTGTGCCCCCAGCCCCAAAGCGCGATGTACTTTTGCGACATCACGTGTGAAAGGGTCAGTGTCGCCGGGACGATGTTCGGGGACGCCAGGAAGGAGTCTCGTGATGCCGTCGTAATCGCGTTGGGGTTTCCGGCTTCGGCACTGCGATCGTTCACGAACTGGAAGTGCGACGTGATGCCATTGGTGTAGGCCGTCCGCGCCGTTGCCTGATCGCCCGCGTGCAGCGCCGCTTCCGCCTTGATGAATTGCAGCTCGAAGTATGTCATAGCCGGGAGCTTGGAGCGGTCGGCGAAGATGTACCGGGACGGCAAGCCTAGCCCGCCGTCCGCCGTGTAGCCGAAGAAGTTTCTCGGCCGCTGCGCTTGCGTGAGCGCGCCAAACGGTGCTCCGGAGCTTGCGTTGACATCGACGCCGCGGTAGGTGGTGTTCGCCGAGTCGAGCGCCAGCATGCGGGTCATGCGCGGGTCTACCGTGCCGCCGAACTGAGTGCCGTTCATCAAATTGACGATGAACTGCGTCTGGCGATACAGCGAGATGTTGCTGCGCGTGGCTCCCAAGAAATTGCAGTCTGCGAAGTCGGTGGACGTGCACGGATATGCCAGCAGCGCGTCGTCCGCACTGCTCGCGAACGAAGAATCCACCAACCGGATGACGCGGGCGGGGTCGTAGGTCGTCTTGTTCGAGTAGTGGTTGAGGGTCAGCGCGAGCATGCCGTATGCCAGCTTGAGCCACTTCGTCCGGTCGCCGTTGTAAATATGATCCCCGACGCCGAGGTACCGGGCATCGACGGCGCCATCGGTATGTTTGAGCAGCACGATCGCACTGTCGAGGAGCCGTTGGACCTCTTGATAGGCGTAATCCTGGGGATCGTAGTCGAATTTGCTCCGCGACTGATCGATCGCCTCTTTCACGATGATGTCGCCGTGCAGGTCGGTGAGGACCTGCCAGCCCCAGGCCTTGAGGATCAGCCCCACGCCCAGCAGATCCCAGCGCTGCTCGGCTTCGGCTTTGGTGTTCATGTCGATCAGGTTCTGGCCGAGCGACCAGTAGACGTCCCGCCATTGCTGGGCGCCGTTATCACTACCGGCGTCGTAGCCCATCTTCCCCCAGGTTTGGCCGGGACTGAAGTTCGTGGACGTCGAGTACCACTCCTGCGCGTAATGGCCCACGAAACGACCGTCGAATTGCGGCGACGTCACAAACCAGTGCAGCATCGGCGGCAGGTAGAGGTTCGCGGAGACCGATTGCGGGCCATTCGGATTCGTGTTGACGTCCAGGAAGTCGTTGCAGCCGGCCGTGCAGGCCAGCATGCCGATGAGTAGGGCGGTGTGTGTGTGCTTCATGGTCAGAATCCCACGCTGAGGCCGAAGTTGACGCCGCGCGGCATCGGGAAATTCCCGAAGTCGATCCCCACCGCTCCGGAGCCGCCCACCGCGGCCGTGTTCCCGTTGATGATCGGATCCAGGCCGGTGTAGTTGGTGATGATGAACAGGTCCGTTCCGGTCAGATACACGCTGGCGGAGCGTGCGCGGAGGAGCTTGCCCGGTAGCTCGTACCGCACCGTGATGTCGCGGAGCCGCAGCCAATTGATGTTCTTCTCGATGAACAGCTCTTCGCTCATGTTCGTGTAGTACGCCGTCTGGACGCTCGGCACGATCACGATGTTATTCGGCGTCGGATTCGCGCCGTTTTCCCGCCCGTCGCGCAGGACGCCCTCGATGATCCGCGGCTGGTCGCGGTCGAGGGTCTCCATGCTGAGACCGCGGGCCGTGAGATAGTGCTCGGTGGCGTTGAAGATGTCGCCGCCCTTGCGAATATCGAGCAGGAAATCCAGCGAGAAGCGTTTGTACCGGAACGTATTGCCGACACCCAGCGTGAAATCGGGCTGGCGATCGTAGCCGGCGTCGATGAAGTTCGCCGACACCGCGTTCGAGCGGACCGGCAGACCCGTCGCAGGATCGATCAGCAACTTCCCCTGTTTGTTCCGCAGGTAGTAGAACCCGGTAAGGGACATCGTGGACAGGCCGACCTGCGTCCCGTTGCGCACGTTGCCGTACAGCCAGGTGTCGGAGACGTAGGATTCCGGGATGCCGTTGGGCAGCTTGGTCACGATGCTGCCCGAGGCGGCAAAGTTCAGGGTCATGTCCCAGCCGAACGACGGCCGCGAAATCGGCGTGCCGCGTGCGGTCAGCTCCAGACCGCGGCTGCGCGTCGCGGCGCCGTTCAGGTTGAACAGAATGAAGCCGGTGCCGTAGCTGCCGCGGAGGTTTTCGACGATCTGGTCCTTCGTCGTCGCGCGATACACCGTGGCGTCCAGGCCCAGGCGGCCGTTCAGGAACGAGAGCTCCACGCCGCCTTCGACGGACCGCTTGAACTCGGGTTTCAGCGCGAGATTCGGACCCCAGAAGTCGTACCCGTATCCGCCGTAGGACGTCGTCTTGTACTGCAGCGACGGCCGGTACGCATACGGCCGCGCGTCCTTGCCGACCGCTGCAAACCCGAGCCGCATCTTTCCGGTCACGAAGCGACGGAGACCGGGAAACGCGTCGGAGAAGATGAAGCTGGTCGATACGGACGGATAGAAAAACGAATTCCGCCCGCGCGGGATCGTGGACGTCCAGTCGTTGCGGCCGGTGAGGGTGACGTACCAGTAGTCCTTGTAATCGAGGACCGCCTGGCCGAACAGACTCACCAGCCGGCGCTGCTCGATCGTGGTCAGCGTCGAGCGCGTGCCCGTGTTGTTCATCGACACGAAGTTCGGATCCAGGAAATTGATGCCGGTCTGGGCATCCGATGTCGATTTGAAGTCACTGACCTGGTGGCCGACGAAGCCGCTGAGCGAGAAGCTGTTGGTGAGCGCGTGGTTATTGACGTTGAGGAGCGTGAGGGCACTCAGGTTGCGGGAGATGACGTCCGCCAGATCGAGTATCCCTCGTTGCGAATAGCCGGTGACGCTCTCCGGATGTCGCAGCAACAGATTCTGCGTGGTGTAGTTGTCCGTGCCCAGGTTCGTCTTGATGTTGCCCCAGGAGAATGGGGTCACGACAACCCCGACGTTGGCGATCAAGCGGTTGGTTTTCGCGTTGATCTTGTTCTTGGCAACGTTGAAGTAGGGGTTGTCGAGCTCAGTCCCGGCCCCGATCGCCGTCACGAGGCGCCGCGTTCCAGCAGGCGTCAGATAGTTCCTCGCATCGTCGGTTTGCGGCCACAGCATCAAGCCCATGAGCGGGCCGATGTCGCCCTTGTAGACCTGGTCGTTGTTCGCGTAGCTGTAGATCATCGACAGGTCGGTGTTCAACCACGAGTTGATTCGGGCCTGCGAGGATCCCGTGACGTTGATTTTATTGAGGTCCGAGTTGTGTACGACGCCCTCTTGCTTGTCGAGCGTGGTACTCAGCCGGTAGTTGATCGTATTGTCAGCCGTCGCCCCACTGAACGACAGATTGTGATTCTGGCTCAGCCCTTTTCTCAAGAAACCATCGATGTTGTCGAAGAACTGCGTTCCTGCCGGATAGGGGGCGCCGAAGTATTGCAGCGATGCCTGGGAGCCATCGATGAGGCTCGAGGGTCCGTACACGCGTTGCAGCTGGTAGTTGGCGCGCGTGGCTTCGACCCGCACCGTGCTGCTGTACTGCATGCCGCCGCCCGCCCGGCCGCGCTTCGTCTTGATCACGATCGCGCCGTTGGCGGCATCGATGCCGTACAGCGCCGCGGCCTCCGGGCCCTTCAGCACGGTGAGCGTCTCGATGTCCTGGGAATTCAGGTCGGCCGCGCGGTTGGTGAAATCAACGCCGCGGTTGCTGAACGCCGTCACCGAGCTCTTATCGGACGCGAGCACGCCAGTATTGACGGTACGGTTGTCGATCGGCAGGCCGTCCACGATGATCAGCGGCTGGTTGCTGCTGCTGATCGAGCTGACGCCGCGGATGACGAGGGATGAGGACGCGCCCGGCACGCCGGATGTACTGGTGACGTCGACACCGGCGACGCGCCCCGACAACGCGTTGAAGAAATTTTCGCGCTTGGTATCGGCGATCTCCGCGCCGCGGACGCTTTGCTGCGCCGTGCCCAGCGAGCGCTGCGACGCGGTCTCGCCGAGCGCGGTGACCACCACGGCGTCGAGGTCCAGCGCGACGCGCCGGAGCTGAACGTTGATCACGTCCTCGCTGCCCACCGCGCGCTCGACCAGCCCGGTGCCGATGAGCCGGAACTGCAGCGTCTGGCCGGCGGCGGCGGCGATGGAGTAATCGCCCTGCGTATTGGTCGAGGTCGTATTCGCGGTGCCCTTCACAGAGACGGTCACACCGGACAGCGGAGCGCCTTGCTCGCTCGTGACCTTACCAGTGATCGCTTTTTGCTGTGCGAAGAGGGGCGGAGCGACGAGGAAAAGGACCATCAATACCAGAACGGCGCGTGTTTTCATAGAGAATCCGGGCTTTTGTGAAGGAGAGGCGAAGCTACGGAGAGGACTCGGACTGTCAAGAACTCCGGTCTCCCGAGGCTCGGTGGGAGCCTCGGGAGCACCGGGGTCTCGTCACCACGCGATCGCGTAATTCGACAATGCTTCAACGAGCCATTCGAACAGTGTCATCGGGATCACCCCCCCCTTTGTCTTGGCCTCTAACGACGTCGCACCACGCGGAGTACCTTTGTGACAAAGGCAACCTGTCCCCCCAACCTCACGTAGATCTCAACACGTTGTTCGGGAGAGGCTTAGCGTTGTTTCAGCTCACCCTTTTCGGATCCCCTCAACTCGTGGATAGTGGCGACTCTCCCGTCCGATTCCGTACCAAGAAACATCTTGCCGTCCTGCTCTACCTCCATTTCGAGGGACGCACGCGCTCGATCCCGCGGGATCGGCTCGTCGACTTGCTGTGGCCCGAAGTCGCACCCGAGAAAGGACGGCATTCGTTGTCGCAAGCTCTGCTCGCCATTCGATCTTGCCTGGGCACGGGGGCCGTCAGCGGCCGCGAGCAGGACGTGCGGCTGCTCGCGGAGCTCCCGTCGGACCTGTCCGCCCTGCGCCATGGGCAAGTAGCGCCGGTACGCGTTGCAGACCCGCTGCAAGGGCTCGACGAGTGTGGCGGAACGGAATTCTCCCACTGGGTGGATGGCGCACGCGTCCGACTGAGGGCGGAGGCGCGCGATGCGCTCCGAGCGGCACTCCGGGAGGCGCGGGCCAGTGGCAACCTGTTTGAGATGCATCGTCTCGCGACCGCGTTAGGCGACGTCGACCCGCTCTGCACCGACGCCGTCCTCGCGCTCGCCGAGCGGGCGCTGCTCGACGGGGATTCGGTGGCTGCGGTGCGCCTGCTCAAGGATCACGTGCGGCGCGCTCAGGCCGAGCTCGGGACCAATCCGAATCCCGAGATCGCTCGGCTGCTGCGGCGGCTGGAGCGTGGCGAGCGCCCCATCGTTTCGGCTCGGATCTCGCCACTCCCGGGGCAGTTGACGCGTCTACACCCGTTCGTGGGCCGGGAAGCGGAGCTGGGGCGACTAGAGGCGATGTGGCATCGGGTTACCGCGGCTGGCTATCAAACTTGTCTGGTCACCGGTGCCCCGGGCATCGGCAAGAGCTCGCTGATCCGCCGCTTCGCCACGTCAGTCCAGGCGCGCGCATGGCCGGTATTCGTGGTGTCGTGTCAGGAAATCGGTCAGGGCATTCCCTACGCTGCGGTCGCTGAGCTCATCAGTGCGTTGGGACGCGATCCGGCGGCGGGCGGCACGGAGCCGCTCTGGCTGGCAGAGGCCAGCCGCGTGTGTCCGGGCCTCCGGACGATTTATCCCGGCATCCCGCCCGCGCCCGACGCGCCCACCGAATCGATTCGCCTGCGGGTGGCGGAGGCCGTCGTCCGAATGATGGAAGCTGTGGCGGACGACGGCCCGGTGCTGCTGGCATTCGATGATCTGCAGTTCCTCG
>WNGC01000191.1_pt1 | contig 59214 bp, 53 predicted proteins | sample 5400051 | NCBI WGS metagenome assembly WNGC01 (sample SAMN13153368, study PRJNA577476) | soil metagenome | isolation source: 20 cm soil or saprolite under grassland replicate 2 | place: USA:California | collected 2016-06-15
GCCGGCTCTGCCTGTTCTCTGAGTGCCCTTCATAAAGAACACCGGATGAGCGGGATCGACCGTGAACGTCCCCGCCGGGTCCCTCCGTCACCCGAACGCACGTTCCCGCGCACACTCGCTCGCATGGTCTCGGCGGACTGCAAGGTTGGGCACACAGAGGGAGGATAGAAGGGGGGTTCTTCAAGATGCGAGGGACTGTCTGGAGCAACTGCCGGACCGTCCGAGGCGCCGCCGCGTTTCTCGCGGTCTTTCTGTGCATCGGCGTGACGCAGTCCGCCGCCGTTGCGCGAGAAGGCCCCTGGGAGCCGGCATCCCTCGACGACGGCATCGCGGCATACCGTGATGGGGATCCGCTTCGCGCGCTCGCCGCGTTCTCACGGCTGGCGCAGGTCCGTCCCCAGTCGGCTGCCCCGGTTATCTGGGCCGGTGTGGCGGCGACCGGGGCAGGGAGAATGGAGGAGGCGGATGCCTATTTCCACGAGGCGCTTCGCCGTCCGCACTGGCCCCGTCAGGAGCGGGTCATCCGTGGGTGGCTGGCGCGCCTGACCTTTCTGCGGGAGCAAGACGAAGCAGAACGGCCCACGCCGATCCTGCACCCGGACGCGAACTCGATCGCGGCGCTGGCGCGCGCATCCAATCCGGCGCTCACGTCGCAGGAGGCGATCTGGATGGGCGATCACGTCGTGGCCGCCGCCCTGCAGGCCGGCCTGGATCCGTTCTTCCTCGCCGCGGTGGTGTATATCGAGAGCGGTTTCCACCCCACTGTGAGGAGCCGGGCGGGCGCCATTGGGCTCGGACAGCTCCGGCCCCAAACGGCGCGGTCCGCCGGCGTGAACGTTAACGACCCGTGGGGTAACCTGCTCGGGGCCGCCATGACGCTCAGGGTCTACTACGTCAGGTACAGAGACCTGAGCCTGGCGCTGGCGGCGTACAATGCGGGCGAGGGAGCCGTTTACAGGTACCGCGGCATCCCCCCGTACGCCGAGACGCGGTGGTACATCGCGGCCGTGTGGGCAGTCTACCACCGGATCCACCCGGTCGGTTAACGCCACGTACGAGGGTGCCGTCGCAGGGGGCGGGAGAACCCGCCCCCTGCACTCACTCTGTCGGCCTACTCCTGTGCCCTTGGTTTGCGTTGTCGCCCTCCCAGACGTCCTTCGGGTCGGGAGTATGTAGCGGGGGTGAAGATCGGCACTGCCAGGCGCCCCTGCAAGTGAACATCGTTCCACGTAACGAAGGCCTGGAGGGTATTGTGCAGTCGGTTAACCAGCGTAGCGATCAGCGCATCCCCGAGCGCCATCTTTCGCTGCATTGTGCTCAGCACCTGGCGGAGCGGCAGCGCGGGTAATCGTTGGGCGGGGTCGTGATAGGGCAGAATCTGCACGTTGTACCGCCGTGGAAAGTGGGCGTAGAAATCCACTACCTGCTGGCCGGACAGGTTGAACGACAGGACTCCGGTTACCTCGAGGACGTTGAATACCGTCGTCGCCGCGTCTCCGGATCCGGCGGCCGCGTCGAGAAACGCGCGCGTTGCAGGCGCACGGCGATCGGCGGGGTATCGGAGGTCAATGAGGAACACATCCGAGTCGATGCAGATCACGCCCGCCGCCTGGTCGCCTTCACAGCCCTCTCAACCGTCTTGTACGCAGGCCGGGTGCCGCGCAGGGTCGCTTCGATCTCAGGCCAAGCGTCCTTGTACGGCCGGACGGCCAGGCCACCTGTGTCTTCAAAAGGAACGAGCAGGGCGACCGGCTTCCCGCGGAAGGTGACCGCGATCTGCTCACCGGTTTGAGCTTCTCGGAGCAACCGGCGTGTATGCAGGCGAAGTTCTTTTGTGGTCACATACTTCATGGTACTCTATAGTGTACCTTTTAAGTCCCTTTTCTGCAATCGGTGAACCGGGAGCGTGAGACCTCCTTTCGGCCTCGCGCGGCACGGAAGGCCAGATCGTCCGCGGGGACGGCACGAGGACCGCGATGTAAGGCGAGATTGATTGCGGGCGTTGAACGATCTCGTGGAGTCGGGTGTAGCAGCGTACTTGGTGGGCCGTGCAGGACTCGAACCTGCAACCTTGGGATTAAGAGTCCCCTGCACTACCAGTTGTGCTAACGGCCCGTCCCGAACGGTGTCATTCTAGCAGAGGCCTCGGAGCGTGTAAATCGTGCGCGGAGGAATCGACTTGTCCGTCGACCACCATGGGTGTTATCCTGAACACTGCCGGGCGGGCGTGGCGGAATCCGGCAGACGCACCAGGCTTAGGACCTGGTGGGCCGAAAGGTCCGTGGGGGTTCAAATCCCTCCGCCCGCACTATCGCTCGGCGGTTTCGTCCGGACCGTTCACGCGTCTCGCATGCGTGGGTCGCTTGAACGCCCGCGGGGCCGTATGCTATACTTCCTCCGGGTGAGAATAGCCTCGGCGGATTGACCCGTCGAGGCTATTTCCCATCCAAAGTCCCCCCGGGAGACGAAAGGGAGGCGTTCCAGGATTCATGGCGACGGCGCCGGTGAAGAACGCGTACAGAACTGAGCCGGGAAGCCGGGCGGTGCTCGAGATCGCGATCGCGGAGGACGAGGTCGGCCGGGCCATGGACCGCGCCTTCGCCACGCTGGTGCAGCGGGTGCAGGTTCCCGGCTTCCGGCGGGGGAAGGCGCCGCGCACGGTGCTCGAGCGTCACGTCGGAACCGAGACCCTGCGGGAAGAAGCGCTGAAAAAGCTGCTGCCCGAGCGTTACGCAAAGGCGGTCGCTGAAGCGGGACTGTCCCCCGTCGCTCCCCCATCGTTCGAGATCAAGGAGCCCGCGGAAGGAAAGGGGCTGCATTTGATCGCGACGGTGGACGTGTATCCCCAGGTGACCCTTCCCGATTATCGGGCCCTGCGGGTCGCGGCGGAGAACCCCACGGTCGCCGACGAAGATGTGGAGCGGGTGCTCGAGGACCTGCGCGACCGGCACGGGCATCTTGTCAGCGCCGGGGATGCGGCCGCGCGCCGCGGAGACTTTGTCCTGCTGAACGTCAAGCGCGCCCCCCAGGAATTGAAGCGGCTCCAGCCCGGCAAGGAACTCCTCGTGGAGGCGGGCGGCGGGCTGCTGCCCGCGGAAGTCGAGGCGGCCTTGGAAGGCGCCCGGCCCGGCGATGAGCGGACCGCGCAGCCCGCGGGGGCCGAGGGACCGGTCGAGGTGCACGTGCTCGATGTCCGCCGGAAGGAACTCCCGCCGCTGGACGATGCGTTCGCCCGCACGGTCTCCGACCAACCGACGCTCGCGGCCCTGCGCGATCTTTTGCGGGGTCGGCTGGGCAAGGAGCGGGCCAGCGCGGCGGAGCGCGACCTGCGCGCGCGGGTGGTTGACGGGCTCCTTGCGCAGGCGCACATCGATCTGCCCGAGAGCATGGTGCTGCACGAGGTGGAGCACGTGCTGGACGATCTCGTCCAGCGGCTGCGATCGGGGGGGTTGAGCCTGGAAACCTATCTGCGGTCTCAGGAGAAGGACGAAGCGGCGCTGCGCGCGGACCTCCGGCCCGCCGCGGAGCGGCGAGTCCGCACGCGGATTCTCCTCGACGAAGTGGCGAGGCACGAGGCACTGACGCTGACCGAGGAGGAGATCTCCACCGCGATCGAGAAACTAGCCGAAGAAGCACGCGAAGATCCCGGAAAGTTAAAGGCCCGGCTGGCGCAGGGCGAGGGGCTGGCGGGACTGCGGGAGCACCTGCTCCGGCAGAAAGCAATGACGATGCTGGTCGCGCTTGCCTCGGGGGCTCAGGCGGCCGGTGGAGCCCCGGCGGCGGCCCCCGGCACGGCTGTCGAGACCCCGGGAGAATCCGCGCGGTAGCGATTCCCCGGGGTTTGCGTTTCGGCGCGCCGCCCGTGATCCGGCGGCTCCGGTCGTCCGGCGGCGCCAACCGGGGTATCTTATGGAATGCCGGCAGCGGCCGCGGGCCGGCGTGCCTGGAGGAGAAGACTCTCGTGGAGGACCGCTTGAAGCTCTACATGCCCATCGTCGTCGAGCAGACCGCGCGGGGGGAGCGCGCGTACGACATCTACTCGCGCCTGCTCAAGGAGCGGCTCATCTTTATCGGCGGCCCGATCGAAGATGAGATGGCCAACCTGATCATCGCCCAGATGCTCTATCTCGAGTACGAGGATCCGGAGAAGGAGATTCAACTCTACGTGAACACCCCCGGCGGCTCCGCCACCGCGGGCCTGGCGATCTACGACACCATGCAGTACATGCGGGCGCCCGTGTCGACGATCTGTGTCGGCCTGGCGGCCAGCGCCGGGGCGATCATCCTCGCCGGGGGAACCAAAAGCCGCCGGTTTGCGCTTCCCTATTCACGGATGATGATTCACCAGCCGTGGGGGGGCGCGCAGGGCTCGGTGACCGACCTGGGGATCCAGACCAAGGAGTTCATGGCGGTCAGGCAAATCCTCAACGAAGTCCTCGTCAAGCACACCGGGCAGCAATTGGAGCGCATCGAGAGCGACACGGAGCGGAATTTCTGGATGAGCTCGCAGGAGGCAAAAGAGTACGGTCTCATCGACGACGTGATCAAGCCGCGGCAACTGGTCACGCCCGCCAGCCGATAAGAATCGACAGACCCAGAGGGACACCGGGCCGATGTTCAAGTTCGGGGACGAACGGGACCGCCTCAAGTGCTCGTTCTGCGGGAAGACGCAGGAGCAGGTGCGAAAGCTCGTCGCCGGCCCCGGCGTCTATATCTGCGACGAGTGCATCGAGCTGTGCAACGAGATCATCGAGGAAGAGCTCTACGGTGAGCCCCGCGGACAGACCAAGCCCCGGAGCATCCCGAAACCGCACGAGATCTTCCAGACGCTCTGCCAGTATGTGATCGGGCAGGACCGCGCGAAAAAGGCGCTCGCCGTCGCCGTCTACAATCACTACAAGCGGATCGGCGCACAGCCGAAGCGCTCAAGCGATGTGGAGCTGCAGAAGAGCAACATCCTGCTCATCGGCCCGACCGGATGCGGCAAGACGCTCCTGGCCCAGACGCTCGCCCGGATCCTGGACGTGCCGTTCGCCATTGCGGACGCCACGTCGCTGACCGAGGCCGGATATGTCGGTGAAGACGTCGAGAACATCCTCCTCCGCCTGATCCAGACCGCCGAGTACGATGTCAAGCGGGCGGAGCGCGGGATCGTGTACATCGACGAGGTCGATAAGATCGCGCGGAAGTCGGAAAACCCCTCGATCACCCGTGACGTCTCAGGAGAAGGCGTGCAGCAGGCGCTGCTCAAGATTCTCGAGGGGACGACGGCCAACGTGCCGCCCCAGGGAGGGCGCAAGCACCCGCACCAGGAGTTCATCCAAATCGACACCACCAATATCCTGTTCATCTGCGGCGGCGCCTTCGACGGGCTGGACCGCATCATCGAGTCGCGCATCCGGGTCGCCAACATCGGGTTTGGCGCCAAGATCGAGCCGAAGCGCGAGCACCGCGTGGGGGAGCTGCTGGGGCGGGTGATGCCCATGGATCTGCTGCGGTACGGGCTGATCCCCGAGTTCATCGGGCGCCTGCCGATCGTGGTCCCGATCGAGCCGCTGACCGAAGCGGACCTGGTCACGATCCTTGTGGAGCCGCGCAACGCCCTGGTCCGGCAGTACCAGAAGATCCTCGAGATGGACGGGGTGGAGCTGACCGTCACCGACGGGGCGCGGCGGGCGATCGCCCGGGAGGCGATGACCCGCCACACCGGCGCGCGGGGACTGCGAACCGTCCTCGAGGAGATCATGCTGAATATCATGTACGAGATCCCGTCCCGCGGCGACGTGAAGCGGTGCATCATCGCCGAAGAGACCGTGGCCAACCGGGTCGAGCCGCTGCTCCTGACGGCCGGGGATCTCAAGAAGCTGCCGAAGGAAAAGCCCGCCTGATCGCCGGAGGAGGCGCCGTGCCGCCGCCCACCGGTCGGGGTTCACCCCGCAGGAATCATTTTAGGCCTGTCTACCGTATTATTGGGTAGATAACATGGGAAGGCAGGCGTGGGTCACCTACGCTCCCTCCCAGGAGGGCCACAGATGACCGACCAGAAGCCGGAGCAGAAGCTGGAGCAGAAACCGGAGCAGAAGCCGGAGCAAGAACTGCAGACGAAGATTCCCGAGATGGTGCCCGTCCTGCCGCTCAAGGGGACCGTGGTGCTGCCCTACATGGTGGTGCCCCTGGGGGTCGGCAGGCCCAAGTCCCTGGCCGCACTGGAAGCCGCGCTCGCCAGCGAGCGCATGATCCTGCTCGTTGCCCAGAAGCAAGATGATCTGGAGGATCCCGGGCCGGACGACCTGTACTGGTTGGGCACCGTCTGCAAGATTCTGCAGGTCGGCAAGCAGGCCGACGGGACCGTCCAGGTGGTCGTGGAGGGGCTCACCCGCGGCGTCGTCTCGGAGTTCACACAGACGGCTCCATTCTTCCAGGTGCGGGTCCACGCCCGCATCGACCCGAAGGACAAGCCGCTCGAGATCGAGGCCCTGATGCGCGGGGTGACGTCCCAGTTCGAGCGCTACGCCCGGCTGTCGCGTTCGATTGCGCCCGAGGCGTTCATGCTGGTGATGTCCGCCGAGGAGCCCGGGCGGCTCGCCGATCTGGTCGCTCAGCACCTGCAGCTTCGGGTCGAGGAGCGTCAGGCGATCCTCGAGACGGCGCCGAAGGATCGGCTGGAGAAGCTGAGCGGCGTCCTCACCAAAGAGATCAACATCCTGGAATTGGAGCGGAAGATCCAGAACCGGGTCCGCAAGCAGATGGAGAAGAGCCAGCGCGAGTACTTCCTCAAGGAGCAGATGAAGGCGATCCAGCAGGAGCTCGGCGAGAAGGACGAGCGGACCGCGGAAGTCGAGGAGTACCGGAAGCGGATCGAGGAGGCCAACCTCCCCGAGAAGGTCAAGGAAAAGGCGCTCGAAGAGGTCGGCCGGCTGGAGAAGATGCCGCCGATGGTGGCGGAGGCCGTCGTGGTGCGCACCTACCTCGATTGGATCATCGCGCTGCCGTGGAGCGTCAAGACCGATGACCGGCTCGACATCAAGGCCGCGCGCAAGATCCTGGACGAGGACCACTACGGGCTGGAGAAGGCCAAGGACCGGGTCGTCGAGTATCTGGCGGTGCGCAAGCTGGCGCCGGAGTCGAAGGCGCCGATCCTGTGCTTCGTCGGGCCGCCCGGCACCGGGAAGACCAGCCTCGGCAAATCCATCGCCCGGGCGCTGGGGCGGAAGTTCGTCCGGGTCTCGCTGGGCGGAGTTCGGGACGAGGCGGAGATTCGCGGACACCGCCGCACCTACGTCGGGGCGCTCCCCGGGCGCATCGTCCAGGGGATGCGGACGGCCGGCAGCAGGAATCCCGTGTTCATGCTGGACGAGATCGACAAGTTGGGGATGGACTTTCGCGGCGATCCCTCGGCCGCGCTGCTCGAGGCCCTCGACCCCGAGCAGAACAACGCGTTCAGCGATCACTATCTCGAGCTGCCCTTCGATCTCCGCGAGGTCATGTTCATCACCACGGCCAACATCCTGGACACCGTCCCGCCGGCGCTTCGCGACAGGCTGGAGGTCATCCGGTTCTCGGGCTATATCGAGGACGAAAAGTACCACATCGCCACCCAGTTCCTGATGACCAAGCAGCAGAAAGAAAACGGACTGAAGGGGGAACAGATCACCTTCACCGATGAGAGCCTCCGGCACGTCATCCGGCAGTATACGCGGGAGGCGGGGGTCCGGAACCTCGAGCGGGAGATCGCGACGATCTGCCGCAAGGTGGCCCGGGAGGTCGCCGAGGACGAGGCCACCGCGGTGAAGGTGACGATCCAAAACGTCCACAAGTTCCTGGGACCGCCCAAGTACCACTACGGAACCGCCGGCAAGATCGACGAGGTGGGGGCGGCGACGGGGCTCGTCTACACCGAGCAGGGCGGAGACATCATGACCGTGGAGGCCACCCTGGTCCGCGGGGACGGGAAGCTGATCCTGACCGGCCAGCTGGGGGATGTGATGAAGGAGTCCGCCCAGGCGGCGCTGAGCTACATCCGCGCCCGGGCGCTGTCGCTGGGCGCCGACGACACCTTCACCTCGCGCTACGATGTGCACATTCACGTGCCCGCGGGGGCGGTGCCGAAGGACGGGCCGTCCGGGGGGATTACGATGGCGTCCGCGCTCGCGTCAGCCCTCACCGGCCGCCAGGTGCACAAGGATGTCGCGATGACGGGCGAGATCACGCTGCGGGGCAATGTGCTGCCCATCGGCGGGCTCAAGGAGAAGGTCATCGCCGCCCACCGGGCCGGGATCAAGACGGTGATCATCCCCAAGGAGAACGAAAAGGACCTGGTCGAGATCCCCAACAACGTCAAGAAGAAGATCCGGTTCGTCTTCGTCGAGCACATGGACGAAGTGCTGAAGGAAGCGCTCGGGCCGGCCATGGGGCTGCCGGCCCTGACCCGCGCCCCCGGCGAAGTCCGGCGCCAGCAGCCGTCGATCCAGGCTTAGGCTGTGCTATAATACGCGAAACATATCCGCCCCGCGGCCGCGGGGCGGCGCGAGGACGGGGAGGAGTAGATCCGTCGTCCGGAAGCGAGGGGAGGGTCTGGTGCGAGCTCCCCGGATGCGCGGATCGAATGTTGCCCCTGAGCGATGGGCCGGAGGCGCGACGCGCGCCCGAGGTTCGATCGGGAGCGCCCGTGACAGCGTAACGAGTCGATCGGCCTGATCCGGACCGGTCGGAACAAAGGTGGTACCGCGGAGCGCCGCTCCGCCCTTTGGGGCGGGGCGGCGTCGTCTTTTGAGGTGGCACGAGAGAGGAGGGCGCGGCCGTGACCGAGATCTCGAGCGCCTACGAGCCGAAGCTGGTGGAGGAGCGCTGGTACGCCGAGTGGCTGGCCGGGGGAGAGTTCCACGCGGTCCCCGATCCGGCGCGGCGGCCCTACGTCATCATGATGCCGCTCCCCAACGTCACCGGCGAGCTGCACATGGGCCACGCCCTCAACAACGGCCTCCAAGACTGCCTGATCCGCTGGAGCCGGATGCGCGGGCTGAACGCGCTCTGGCAGCCGGGGCTCGACCACGCCAGCATCGCGGTGCATGTGGTGATGGACCGCCGGCTGGCCCGGCAGGGCCTGACCCGGCTCGACCTGGGGCGGGAGCGGTTCCTCGAGGAGACGTGGAAGTGGAAGGAGCAGATCGGCGGGACGATCCTCAACCAGCTGCGCCGGCTGGGCTGCTCGTGCGATTGGGACCGCACGACCTTTACGATGGATCCGGGCTACGCCGACGCCGTGCTGGAGTGCTTCGTGCGCCTCTACCGCAAGGGGCTGATCTACAAGGGCAAGCGGATGATCAACTGGTGCATCAAGGACCAAACGTCCCTCTCGGACCTCGAAGTGGAGTACGTCGAGATGCCGCGGACCCTGTACTTCGTCCGCTATGCGGGGGCGGACGGGGGCGAAGGGATCGTGGTGGCCACGCAGCGTCCCGAGACGATCCTCGCCGACGTGGCGGTCGCCGTGCACCCGGAGGACGAGCGCTACCGCCGGCTGGTGGGAACCCGTGTGCGTGTGCCCATCGTGGACCGGGTGGTCCCCGTGATCGCGGACCGGAGGGTGGAGCGCGGGTTCGGGACCGGCGCGGTGAAGATCACGCCGGGGCACGACCCCCTGGACAACGAGATCGGGGCCGACCACCACCTGCCGGTCCTTGTCGGCCTGGACCCCCAGGGGCGGATCAACGATCTCGGCGGGGAGCGGTACCGGGGGATGGACCGGGACGAGTGCCGCAAGGTCATTGTGGAGGACCTCCGCGCCGCGGGCGCCGTCGTGCGGGAGGAAGCCTACACCACCAACGTCGGCCGGTGCGAGCGGTGCAAGACCGTGATCGAGCCGTACATCTCCGATCAGTGGTTCTGCCGGATGCAGGAGCTGGCCGCGCCGGCGATCCGGGCGGTGCGCGACGGACGGGTGCGCTTCCACCCGGAGCGCTGGACCAAGGTGTACATGGACTGGATGGAGCAGATCCGCGACTGGAACATCAGCCGGCAGCTCTGGTGGGGGCACCGCATCCCGGTCTGGTACTGCGACTGCGGGGAGGTGGTGGCGAGCAAGGCCCCGCCGGGGACATGCCCCCGCTGCGGGGGGTCCGCCCTGACGCAGGACCCGGATGTCCTGGACACCTGGTTCAGTTCGGCGCTGTGGCCCCTCGCCACGCTGGGCTGGCCGGAGGAGACCGCCGATCTCCGATACTTCTACCCGACCAGCACCCTGGTGACCGCCCGGGACATCATTTTCCTCTGGGTGGCCCGGATGATCATGTGCGGACTGGAGTTTCGCGGCGAGGTGCCGTTCCGCGATGTCTATATTAACCCCACTGTGCTCAATATTGAAGGGAAGAGGATGAGCAAGACGATGGGGACGGGGATGGACCCGCTCGTCCTCGTGGACCGCTACGGGGCGGACTCGCTGCGGTTTGCGCTGATCAACCGCTGCACCGGCGAGCAGGACCTGCGGTTCTCGGAGAAGATGGTTGAGGATACGCGAAACTTCGCCAACAAAATCTGGAACGCCGCCCGGTTCGTGCGCATGAACCTCGGCGACGCCCCCCGTCAGACGGCGCGTCCCGCCGCCCCATCGTTGGGGCTCGCCGACCGGTGGATCCTCAGCCGGTTTGCCCGGACGGCGGCGGCCGTGACGGACGGGCTGGAGCGATTCGAATTTCACGAGGTGTGCCACCGGTTGTACGAGTTCATCTGGAGCGAGTTCTGCGATTGGTATGTGGAGATGGCGAAGCAGGACCTGCGCGAGCCAACGGCCCCCGCGCAGGCGGCCGTGACGCGGGGGGTGCTCTCGTGGACCCTCGCCGAGACGATGAAGCTGCTGCACCCGATCATGCCCTCCCTCACGGAGGAGATCTGGCAGGCGCTCCCCCACGACGGGAGGACGATCATGCGCGCCCCCTGGCCGGGGGGCCTCCAAGAGTTGATCGACCCGGATGCCGAAGCCCACGTGGCGGCGGCGATGGATCTCGTCCGGGCGATCCGCAGCATGCGGGCCGATCTGGGGCAGGCCCCGACCGAGCCGCTCCCCCTCACGCTGTTTGCGCCCGCCGGCGCCCTGCGGCGTCTTGAGGCCACGGCGCGCTATATCGCGCCCTTGGTGCGGGCCAGCCGGCTGACGATCCTGCCGGCCGGCGCCCCCCGGCCGCCCGGAGGGATCTCCGTGTTGAGCGGCGAGGTGGAGGCGAGCCTCTCCATTGGCTCCGGGGAGGCGGCGCAGGCGGTGCGGACTCGGCTCCGGAAGCAGCACGCCGCGGTCGTCCGCGATCTGGCCGGCCTGGAAGAGCGGCTGCGCAGCCCGGCGTTCCTGGATCGGGCGCCCGCCGAGGTCGTCCAGGCAGACCGGGTGCGCCAGCAGGAGTTGTCGGCGCGGCGGGCGGTGCTGGAGCGGTACCTCGCCCGGCTGGGAGAGGAGTCCCCGCAGACGTGGGGGACGTGAGCCCGGGCGCGCTGCCGGCCGGACGGGAGGCGCCGTCCGGGCGGTGGGTGAGCCTGCTGCTGCTGGCGTTTGGGCTCGCGATCCTGGCGGGGTTCGCCGCCACGGCGAATTTCCGCCAGATCGGCGAGGCGCTGCGCCGGATCCAGGTCTTGCTGCTCGGAGGCGCCATCGCCGCGTTGATGCTGCAGCTCCTCGTCAAGGCGGTGCGATGGCGGTTCATGGTGCACCGGCTCACGGGCACGCGGATCTCCGTGAAATTCGGCGCGATCTCGGTGGTGGCCGGTGTGGCCGCCGGCAGCATCACGCCCGGCCGGAGTTTCGAGATGGCGAAGGCCATCCTGTTGCGGGGGTCGTACGAGATTCCCCTGGGCCTCAGCACGTCCGCGATGATTGTCGAACGGATGCTGGACATCGTCTTTGTCGTCATCGCGTTCCTCATGGCCGCGGCCTTCGTCCCGACCCGCATGGTGCTGGCGAGCCGCCTCGTGGTGCTCGTGATCGCCGCGCTGGTTGCGGGGGTGGCGCTGGTGGCCGCCGCGCCAGGGCTCTGCTCCCGGTGGGCGGGAGCCGTGGTCCGTTGGGCCCCGCTCCCCGGACGGCTGCGAGAGCGGGCGCTGGGGCTGGCAGAGACGTTTTTCACGACCTGCCTGGTGCTGCGGGAGCAGCGGACGCTGTGGCTCCTCCTGCTCCTGACGTCGGCGGTCGCGGCGCTGGATGTAGCCCGCGTCGCCGTCGTCTTTCGGGCCATGGGCATCGGCCTGGGGCTCCCGTTCGTGGCGTTCGCCTACCTTGGGGCGGCGATGCTCGGCATGGCGCTCTTGATCCCCGGCGGCGTGGGGGTGACCGAGGTCTCGATGGCCGGATTGATCGCCTTTCTTGCGCCCGGCGCGATCCCGGCCAACGTCGCCCGCAGCGCCGTCCTCATCGATCGCTTCTTTTCGTATTATTTGATCGTGCTCGTCGGCGCCGGCTTCCTCGTCGCGTACCACAAGTACCGCCGGATCTTCGTATGATGGGAGCGGAGGGAACGGGCGCACGGCCGGCGGGCGGCAGCGGCGCGAGGCAGAAGGCAACCCGGGATCAGCCTCGAAGAGAAACGAAAAGAGGGCTGCGGCATGAAGTATGACGGGATGGCGGTTGGGATCAAAGGCGTGCGGCTGTCCCTCGGGCTCATCGCGCTGGGGTTCGGCGGTATTTTTGTCATCGCCGTCGCGGCGGGGTACCTGATGGGACAGACCTCGTTCCGGACGACTCCGCCGCCGCGGGTGTTGACGATGCCGGTGGGGCCGTCGATCAGCCCGCCGGGGGCGCCCGGGGCTGCGCCATCCCCCGCGCCTGACGCCGGAGCGGTTCCCTCCGGATCCCCGCCCGGCCTCGAGGCCCAGCCGGCTCCGTCCCCGGCCGCCCCGGTGGCGCCTGGGGCGTCGCCCGAACCCGCGCCGCCGGCCGGCATCGTTCCAGCCCAGCCGGGTGGTCAGGCGGGGCCGAGCGTGACGCCCCCCATCCCGGAACCCCCGTCCCGCTTTCACGTGCAGGCCGGGGTGTTCGATGACCGTGTGCTTGCCGAGGTCCTGGTTCGGCAGCTGCGGAACCGCGGCTACGCGGTCACTATTATTGAAGGGCCGCCGTATCGCGTCTGGGTCGGGGGGTATTTCGATCGCGCGACCGCGGAGCGCCTTGTCGGCAACCTCCGATCCGCCGGATTCGACGCGACGCTGACCGCCCGGTAGCCGCCCGAGGGGTGGAGGACGCACGCATGGCGTACGAGCATATCCGTGTCGCTACCGAGGACGCGGTCGGGATGGTCACCCTCAACCGGCCGCAGGTGCTCAACGCGCTCAACCAGGCGCTGATGACCGAACTCGCCGCGGCGTTGGAAGAGTTCGACCGCGCCGCGGGGGTTCGCTGTATTGTGCTCACCGGCAGCGATCGGGCGTTCGCGGCCGGCGCGGATGTGCGCGAATTCGCCGAGGCCACCTCGGTGGACATGGTGCGGTCCTACCGGTTCCAGCAATGGGACCGCATCAGACGAATCGGCACGCCCATCATCGCGGCCGTGAGCGGATTTGCGCTGGGGGGCGGGTGCGAGCTGGCGATGGCCTGCGATATCATCATTGCCTCTGAAACCGCCCGCTTCGGCCAGCCCGAGATCCGGCTGGGGCTGATCCCGGGCGCCGGGGGAACCCAGCGCCTCACGCGGGCGATCGGCAAGTCCCGAGCGATGGAGCTCATCCTGACCGGCCAGAGCCTCACGGCGCAGGAAGCCTGCGCCCTGGGGCTGGTGGCCCGGGTGGTGCCCGTGGAGTTGTACCTCGACGAGGCCAGGGGCCTGGCCCGAGAGATCGCCGCCCAGCCCCCGGTCGCGGTGCGGTTGGCGAAAGAAGCGGTCCTGCAGGCATTTGAGTCCACGCTCAGCGGCGGCCTGGAGTTTGAGCGCAAGTGCTTCCATCTGCTCTTCGGCTCGGAAGACAAGCGCGAGGGCATCCACGCCTTCCTCGAGAAGCGTCCGCCGAATTTCACCGGACGATGAGGCGGCGGGACCGTAGAGTCGCGGGTTCGCGGTCTGGGCCTCGCGGACGCCTCGAAGCGACCCCGCGGGGGGTTGGTCGCGATCGGCTCTCCGCGGTCGCGCGGGATGTCGTCGCCTGCGCGGCGTGCCCCCGCCTGCGCCGATACTGCGCCGCCGTCGCGGCCCGGGGCAAGCGCGAATTCGCCGGCTGGCGGTACTGGGCAAAGCCGGTTCCGGGATTCGGGGATCCGCGGGCCGAACTGCTGGTGGTGGGCCTCGCCCCGGCCGCGCACGGAGCCAATCGCACCGGCCGGATGTTCACGGGAGATGGCTCGGGGGCCTGGCTGATCCGGGCGATGCACCGCGCCGGATTCGCCAACCAGTCCACATCGGTCCGCCGCGGCGACGGGCTCCGCCTCCACCGGGCCTACATAACGGCCGCGGTCCGCTGCGCGCCGCCGGATAACAAGCCGGCTCCGGTGGAGATGGCGCGCTGCCGGTCATACCTGGCGCGGGAGCTGGCCCTCCTCCCGCGGGTGCGCGTGATCCTGGCCCTGGGCCGCATCGGGTTCGAGGCGTGCCGCAGGCTGCTGGCGGCGCAGGGCGCCGATGTTCGGGCGATGCGGTTCGCCCACGGCGCGGCCTGCGCGCCGGGGCCGGCGTTTCCGACCCTGATCGCGAGCTACCATCCCAGCCGGCAAAATACCAACACCGGGAAACTCACCGAGCCGATGCTGGACCGCGTCTTCGAGATGGCGAGGGATCTGCTCGATGAGCGGGGATCCGGGAGGAGGATCGGCGATGTATGAGACGCTGCTGGCGGAGACCCAGGGAGGAGCGCGGATCCTCACCCTGAACCGGCCGGACGTCCTCAATGCCATCAACGCGCAGATGGGGGACGAGCTGAACGAGGCCCTCCGCGACGCGGAGCGGTCCCCGGAGGTCCGATGCGTGCTGCTGACGGCGGCGGGCCGCGGGTTCTGCGCCGGCGCCGACCTGCGCGAGCAGTCGCCGGGGCACACCAAGGTGGGGGACCTGCTGCGGACGCGGTACAATAGGATGGTCGCGAAGATCCGCGCGATGGAGAAGCCGGTGCTCGCGGCGGTCAACGGGGTGGCCGCCGGGGCCGGGTGCAACCTGGCGCTGGCCGCCGATCTCCGGATCGCGTCGGACCGCGCGACGTTCATCGAGGCCTTCTCCAAAGTCGGGCTGATCCCCGACTCCGGGGGGACCTGGCTGCTGCCGCGGCTGGTCGGGGTGGGGCGGGCGCTGGAGATGATGTTCTTCGCGGATCCGATCGACGCGCCCGCGGCAGAGCGCCTGGGACTGGTCAACCGGGTGGTGCCGCACGACGACCTGATGCCGCGCGCGCGGGAATGGGCGCTCCGGCTGGCCGCGGGTCCGACCCGGACCTTCGGGCTGATCAAGCGGGGCGTGAACCGCGCGCTGGCCGGCGATCTCGAGGGGGCGTTGGAATACGAGGCGCGCCTTCAGGAGATCGCCAGCCGGACGGACGACCACCGCGAAGGCGTCGCGGCGTTCCTGGCCAAGCGCCCGCCCGCCTACACCGGGCGATGAGCGCTCCGCAGCCGGAGAGGGCGCGGAGGCGCGGCGCCGCGGAAGGTTCTGCGGCATGGAGGGCTCGGCATGCGTGATGCGGTGATCCTGGATGCGATCCGCACCCCGATCGGGCGATACGCCGGTGCGCTCCGGACCGTGCGCCCCGACGATCTCGCCGCGCACGTCGTCCAGGCGATCGTGCGGCGGGGCGGGCTCGACCCGGCCGTCATCGAGGATGTCATCCTCGGGTGCGCCAATCAGGCGGGAGAGGACAACCGCAACATCGCCCGGATGGCCGTGCTCCTGTCCGGGCTCCCCCCGGAGGTCCCCGGGCAGACGGTGAACCGGCTGTGCGGCTCAGGGATGCAGGCGGTGCACGCCGCGGCGCACGCGATCGCCGCCGGCATCGGCGATGTCTACATCGCCGGCGGGGTGGAGAGCATGACCCGGGCTCCGTACGTCATGGGCTCGCCCGAAGACGCGTTTCCACGGGGCCCCATCGTCCTGCAAGACACGACGATCGGCTGGCGATTTCCCAACCCCAGGCTGGCGGAGACCTACCCGCTCTACAGCATGGGCGAGACCGCCGAGAACGTCGCGGAGCGGTACGGGATCTCGCGCGAAGACCAGGACGCCTACGCGTTGGAGAGCCAGCGGCGGACCGCCGCCGCGGTCGGCGCGGGGCGGTTCGCCGAGGAGATCGTGCCGGTGACGATCCCGCGCCCGCGGGGCGCGCCGGCGGTCGTCGACACGGATGAGCACCCCCGGCCGGACACCACGCTCGAGCGGCTCGCCGCGCTGCGGCCGGCGTTTCGCCCCGGGGGCACCGTGACCGCGGGGAACTCGTCGGGGATCAACGACGGGGCCGCCGCGCTGCTCGTGGCCTCCGCGGAGTGGGCGGAGCGCGAGGGCCGCCGGCCGATCGCCCGGATCGCCGCGGCCGGCATCGCCGGCGTCGATCCATCGTACATGGGCGTCGGGCCCGTCCCCGCGACCCGCAAGGCCCTGGCGCGGGCCGGGAAGCGGATCGACGAGATGGACGTGATCGAGCTCAACGAAGCGTTCGCCGCCCAGGTCCTCGCCTGCGTCCGGGACCTCGGAATCGACCGCTCGCGCCTCAACCCCAACGGCGGGGCGATCGCGTTGGGCCACCCGATCGGGGCAAGCGGGGCGCGCATCCTGGTCACGCTCCTCCACGAGATGCGCCGCGCGTCCGCGCGGTGGGGGCTCGCCACGATGTGCATCGGAGTGGGCCAGGGGATCGCCACGATCGTCGAAGCCGGCTAGCGACGCCCATGCAGGCCAGGTCGATGCTCTTCACGCTCTACGGCGACTATGTCCGCCACTACGGGAGCACGATCTGGGTCGGCAGCCTCATCGCATTGATGGCGGAACTGGGGTGCACCCCGCCGGCCGTCCGGGCGGCCGTGTCGCGCATGACCCGGCAGGGGTGGCTCGCCGCGAGCCGGTCCGGGCGGTCCAGTTACTACGCGCTCTCGGCGCGCGGGCAGGAGCGGATCGACGAAGCGGCGCAGCGGATCTTCAAGCTGCACCCGGAGCGGTGGGACGGCCGCTGGCGGATCCTCGCCATCGCCGCCTCCGAGCGTGACCGGAAGCGCCGGGACCAGCTCCGCCGGGAACTGACGTGGATGGGGTTTGCCGCGTTGTCCCGCGGCGTTTACCTGACGCCCGCCGACCTGTTCGACCGGACCGCATCGCTCGCGGAGCGCTATGGCCTGACCGGCCGGTGCGAGATGTTCACCGCCGATCACGACGGCCCGACCCCGGACGCCCGGCTCGCGGCCCGCTGCTGGGACCTGCGCGCGATCGATGCCGCCTACGCTGAATTCGTCGCGGAGTGGCAGCCGCGGCTCGACCGCCACCGCGCCCTGGCCGCGGGTGGAGAGGCTGCGCAGGGCGGGGACGCGCCGGCATCGCCCGGCGGGGAGCGGCCGACCGACGCGACGCGTTTTGTGGAAAAGACCAGGCTCGTGCACGCGTTCCGGAAATTCCTGTTCATCGATCCGGGGCTTCCCCAAGAGCTGCTGCCGGAGCGGTGGGCAGGTACCGAGGCCCGCGGGGTCTTCTCCACCTATTACCATCTGCTGACGGAGGGCGCCCTGCGGTTTTTCGAACGCCACTACCGGCCCGCGCCGGGCCACGAAGGGGATCTCCCCCGCGGCCGCCAGGCGGCCCGCCGCGACCCGTTCCGGCCGCCCCTTCCCGTGGTCTGACCCGCCCGCGAATCCGCCGGACGGGCGCGAGCGTGCGGCCTACTGCGGCGCGACTTCCCTCCAGGACGGCTTCACACCGGCGATATGGCCGGACCCCTGGGCGACCTGGAAGTTACTCGTCCCGGGAAAGAAGGGGGGAGCGAAGCCGCGGCTCATCCGCGTGTCGTACGTGAAATTGCGCCCGTATCCCGACTGCACCCCGCCCTGCGCGTTCAGCTGTCCGAAGGCCCCGTAGTATTTCTCGATGATCCCGCCGAGCAGGTTCGCGCCACCGCGAGGCAGCCCCGCGCTGTAGTTACGGACGGTCACCACGCTCTTGTAGGCGCTCCCCGAACTCCCGGCCATCAGGACCCCCTGAATGATCACGTCGTTCGGGGCGTTTTGTCCGATGACGATATCCCCGCCCGACGAGTACAGGCCGAGGATATTCAACGGGTTCGACAGTGGGTCCGACGGGTTCGGCGGCGTCTGGTACTGGACGTTGCCCTGGATGGTGATCGTCCCCGAGGCCGCGACCGTCGTCTGCTCGCTCTGCTGAAGGGTGCCGCTGAACGAGTTGATCTGCCCCTGGACGTAGAGCATGGCCCCGTTGCCGATCCCCTGCCCCCCATTGGGCACGCCCTGGAAGGCCCGCGTCATGGGGCCCTGAAGAGCGCCGGGGCAGCCCGGCTTGTTGGACGGCTGGGGCCATTTGTTGTTACCGTTCTTGTCGCTCATGGTCACCGTGGTCGTGTTCAGGACGCGGTCGACCGTCACCGTGGCGATGGTCTGTCCCTGCGTGAGCGTATACACGGCCAGGTTGTTCGTGGCTCCCCCGACGCTCATGGTGAGGCTGTCCAGGTCGCCCTGCACGTAGATGCCGCCGAGCATCTGATTGCCGGGGTCCGACACGCAGTCGTAGTTCTTGTCGTACACCGGCACATAGACGCCGTTCGGGACAGTCCCCGTCCCCTTCAGCTCGGGGATCGCGGCGTCGATCTGGAGGGGCGTCACCTGGGTGTAGTTCCCCGGGGGCAGCCCGATCGCGACCCCCTGCTGATTGTACGCGTCGGATGGGAACGGCACGGTCGGCGCGCCGAGCGTGAAGTTGGCCGGGGTCGCCGCCTGGGGATTGGGGTCCGGGGGTACCAGCGCCGCGTCGACCCTGGTCCCGTTGTTCACGTTTTCCACGGCGGCGAGCTCAATGTTGCTTCCATTGTTGTAGTACCAAGCCTTGGCGCTGGCGCTCTGCAGGGTGCTGGTGAAGGTCGGGAACTGGTAGAACCGGAACTCACCGTTCGTATACACGGGGCCGCTGAACGTTGTAGGATTGGCAAACCAGACGGCGTTGCCGTTCGCATCGGTGTGGGTGTCCGTGAAGAGCGCGTACCGGGCGAAGGACTGCGCCTGAAGGTAGACGCTGAAGTTCCCGGAGTACGTTACCCCTCGCCGCCAGGAGGGGGGGAGGTTGCCGGTGCTCGTGACGCTGTAAGTGTAGAAAATCTCATAGGAAGAGGCGGTCCCGGCGACCCGGTGCATGGCGCACGGCCTTGCGCACAAGGGATCACCTGCCGTGACCTTCGGCGACAGCGTCACCGAGGCGGTGTACGTCCCATCCCCCAGCGCGTTGACCGGCGCGCCGCCATACTGCAGCTTGAGGTGTGGGGTGGAGAGGCTCCAATTGACCTGGAACGTGGCCGACTGGGTGTTCGAGGTCAGAGGGAGCGGGCTGATGAGCCGCTGGCCGTCGACCACCAGGTAGTCCAGGAGAGCCAACGGGTTCTGCAGCGAGGCTTGGCCGTTGGCGTACCAACCGCTCGCGGTCGCCGGCGCCAGCGAGGTATCCACGGTGGTGAGACCGGCCGGATAGGCGCCGATGTAGGCCATCAGCGCGGCGCGGGCCTGGGCCGCCCCACCCTCGGCGAAGTACAGGCTCTTCTGCCCGGTCAGCCTGTGTCCGGTCACCGCGGTCTCTTTGCCGACCAGGTACAGCACGAGCGCGGCGAGCATCGTCAGCACGAGCGCGACGCTGAGGAGCGTCATCATCACAAGCCCTCGTTCGCCCCTCGGGGAACGAGCTTCGGAAAATATCAAAGAGGCCCACCTCCTGTCGGCGGCCTCTTTCGGCAGCGCAGCCAGCCACGATGTATGGCTCTGTCGCTTTGCGTCCCCGGATTGCTCCGGGTTTGCCTTTTCGTGAGGTCCTTCACTTCATTATGTATGCCCCACGCCGGCCGGAGGAGGACGTGGAGGCGCCCCGGTCCCCCCGTGCGCCGTTGGGAACCTGGGCGCGGGACGGGCGCGTCCCTTCCGGAATCTTTCAGGAACATGCCGCGAAACCTCCGTGTCTACTGCGCGTCGAGCACCGTCGATTCGGTCAGCAGGGGGGCGTTGTCGGGGTCGGTCGGGCGGTAGACGCTGACCGTTACCGTGATCAGGTTGAGGTTGTTGTCCGGTGTCACGGTCACGGCGATCTGGAACGTGTGCGGGGATGGATTCACGACGCCGGTGTACGGCGCCGGCAGCGGCAGGGGCGTCCGGGCCATACTCGTGAAGCCGACCATCGCGAACGGGTTCGGGCTCGCCTTGATCTGCTCCATCACCTGCGCAGCCAGGCTCGTCGCGGCCGCCTTGGCGTCGGACCGGTTGGCATAGGTCGCGCCGTTCATGAACACCTGGATCAGGCCGAACGAGATCGCCATGAACACCATCAGGCCCACGATGATCTCGACGAGCGTGAACCCGCTCGTCCCCGTGAAACGTGAACTCTGACGAAGCCTGCTCTCCATCCCCGAACCGTGTCCCATGAAGCACCAGTCCCCCGATCCCTATACATGCCCCAATTGGGCGGTCGGAAGACAGCCCGGACGAACGCGGCCACGGCCGGCGCGATTCGATGGTTTGACATCTCGCGGGGGCGGCCGATATAATGGTGCGCGGCGCCTCAGGGCTTTTTTTGTTTCTCGCGGAGGAGAGAGGTCGGTGAAGCTGGGTCACCCGGTACGGCTCCTCGGGGTCGTCCTCATCGCGGTCGCGGCGTTTCTGATCGCGTTCGAGCCGGTGGCGTTCCCCGGCGGACCGACGACGCCCCGGTTTCAGACGCCCGGCCTCCACCTCAACCTCGGCCTGGACCTCAGGGGCGGAAGCCACATCGTTCTGCAGGCCAAGGCGACGCCGGAGACCCCGATCAGCAACGATGCGATGGACGGGGTCCTGAAGGTGATCCGCAACCGGATCGACCAGCTGGGAGTGGCCGAGCCGGTGATCACCCGGCAGGGGCGGGACCGGATCGTGGCGGAGCTGCCCGGGATCGAGAACCCCCAGCGGGCGATCGAGCTGATCGGCAAGACCGCGCTCCTCGAATTCGTCGACACCGGGAGCACCTCGCTGCCGCGCGGGGCGGAATGGACGGGACCGGACACCGTCGTCATCCCCGACAACAAGACCACCGCCAAGATCCCGAAGAAGGTCATCCTCACCGGCGCGGATCTCATCGACGCCCGGACCCAGTTCGACCAGTTCGGCCGGCCGAACGTCGCCTTCACCTTTCGGAGTTCGGCCGCCAAGAAGTTCGAGGACTATACCTCGAAAAACATCGGCAAGTATCTGACGATCGTGCTCGACAACCGGGTGATCAGCTCGCCCGTCATCAACAGCCCGATCCCCGGCGGCCGGGGGGTGATCGAGGGCGGGTTTACGCTGGAGTCCGCCCGGGACCTCGCGGTGCTCCTGCGCGGCGGCGCGCTGCCGCTCCCGGTCGCGGTGGTCGAGAACCGGACGATCGGTCCGCTGCTGGGACGCGATTCCATCGACCGCAGCCTTCGGGCCGGGTACATCGCCTTCGTGCTGGTGGGGCTCTTTATGGCGCTGTACTACCGCTTTCCGGGGATCCTCGCCGACCTGGCGCTCGGGGTCTACACGCTGATGCTGTTTGCGCTTCTGACGTTGATCGGCGCGACCCTCACCCTGCCCGGGATCGCCGGGTTCATCCTCTCGCTCGGGGTGGCGGTCGACGCCAACGTGATCATCTTCGAGAAGGTCAAAGAGGAGCTCAGGGGCGGCAAGAGTCTCCGGACCGCGGTCGGGACGGGCTGGAGCCGGGCGGTGGTGACGATCTTCGATTCGAACACGACGACCCTGATCGGCGCGGCCGTCCTGCTCTGGCTCGGGACGGGACCGGTCCGCGGGTTCGCGGTCACGCTGATCCTGGGGATCCTGACGAGTATCTTCACGGCGATCCTCGTCACGCGGGTGTTCGTCGACCTCGCCCTGGAGTCGTCGGCCGCCGGGTGGGTCCAGGCCCTCGCGAAGACCGGCGCAGACAGGCGCCCCGCCCCCGCCGTGGGCGCGGGGGAGTAGGCGCGTGGCGACCTCGCCCGCGCCGGCGAGCCGCGGCGCGTTCAATCTGATCGGCCGGCGGCGGTGGTGGTACGCGCTGTCGCTGGCGGTGATCGTCCCCGGGCTCTTCGCCCTCTACCTCCATCACGTCCACGATCACCATGCGTTGAACTGGGGCGTCGATTTCACCGGGGGCAACTCGCTCGAGCTGCGGATCACCCAGCCGTTCAGCGTCGGGGACATCCGGGCGGTGATGAGCCGGTTCCAGCTCGAGGACGCGATCATCCAGCGCTCCGGCGACACCGAGGTGTTCATCCGGACGCGGCCCCTCACCCAGAGCCAGACCAACGCCATCATCGCGGCGGTGACGGCGCGGTTCCCCGGCACCATGATGTTGCGGCAGGACACGGTCGGCCCTGAGATCGGGGCGGAGCTCCGCAACATTGCGATCTTCGGCTTGGCGATCGGGCTGATCCTGCAGGTTATCTTCATTTCGTTCCGGTTCCATTCGATCCGCTTCGCCATCGCCGCCGACGTCGCCCTGCTCCACGATCTGCTGGTGGTCATCGGCGCGTTCGCAATCACCCAGCGCGAGGTCAACAGCAGCTTCCTCGCGGTGCTGCTGACCGTCGCCGGGTATTCCATCAACGACACAATCGTCATCTTCGACCGGATCCGGGAAAATCTCGGGCTGCGGACGCGCGAGCCGTTCGAGCACCTGGTCAACCGCAGCGTGCTCGAGGCCCTCGTCCGGTCCATCAATACCGCCATGACCGCGGTTCTGGCGATCGGGGCGGTCTACGTCTTTGGAGGCGAGACGATCCGCGACGTGGCCTTCGGCCTGGTGGTGGCCATCACGACCGGAGGATACTCGTCGATCTTCAACGCCAGCCCGATCCTTGTGGACTGGCACAACTGGTCCGAACGGCGGCGCGCCGGGGGCCAGGTCCCCCGTCCGGTGCGGGCCGCTCAGCCGGCTCCGAGTCTCCCGGCCGCGCCCGCCGCCGATCCGGGTCAGCCGGCGCCGGCCATCGCGTCTGGGGAACGGCACATGGGGATGGTGCCCACAGACCCCGGCGTTCCGGGCGGGGGCGGGCGGCGTCGCAGGGGCGGGCGGCGCCGGAGGTAGGTGGCGGGCATGGGCGGGGCGCTGGTCGGCATGCTGTTCCTGCTGCTCGTGGTGACGGTGTTCGCGTTGAGCAACCTCGGCACGGTCACGATCAATTTCTTGCAGGTGGCGATCTACACCGGCCCGCTCGCGCTCATTGTGGTCGGCGCGGGTGTCCTGGGCGCGCTGCTGACCTACCTGGCCTCGCTGATCCATCACGTCCGGCAGATCCGCCACATTCGCAACTTGGAAGAGCGTCTCCGGGCGCACGAAGAGCCGTTGACGGCCCCGCTCGGGACCGCCGCAGGCGAGGACCAGCGGTGACGGCCGCTCGGCCCCCGGCCCCTTCGGGCGAAGACCGCAGCCGGTTCTGACAGTCCCGCGTTTGCCCGCCCCTGGGGCGCACCCCAGCGATTTCCCGGCGGGCGATATAATGGTGGGTAGGATGCGGACGCCTGGATGGACCGTTGAGCCCGAGGATCCGAGGGCTGCCCAATTCGCCCTGGCGCTCGACATCCATCCCCTGACCGCCGCGCTGCTCCGGCGCCGCGGCGTCGCCTCCGCTGAAGCGGCCCACCGGTTTCTTCATCCTACGCTCGATGATCTCTCCGACCCGGGGGGGCTGTCGGGGATGGATGATGCCATCGCCTGCGTCGCGCGCGCCCTTGAGGCCGGGCGGCGCATCGCCATCCACGGCGATTATGACGTGGATGGGATCTCCGCGACGGCCATCCTGCTGCGGGGCCTGCGCGCGCTTGGCGCCGACCCGCTCTGGTACCTTCCCCACCGCTTCCATGACGGATACGGACTCGGGGTTCGGGCGGTCGAGACGCTCGCCGCCCGCGGCGCGGACCTGCTGATCACCGCCGACTGCGGGATCACGGCGGGGGACGCGGTGGCGCGCGCCCGGGCCCTCGGGTGCGAGGTGGTCGTCCTGGACCATCACCTCCCATCGGACGAACGCCCCGCCGCCGTGGTGGTTCAGCCCTCGCGAGACCCCGGCGCGCCGGCGCCGCTCTGCGCCGCCGGTCTGGCCTTCGCCTTCGTGCTCGCGCTGCGCCGCCGGGTGGGCGCTCGCCCGGCCATCCAGGAGGGCCTGGCCTCGCTCGCCGCCCTCGGCACGATCGCCGACGTCGTGCCCCTCCTCGACGACAACCGCCGTCTGGCCGCCGCCGGGCTCGCGGAGATGCAGACGGCGCCGCTCGCAGGCATCCGCGCCCTCGCCGCCGCCTCGGCCATCCAGGGGCCGATCGACGCCCGGACCGTGGGGTGGCAGTTGGGCCCCCGCTTGAACGCCCCCGGACGGCTCGGCGACCCGACGCCGTCGCTGGAGTTGCTCATCACCGACGATGAGCCGGCCGCGCGGGAGCTTGCCGGGCGCCTGGATGCGGCCAACCGAGAGCGTCAGGCGGTCCTCGAGCGCGTGCTCGGCGAGGCGCTCGTCCAGGCCGAGGAGGACGCCCAGGCTCCGGCGTTGGTCGTGGCGGGGGAAGGGTGGCACCCGGGCGTCGTCGGGCTCGTGGCCGGCCGGCTGGTCGAGCAGTACCGCCGGCCCGTCGTGGCGATCGGCATCGAGGGCGATGCCGGCCGAGGGTCGGCGCGGAGCGTCGAGGCGTTCGACCTCGTGGGAGCGCTCGGCGCTTGCGGGAAGCACCTGCTCGCGTACGGCGGGCACGCGATGGCGGCGGGGCTGTCGATCGCGCGGGATGCGGTGCCCGAGTTCCGGCAGGCCTTCCAGGAACTCGCGCAGGTGGGGGCCCCGCAGCGGGCGGCGTCCCCGCGTCTCCGGGTGGATGCGGAAGTGAGGCTGGATGATCTCACCCTCCGCCTCATTCAGGAACTCGAGCGCCTCGGGCCGTTCGGGGCGGCGAACCCGGAACCCGTGCTCGCCGCGCGCGGGGTCCATGCCGTCAATCGCCGCGTGGTCGGGGACGGCCAACATCTTCGGATGGATGTCACGGACGGGACCACCGTCGTCGAGGCGATCGGGTTCACGCTGGCGCCCGCCGGCGAACTCCTGCTGTTTACCGAGGCGCCCCTGGACCTCGTCTTCGTCCCCGAGCGGGACCGGCTCGATCGGGAGCGCATCCGGCTTCGCGTGCAGGCGCTCGAGGTCCCTGGGATGGACCCGGAGTTCGTGCTCGCGGATACCGGCGCGCTGCTCGACCGGCTCTTCCGGCGCGCCGCGGATTATTTGGACGAGACGCCGTCTCGCGAGGTCGAAGACGCGCCGGCCCTGTACACCAAAGTGGTCGGCGTGACCTTCAACGGCCGTCAGGATGCGGTGGCATCGCTCCACCCGGGTGACCGTCTCCGGCTGGTCCGGGAGCCGGCCAACGCGCATGATCCGCACGCGGTCCGGGTCGTGGGCCCCGACGGTCGGGACCTTGGATACCTGCGGGCGCAGCTCGCGGGCCGGCTGTCGCCCTCGATCGACGTGGGCGCGCGGTACCACGCCACCGTGATGGCGGTCACGGGAGGCGGCGACCGCACCCTGGGCGTCAACGTCTTTCTCGAACGCGACGACGCGGGGACCCCGCCCGCCGCCGATGGCGTTCCGGTTCGGACCGGCGGGGACGCCCGGCCGCGTCCGTCGCTGCAGGCGGTCGGGGGTCGGCCGTCCCTTGAGTTGAACGAGGGGCGGCCGTGGCCGGCGGCCACCGCCGCGGCGTTTCGGGCCATGGCCGGTGGAAGGTCGGTCGTGCTTGCGCTGCCGCCCGGATGCGGGTGGGCCGCCGCGCTCGCGGGCGCGGCCGCGCTGAATTTGCGTGACGGCTCGTGCGTCCTCCTCGTCGCTCCCCTCCGCCGGCAGGTGTATCACCGGACCGACCAGTTACGGTCGCGCCTGGCGCGGCTGGGAGTTCGGGTCCTGCCGGTGCACGGGCTCCAGGGGCTTCGGGAGCGCGAGCAGGTCGTGGCCGCGCTTCGCTCGGGCGAGGTCGACGTGGTGGTGGCCAGCGCCGAGGTCGTTGACGAGGACTGGGTGATGATGCACGCGGACCGGATCTCCGCCGTCCTCATCGAGGCAGGCTCCGGCGCCTGCCGGATCCCGCAGCTCGCGGACCGGCCGGTGTGCGTGGTAGCGGCGCCCGCCGCCTCCGGCGCCCTTGAGCGTCTGTGCCCGGGCGCCGAGGTCGTGTGCGATGCGCCGCTCCGGACCGGGCTTCGGGTGGTCGACCGCCGGGGCGCGCCGGACCGGGACGCGGCGCTGGAGGAAGTGATCGGCAAAGACGAGAAAGTCGTCGTTTATGCCGCCGGACGGGAAGAGTGCGTGCAGCTGGCGCAGCACCTGCGCGGGCAGGGCGACGGCCGGACGCGGCGGGTCGGCTATCTGCACGGCGGGCTTCCGGCGCGCGTGCGCCAGATCGTCGCGCAGGCCTTCCGGGAGGGCCGCCTGGACGTCCTGGTGGCGACCGCGGCGCTTGACGAGGAGGCGCTCCCCTCAGACGTGCGCGATGTGCTGATCGCCTCGCTCCCTGCGGACCGCGCCCGGTTTGTGGAGGAGTTCGGCGGCGCCGGGTTCGGCGCCCGCCCGGTGACGGTGACCCCGCTCTTCGGCGCGGACGAGATGGCCGCCCGCCGGCGGGCGCTGGCGGGGCGGGCCCCGGACCGGGAGGTTCTTGCGGCGATCTATCGGGAGCTCAGGCGGTGGCGGGGCGACGCCGCGTGGGTGTGGCCGGATGACGGCACCTGGGCGCACCTCAGCGGGGCGCTGCCTGATCTTCCCCGCTCCGCGGTCGATGGGGCGATGGCGATCTTTGAAGAGGCCGGGCTGGCCACCCGCGAGATCGTTCTGGGGCGATCCGAGGTGCAGTTGCTCCCCGCGCTCAGGCGGGACCTGGGCACATCGCTGCGATACCGCGAGGGCCGGCGGGAGCGGGACGCGTTCGAAGAGTTCGCCCAGTGGGCCCTGCGCGCCAGCGGCTTCGAGCTGCTTCAGGCGGCCGCGGGGCAGGGTGGGGCCTCATGAGACCCGGAGCGCGCCTGCGGCAGGGGAAGGGGCGGCGATGAGGCGCTTTCATCTCCCCCGAAGCAGCGCCGAGGAGACGCTGCCCGCCGACGCCGTCGAGCTGCTGGCCCGCATCAAGCGCCTGACGCCGCACACCGACCTCGACCTGATCCGCCGCGCGTTCCTCTTCGCCCAGGACGCGCACGCCGGCCAGACCCGCGCCTCGGGCGAGGTCTATATCGGCCACAGCGTTGCGGTGGCGTCGATCCTGGCCGACCTGCGGTTGGATGCGGTGACCATCGCCGCGGCGCTGCTGCACGACGTGCCGGAGGACACGCAACACTCGCTCGAAGAGATCCAGAGCAAGTTTGGCCCGGAGGTCGCCGGGCTGGTGGATGGGGTCACCAAGCTCGGCCGGATCGAGTGGAAGAGCCGCGAAGAGCGCCAGGCGGAAAACTTGCGGAAGATGTTCCTGGCGATGGCGAACGATATCCGGATCATCCTGATCAAGCTGGCCGACCGCGTCCACAATTTGCGGACGATCGAGTTCCTCCCCGAGGGGAAGCAGAAGCGCACCGCCAGCGAGACCCTGGAGATCTACGCCCCCCTGACCGAACGCTTGGGGATCGGCAGCATCAAGCGGGAACTGGAAGACCGGGCGTTCGCCGTGCTTGAGCCGGACGCCTCCGGCGAGATCAGCGGGCAGATCGAGCGCAGCCGGCAGGAGCAGGAGGCGCTGCTGGTGCGAGTGGTCGAGACCCTCCAGGTTGAACTGAACCAGGCGGGGATCCGGGTGGATCCGGGGCAGATCACCGGGCGGCCGAAGCACGTCTACAGCATCTACCAGAAGATGCAGCGGCCCAAGTACCAGGGGCAGGGGGTCGGCCGCATCTACGACCGGCTGGCGATCCGGGTGATCGTCAACGACCTGCGGGAGTGCTACGAGGCCCTCGGGGTGGCGCACTCCTTATGGAAGCCCATCCCGGGCGAGGTCGACGACTACATCGCGAACCCCAAGACCAGCGGCTATCAATCCCTGCACACCGCGGTGATCTGCGAGGGGCAGCCGCTCGAGATCCAGATCCGGACCGCGCAGATGCACCACGCCGCCGAGCACGGCATCGCGGCGCACTGGCGCTACAAGGAGGGGGGCAAGAAGTCCGATCCAGGGTTCGAGCAGAAGCTCTCCTGGCTGCGCCAGCTGCTGGAGTGGCACCAGGAACTGCAGGATCCCCGAGAGTTCATGCACTCGGTGAAGATCGACCTGTTCCAGAACGAGGTCTTCGTCTTCACGCCCAAGGGCGATGTCATCGACCTCCCCGCGGGGGCGACGCCGATCGACTTCGCCTTCCGCATTCACACCGACGTCGGATACCACACGGTGGGCGCCAAGGTGAACGGGCGGTTGGTCCCGCTGAGCCACGCGCTGCAGTCCGGAGATATCGTGGAGGTGACGACCAACAAGAACAGCGCCGGGCCGAGCCGGGACTGGCTGGCGTTCGTGCAGACCAGCAATGCCCGGACGAAGATCCGGCAGTGGTTCAAGCGGGAACGGCGCGAGGAGAACATCTTCCGGGGCAAGGACCTGCTGGAGAAGGAGCTCCGCCGGACCGGCAGCGTGGTCGCGGCGCTGCGGCCCGAGCGGCTCCGCGAGGCCGCCGCGCAGTTCGGGCTGCCCAACGAGGAGGAGATGCTGGCCGCGCTCGGCAACGGCGATGTCTCGCTGCTTCAGGTGGTGCTGTTCCTGCGCGGACGGCCGGCGGCCGAAGACGAAGCGCCTCCGGCGGCGCCGCCCGCCCCGGCCAACGGCTCCACCACCGCCCACGGCATCCGGGTTCGGGGCGTCGACAACGTGCTGATGCGGTTCGGCCGGTGTTGCAGCCCGCTGCCCGGCGACCGCGTTCTCGGGTACATCACCCGGGGCCGGGGCGTGACCATCCATCGTTCGGACTGCCCCAACAACCAGTTCCTGCGGACCCAGCCGGAGCGCCTGGTGGAGGTGGAATGGGAGGCGTCCACGGACGGGACGTATCAGGTGGAGATCGAGGTGGAGGCGCTCGACCGGGTCGGACTCCTCAAGGACATCCTGGCGGCGGTGACGGAGACGAAAACCAACGTGGTTTCAGTCAACGCCCGCGTCCGCAAGGACAAGGTCGGCGTCGTCAACATCGTCGTCGAGATCCGGAACGTCACCCAGCTGACGGCGGTGATTCAGCGCATCGGCCAGCTGCCGGAAGTGTACAGCGTTGAGCGGATCGTTCCGCACTAGCCCACTCCAAGCCTCCGCCCGACCGATGCGGAGCCTCGGGGGGGCCTCGTGACGGGATGACTGCCGGGACGCGCTCATGGCGAGCGCGGGGGAGGGAGCGATGATCGGAACGGCGGCGCGCGTGGGGGTGTTTACGGAGTCGGTCATCCGGGAGATGACGCGGCTCGCGGCGGAGCACGGCGGAGTCAACCTTGCCCAGGGGTTCCCCGATTTCCCGGCGCCGGCGGAGCTCCTCGAGGCGGCGGCCCGGGCGCTGCGGGAGGGGTACAACCAGTACGCGATCACCTGGGGCGCCCCGAACTTCCGCCGCGCGCTGGCCGAGAAGGTGCGGTGGTTCAATGGAATCACCGTTGATCCCGAGCGCAACATCACCGTGACCTGCGGAGCGACCGAGGCGATGATGGCCACGCTCCTCGCCACGGTGAACGCCGGGGAAGAAGTGATCGTCTTCGAGCCCTTCTACGAGAACTACGGCCCGGACGCCAAGCTCTCCGGCGCGGTGCCGCGGTTCGTTCCGATCAGGCTGGAGCCGGGATTCCCATTCGACCCCGATCTGGTCCGCGCCGCGGTCACCCCCAAGACCCGGGCGATCGTCGTCAACACACCGCACAACCCGACCGGGAAGGTGTTCAGCCGGTCCGAGCTCGAGTTCATCGCGGAGCTCTGCCACCGGCATGATCTCCTGGCCATCACGGATGAGGTGTACGAGCACATCATCTACGATGGGCAGGTGCACACGACGCTGGCGGCCCTCCCCGGGATGCTGGAGCGCACGGTCATCGTCAACAGCCTTTCGAAGAGCTACAGCGTGACGGGCTGGCGCGTGGGCTGGACGATCGCGCCGGCCGCGATCGCCGACGGGATCCGAAAGGTGCACGATTTTCTGACCGTCGGCGCCGCGGCGCCGCTGCAGGAGGCGGGGGTGACCGCGCTGGGCTTTCCCCGCCAGTACTACACCGACCTGGCGGCGATGTACCAGCGCAAACGGGACACGCTCCTCGGCATCCTTCAGGAGGCCGGGTTCGCGTGCCTGACGCCTTCCGGAGCCTACTACATCATCTGCGACATCACCCCCCTGGGGTACGACGACGACTACGAGTTCACGATGCACCTGATCCGGGAGGTGGGGGTGGCCCCGGTGCCCGGCTCCTCGTTCTTCCACGATCCCGCGTCCGGCCGGCATTACGTCCGGTTCGCGTTCCCCAAGCGGGAGGAGACCTTCGACGAGGTCCGCAGGCGTCTGCGGCGCCTGCGCCCGCGCTCCCGCGTCACAGCAGCGCAGCCCCCTGCGGGGGCTCCAAACCAGAGTGGAGCCGAAGGCCAGCAGAGGTTGCCCCCTGCGGGGGCTCCAAACCGCGTTGGGGCTGGGGACCGTCGGGGGAGGCCCAAGCGGTGAGCGTCCGTCATCGAGCGACGGCCCGGGAGTCCCCTGCAAAGTTGCCCCCTGCGGGGACTCCGAATCGAGTTGGGGCCGACAGCACGCAGATGTTGCCCCCTGCGGGGACTCCGAACCGAGTTGGGGCCGACAGCAAACAGATGTTGAAATCGTGGGCGGACTATCGGTCGGAGTTCCCGGTGTTCGAGGATGCGACGTACCTCAATTCCTGCTCGCTCGGAGCGCTGGGGACACCGGTCCGGCGCGCAATCGAGCGGTGCCTCGACCTCTGGTCGTCCATGGGGGCTTCGGCATGGTACGGCCCCTGGTGGGACGAGCTCGGCGCGCTGAGACGCTCCGTCGCCCGGCTGCTTGGCGCCGGAGAGGAGGACGTGGCCCTGTGTCCATCGATCACCGCCGCGCTCTCTGCGGTGGGGAGCGCCTTCGACTACCGGCTGCGCCCCCGCGTGGTCATTGCCGATATCGATTTCCCAACCGTCTCGTACCAGTGGCTCGCCAAGCAATCGCGCGGGGTCGAGGTGGTGTTCGTCCACAGTCCCGATGGGCTCACGGTGCCGCTCGAAGCGTTCGAGCGGGCGATCGATGAACGCACACAGCTGGTGGCGACCTCACACGTCTACTTCCAGAGCGGCGCGATTCAAGACGTGGCGGCGCTGGCGCAGCTGGCGCACGCCCGGGGCGCCCTGCTCCTGGTGGACGCGTACCAGTCCGTCGGGCAGATGCCGCTGGACGTCAGAGCCGATGGCGTGGACTTTCTCGTGACCGGCGGGCTGAAGTGGCTCCTTGGAGGGCCGGGGATCGCCTACCTGTACGCCCGCCGCGAGGTCCGCACAGCGCTGCGCCCGGAGATCGTCGGGTGGTTTGCCCACCGCGACCAATTTGCTTTCGACATCACCCACCTCGAGTACGCGGACGACGCCCGCCGCTTCGAGGGGGGGACCCCCGCGATCGCCGCGGTCTTTGCCGGCCGGGCGGGGCTGGAGTATGTGCACGAAATCACCCCGGCGAGGCTGCGCGCCAGGCAGGTGGAGCTCACCTCCGCGCTGGTCGAGGCGCTTCGCGGAGCGGGTCTGTCGCCGCGATTGGCGGGCACGGTGCAGGGGCACGCGGGGATCATCACCGTCCCGGTCCCCGATCCTTCCGCGGCCGTTCAGGCGCTGGCGCGGGAGCGGATCATCATCGACTCCCGGCCCGGGGTGGTGCGTCTCTCGCCCTACTTCTATAACACCGTTGAGGACATCGATCGCGCCGTCGCTGCGCTGCGGCGATACGTCCGCTAGCGGATGCGGGCGCTGGTGCAGCGGGTGCGGCGGGCTGAGGTGCGCGTGCTCGCGCGGCCATCGGGATCCGGTCCGGAAGACCCCGGCGAGGTCACCGGGCAGATCGGCCGCGGGATGGTGGTTTTGCTGGGGGTCGGGCCCGCGGACGGGCCCGAGGATGCCCGCGCGCTTGCCGGCCGGCTGGCCCATCTCCGGATCTTCGGCGACGAGGCCGGGCGGCTCAACCGGTCGCTCCTCGAGACCGGCGGCGAGGTCCTGAGCGTCTCGCAGTTTACACTCTACGCGGACACCAGCGGGGGGCGACGGCCGAGCTTCGTCCGGGCGGCGCCGCCGGAGCAGGCCGAGCCGCTGTATCTCGAGTTCAACCGCTCGCTCGAGGCGCTGGGAGTCCGCGTGATCCCCGGCCGGTTCCGGGCGCACATGGTCGTCGAGATCCACAACGACGGGCCGGTGACCCTCCTGCTGGACAGCCAAGAGCGATGACCCGGCGTCTCGAATTCTGGGAACTCACCGCGTGCGGGGCCGCCGCGGGAGGAACCGGCGTGTGGGGGCTGGCCGCCGCGGCGCGGGTCGGGTGGCTGCGCGCGTTCCTGGATCTGTTCCCGCATTCCAGCTGGGACGCGCTGACCTGGGTGCTGATCCCGATCCTGCTCCTGTCCGGCGGGTGCCGGCGCCGGTGCTGGGCGTGCTCGAGCGGACGCTGCCCCAAACGTTGATCCTCGGGTGCGGGGGGCTCCTCGTCGGAGGGTGGCTGCTTGCCGCCGGCCGCATGCTGCGGTCGCCCCGGCTGCGCGGCGCCGCATTCCCCATCGCGGTGCTCGTTGGAGGGGTGGCGTGGTTGCGCGCTCGGGGATGGGTCTTGGCCGCCGCGTACGTGCTGGATCGCGCCGAGGTGGTGGCGTTTTTCCTCGCGGTGGTCTTCGGGGGCGCATTCGGGGCCGCCTGGAGCGTCCAGCGCGCCACCGCGGCGAATTTGACAGGGCCGGACGCCGGCGGGTACAATGTGCGCACCTCGTCCGGCCCGATGAGGCCGGGCGACACCGGCGAAGCATCCTTCCCGTCGATGGTGAGGAAGTAGCCTCACCGGACGGGTTTTTTATCGCGGCCGGAACGGAGGCCACACGGGCATGGACATCAAGGCGCCCCGGGGGATGCAGGACATCTTGCCCGCGCAGGTAGGCCGCTGGCATCGCGTTGAGGCGCAGATCCGGGACCTGGCGCACCGGTACGGCTATCAGGAGATCCGTACGCCGGTCGTCGAGCACACGGAGGTATTTCTGCGCGGGGTGGGCGCCGGGACGGACATCGTTGACAAGGAGATGTACACGTTTCTGGACCGGGGCGAGCGGAGCCTGACGCTGCGCGCCGAAGGAACCGCGCCGGTGATGCGCGCGTTCCTCGAGCACAACGTGGGCGCCGCCGGATTGCCCGTCAAGGTCTACTATATCTGCCCGATCTTCCGCTACGACCGGCCCCAGCTCGGCCGGTTCCGGCAGCACACGCAGTTCGGGGCGGAAGTGATCGGCAGCCCGGACCCGGCGGCGGATGCCGAGGTGCTGAGCCTGGGAGTGCGCCTCGTCGAAGCCCTCGGACTCAGGGACGTGACGGTGCATCTCAACAGCGTCGGCGATGCGATCTGCCGGCCCAGGTACATCCAGGCGCTGCAGGACTACTTCAGGCCGCACCTCGGGGAGATGTGTGCGGACTGTCAGCGGCGCTTTGAGACCAACCCGCTGCGCCTGCTCGACTGCAAGACAGATCAGCGGATCGTCCAGGGGGCCCCGCAGATCTTCTCCTACCTCGACGACGCCTGCCGGGCCCACTTCGACGGCGTGCAGGCCCACCTGGATGCGGTCGGCATCCGGTACGCGCTGGATCCGCACATCGTGCGCGGCCTCGACTACTACACGCGGACGGCGGCCGAAGTGTACTCCGGAAAGCTGGGAGCCCAGAACGCGGTCTTCGGCGGGGGCCGGTACGATGGGCTGGCCGAGCAGCTCGGCGGCCGTCCGACGCCCGGCGTGGGATTCGGGTTGGGGATCGAACGGCTGCTCCTGGCGCTCGAGCAGGAGGGCCTGGCGCCGCAGGCAGAGCAGCGGCTGGACGCCTACATCGCCACGGCCGGCGCGCACACCGCCCCCGCGCTCGCGTTGGCGGACCGCCTGCGCGGAGCCGGCATCGCGGTGGACGTCGACGTGATGGCCCGCGGGCTCCGCGCACAGATGAAGCAGGCAGACCGGCTCGGCGCGGTCTTCGTGGTCGTGCTGGGGGAGGATGAGATCCGGCGGGGCGTGGCCGCCGTCCGCGAGATGGCGACGGGGACCCAGGAGGAGGTGGCGCTCGCCGGCCTCCCGGAGGTCCTGGCGGCCCGGCTGCGGTCTCGGACCGCGCAAAGGGCGCGCGCATGACCAGCGGGCTCGGCGACTGGCGGCGGACCCACAGCAACGGGGGCCTCCGCCGCGCGGATGTGGGGCGGGAGGTCACGCTGATGGGGTGGGTCCAGACCCGGCGCGATCTCGGGGGTCTCATCTTCATCGACCTGCGCGACCGCGAGGGCGTCACCCAGGTCGTCTTCACTCCCCAGGACGCGCCCGCCGCCGCGTCCGCCGCGGCTCAGGTGCGGAGCGAGTACGTCGTGGCGGTCCGGGGGAGCGTGGCCGCGCGGCCGGCCGGAACGGTCAACCCAAAGATTCCCACCGGCGAGGTCGAGGTGCGGGTCCGCGATCTCCGCATCCTCAACCCGGCGGAGACGCCGCCGTTTCCGATCGCCGATGAGGTCGAGGTGGATGAAGCGCTTCGACTGACGTACCGGTACCTCGATCTCCGCCGGCCGGTGATGTACCGCCACCTCGCGCTCCGGCACCGCCTCACCAAGGCCGTCCGCGACTACCTGAGCGCGGCGGGGTTCCTCGAGGTCGAGACCCCTATGCTGATCAAGAGCACCCCGGAGGGGGCGCGTGACTTTCTGGTGCCCAGCCGTCTCCATCCGGGCAAGTTCTATGTCCTCCCGCAGTCGCCCCAACTCTTCAAGCAGCTGCTGATGGTCGCCGGGGTGGAGCGGTACTTTCAGATCGTCCGCTGCTTCCGGGACGAGGACGGCCGCGCGGACCGGCAGCCGGAGTTCACGCAGATCGATGTCGAGATGTCGTTTGTCGGCGTCGAGGACGTCGTCGGGGTCACCGAGGCGATGGTCGCCGCGGTGGTGCGGGACGCCCTCGGGATCACGGTCACGACGCCGTTTCCCCGGATGACCTACGCCGAAGCGATGGACCGCTATGGAACCGATAAGCCCGACCTGCGGTTCTCACTGCCGGTCGTCGACTGCTCGGACCTGCTGCGTCACAGCGAGTTCCAGGTCTTCACCAGAGCGCTCGACGCGGGCGGCGCCGTCCGCGGGATCTGCGTGCCGCAGGGCGCGGGGTTGAGCCGGCGGGAGGTGCAGCAACTGGAAGACGCGGCGCGGGCGGCTGGCGCGCAGGGGCTCCTGCCCGTCCACCTCGACCGGGACGGCTCGCGCGGTCCCGTCTCCCGCTACCTTCCCCCCGACCGCCTCGCGGCGCTGCGAGAACGGTTTGCGGCGGCGGAGGGTGACCTGCTGCTCCTGGTGGCCGGCGATCCGCGCCGGTCGAGCCTCGCGCTCGGCCGGCTCCGGCTCGACCTGGCCCGCTCGCGCGGGCTGCTCGGGGACCGCCTTGCATTCGTGTGGGTGATGGAATTTCCGCTGCTCGAACACAGCCAGGAGTCAGGCCGCATGGTCGCGGTGCACCATCCGTTTACGGCGCCGCTGGACGAGGATCTGCCGCTCCTGGAGCAGAGCCCGCTCCGCGTGCGGGCCAAGGCCTACGACCTGGTATTGAACGGCGTGGAACTGGGCGGGGGGAGCATCCGGATCCACCAGCAGGAGATGCAGGCCCGGCTGTTCCAGATCCTGGGGATCTCGCCCGAGCAGGCCCTGGACCGATTCGGGTTCCTCCTCGAGGCGTTCCGGTATGGGGCGCCTCCTCATGGCGGCATCGCGCTCGGCTTGGACCGGGCCGTGATGATGCTGGCGGGGCAAGAGACGATCCGCGAGGTCATCGCCTTTCCCAAGACGCAGAGCGCGGCGGATCTCATGACCGGCGCGCCGTCGGCCGTCGACCCCGCTGCGCTCGACGAGGTGCATATCCAGTTGAAGCTTCCGCCGCCCTAGGGCGCGCGGGGTCCGCCGCGGAGGAGCCTCGGGGGCGCGAGGTGCGGCCCCGTGTCGCCGGCGGCGGGAACGCCGAGGGCAGTCCGTCCGCCTCAAGGCCGATCGAAGCGAGGAGTGGAGCCAAAGGTAACCTGGAAGAGCGCCGCCGGGTCCGGTAGGCCGGGCAGGCGGTGCCGGCCCAAATTCCGGAAGCGGATGCCGGCCCGCACGGATTCTCCGATCGCCTCTTTGGTCTCGCCGGAGACGACGATCTGTCCCCCATGGGCCGCGGCGCAGACCCGCGCCGCCGTGTGGACCGCCAGACCGATGTAGCCGACATCGGTGAGGGTGGGGCGCCCGCTGTGGATCCCGATGCGGACCCGGACGTCGAGATGGTCCGGCCAGCCTCGCCCGCGGAACGCCCGCTGGGTGGCCGTGGCGGCCTCGACGGCGGCGCCGGCCCGCTCGAAGACCGCGAAGAACTCGTCGGCGCGGGCGTCGATCTCCCGTCCGCCCGCCCGCGACACCGCCGTGCGAAGAATACCGCGGACATCGTTGAGGAGATCGCGGTAGCGGTCCCCCAGCCGATCGAGAAGCGCCGTGGACCGCTCGAGATCGGCCATGAGGAGGGTCACAAACCCGGTGGGGAGCGCCGCGGCGTCGGTGGCGGTCGCCCGGACCTGCCCGTACCCGCGCTCATGCTCGACAATGAAGCGCACGGCGGCCAGCACGGTCTCGGCCAGATCCGGATCGTCGAGCACGGCCGGATCGTGGACGAGCGCCGTCATGGGCCGGCCGCGGTGTTCCAGATACGTCACCACCCGCCCGTCCTCTTCGGCGGGGAGCGGGACCGGCTTCCCCGCCCCGTCCAGGTAGGCCCCGGATGCCTCCGACCAGTAAAGGACCGTCAGCGTCGGATCGCGGAGGACGTTTCGCAGGCGTTGTTCGAGGTCGCCCGGTGCGCCGTGCCGGCCCAACTCGATCACGAGGCGGCCCGCCGCCGCATGCCGCTGTTGTTCCGCGAGCTGGCCGGTGATGAAGCCGATGGGCACGATGCCGTACTTTTTGGCCGCATTCAGCAGCCGCGTTCGGGCGCGCTGCCGGGCGGCATCATCCTCGAAGATCACCTGGTTGAACCGGGCGAGGGCGTTCCGCACGTGCGCCGCATCATGGATGGGCAGACGCCTCCGGCCGCGGGCGTCGATGTAGGCAAACGCCCTGTCCGGGAGGCCGGCCCGTTTGGTGGAGGAAAGCCGCGGCATGCCCCAACAATAACGCGCTGTCCCGGGCATGTCCATGCAGTCCCGACGTCCGGCGGCGCTGCGATGCCTGCCCGGCGGAGCGCGTCCCAGCCGTCGGCCCCCCTTGACATTTGTGGGCTTTGAGACTACTTTTATAGTGTAGTCACTAAAACTACAAACAATGGAGGGCGCCGTGAAGATCCGCTCAGCGGGGGTGCGTGAGGCCAAAGCCCACCTCAGCAGGCTCTTGCGGGACGTTCAGCAGGGCCGGGAATGGATCATTACAGAACACGGCAGACCCATCGCCAAAGTTGTGCCGATCGAGAAGGTGCGCCTGTCGTTGGAGGAGCGGATCCGCCGTCTCCAGGACGAAGGCGTCATCGAACCGGCGCCCCGAGATGTCCGGCGGCTGCCCGCGCCGCTTCCGATCAAAGACGGTCTGGCGCAGAGATGGCTCCAGGAAGACCGGGACCGGCGGCCGGGGACATGAGTGGACCGATCTACTGGGACAGTTCGGCTGTTCTGTCGGCGCTTCTTCAGGACCGGTACAGCAAGGATGCGGTCGCGCGTTCGACCGATGGCGGACTGCACCTCCTGTCGTCATTGACATGGGCTGAAACCCACGCGGTGCTCGCGCGGATCGAACGCGAGCGGGTGCTGACACGGGTACTCGTTAACGCGGCGCGCGAGGCGCTGGATACGGGGCCGTGGCGGCGGGTCACCATATCGCCTGAATGGAAACGAATGCGCGCGCTTGCGTCCAGATGGCCGCTGCGCGGCGCGGATTTGTGGCACCTGGCGTCGGCGATGAGTTTGAAGGATGATTTGCCGGAGTTACAGCTGTTGTCTTACGACGCGCGGCTGGCGGCTGCGGCAGAAGGAGAGGGGTTGGCGCCATGACGCAACCATATCTCCAGGTCGCAGTTTAGAGCAGCTCGATCGCCTTCCCCTTGACAGGTCTGTCCGCGTCGGTGCTATCATCTACTCGGCTCCTGCGGTGCGCGCAAGCCGCGTAGTTCCGATCCAACAGTTTTACAACGGGAGCCCGACTCCGGACGGGGCCAACAGGCCCGGCGATCTCTGCGGCCACACGGCCGGCAGAGGGGCTCGTTGAAGCCGCCCGGGAGGGCACCCACCTTCAGGGGAAGGGTTCGAGAACTGCGGGCGGCGGCATCGCGGGAGCCTTGGCGTTTCCGCGCACAGGATGAATCCCGGGAGGGGGAACACAACGACCGGGCACTCCATCCAGGGTGGACGCGGCGCTATCCTGACGCCCTATGCCGATTAGCCCATTCGGGAACCCGGCTTCCCCGCAGGCGGCCGCCACCGCCCAGTTGTTTCTCTTCGTCCTGGCGCTCGGGACTGCGGTTTTTGCGATCGTCGCCGCGATCATCATCGTCGCGGCGATCCGGTTCCGCCACCGCCCGGGGCAGGGTGATCCCGCCCCGGACACCGGCCGCCCGGGGGTCGAGGTCGTGTGGGTCGGCGCCGCCGCGCTCCTCCTGCTGGTGATCTTCATCCCAACGGTCTCCACCATGCGCGCGGTCGATCCGCCGGCGGACCGGCGCCTGCCCGATCTGGTCGTGACCGGGCACCAGTGGTGGTGGGAGGTGGGGTATCCCGGATTGGGGATCGTGACGGCGAACGAGATCCATCTTCCCGTGCGCCGGATGTTCCTCGTCCACCTTCAGTCGGCCGACGTGATCCACGACTTCTGGATCCCCTCGTTGACCCGCAAGATGGACATGACCCCCGGCCACCCCACCGACGTCTGGCTGGAGGCCGATCAGCCGGGAGTGTATCTCGGCGCCTGCGCGGAATTCTGCGGGGTCCAGCACGCGTGGATGCGAATCCGCGTGATCGCCGAACCCGAGGAGGCGTTCGCCGCCTGGCAGCAGCAGCAGCGTCAGGCGCCGTCGCCGCCGCGGACGCCGGACGCCGTCGCCGGCGCGAGCCTGTACCACGAGGACACCTGCGCGAATTGCCATCGGACCGGGATCGGCCCGGATCTCAATCATCTCGCCGGCCGGGACACACTGGCCGCCGGCCTGATGCCGAACACCCCTGCCGATCTCGCCCGGTGGCTCAAGGATCCCCAGGCCGTGAAGCCGGGCAGCCTGATGCCCAACTTCCATCTGAGCGACGCCGACGTCCAGAAGCTCGTGGCGTACCTGGAGACGCTGCGGTGAGGGAGATCGCGATTCCGCCCCACGCGGTCCCCGCGCCGCCGGCCCGTGACGGCGGCGGCCTGTACAGCTGGATTACCTCCCTGGACCACAAGCAGATCGGCATCATGTACCTGATCACCACATTCGCGTTCTTCATCATCGGCGGGGTGGAAGCGCTGTTGATGCGCACCCAGCTGGCCGTTCCCAACAACACCTTCCTCGGCCCGGAAGCCTACAACCAGCTCTTCACGATGCACGGGACCACGATGATCTTCCTGGTCGTGATGCCGATGCTGATCGGGCTGGCCACCTACGTCGTTCCCCTGCAGGTCGGCGCCCGCGACATCGCCTACCCCCGGATGAACGCCCTCAGCCTCTGGCTGCTGGTCTTCGGCGGCCTCCTCCTCTACTTCAGCTATCTCGCGGGAGGGGCGCCCGACGCCGGATGGTTCAGTTATGCCCCGCTCAGCGAAAAGCCCTACACCACCACCACCGGCGTCGATTACTGGATCCTCGGGCTGCTCGCCACCGGGATCGGGACGATCGCCGCCGCCATCAATCTCATCGTCACGATCCTGGCGCTGCGCGCCCCGGGCATGCGCATGACCCGGCTGCCGCTGTTTACGTGGATGGTCCTGGTGAACTCGGTCCTGATCCTCTGCGCGCTCCCGGTCCTGAACGCGTCCCTGGTGATGCTGCTGATCGACCGCCAGCTCAACGCGCACTTCTTCGCCCCCCAGGGCGGAGGGTCGGCCATCCTCTGGCAGCACTTCTTCTGGGCGTTCGGGCACCCCGAGGTCTACATCATGGTGCTCCCCGCCTTCGGGATCATCTCGGAGGTCATCCCCGTCTTCTCGCGGAAGGCCATCTACGGGTACGAGTTCGTGGCCGCCTCCACCGGCGCCATCGCCTTCCTCAGCCTGACGGTTTGGGCGCACCACATGTTCGCCGTCGGGCTCGGGCGGGCGGCCGACCTCTTCTTCGCCGTGGCCAGCATGCTGATCGCGATCCCGACCGGCGTCAAGGTGCTCAACTGGTGCGCCACGCTGTGGGGCGGGGCGATCCGGTTCACCACCGCCATGCTCTTTGCGATGGGGTTTCTGGCGATGTTCACGATCGGCGGGATCACCGGGGTCAGCTTCACCGCCGTCCCGATCGACTGGCAGGTGGAAGACACCTATTACGTCGTCGCCCACATGCATTATGTGCTTTTCGGGGGGAGCGCGTTCGCGATCTTCGCCGGGCTCTACTACTGGTTTCCGAAGATGACGGGGCGAATGCTCTCGGAGGCCTGGGGCAGGTGGCACTTTTGGCTGACGTTCCTGGGGTTCAACCTGACGTTCATGATCCAGCACGTCCTGGGGCTGATGGGGATGCCCCGCCGCGTCTTCACTTATCCCGACCTCCCGGACTGGGGCCGCTTCAACATGATCTCCACCGCCGGAGCGTACCTCCTGGGCTTCTCGGTCCTGGTGTTCCTCTGGAATGTGTTCGCGAGCCTGCGCGCCGGCCGGCCCGCCGGGGACAACCCGTGGAACGCCTGGACTCTGGAATGGGCGACGCCGTCGCCGCCGCCCGAGCACAACTTCGATCTGGTGCCGCCGGTCCGGGGCCGCCGCCCGCTGTGGGACCTGGCGCATCCCGACCGGCCCGACCCGGCGCCCGCCCGACTCTACGGCCTGGGTGGCCACGTCCCCGCGCCCCGGCCGGGGGGCAGGGTCCACGACGTGTCCGGCCCGCGGCTGGGGATGCTCTGTTTCATCGGGACCGAGGCCATCTTCTTCGTCATGCTGATCCTCGCCTACGTGTACTATCACAGCGCCGCCCACACCGGAGTCGTGGCGGCCCGCGTCCTGGATTCGGGCCGGGCGGGGATCAATACAGTCTTTCTCATCGCCAGCAGCGCGACCCTGTGGCTGGGCAGCAAGAGCCTCGAGCAGCGAAGAGGCGCCGCGCTCGCCGCGTGGCTCGCCGTCACGATTATTCTGGGCGCGTTGTTCCTCGCCGGGCAGGGGCGGGAGTGGCTGACGCTGGTCCGGGCCAACGTCACCGTGAGCCGCGATCTGTTCGGGACCACGTTCTTCACGCTGACGGGGTTCCACGGTCTGCACGTGCTGCTCGGGCTCTGCCTGCTGGCCATGCTGTTCTGCCTGGCGGTCGCCCGCCGGTTCAAGGGGCCGACGTCCGCGGCGATCGAGGCGGTGGCCCTCTACTGGCACTTCGTGGACGCCGTCTGGATCGGCATCTACAGCCTGATCTACCTGTGGGCGTTGGTCGGATGACGGCGTGGCAGTTCGTCGCCGCGACCTGGCCCTGGGAGCCCTCGGTGGTCCTGGGGTGCGCCGCCCTTGGGATCGGGTATCTGGCCGCCGTGCGGTGGCGCCTCGGGGGACGCGCCGGATGCTTCCTGGCCGGCGTGGTGGTGCTGCTGTTCGCGCTGGATTCTCCCCTCGACACGCTCGCCGATGTCTATTTATTTTCCGCGCACATGGCGCAGCATCTCCTGCTCCTCCTGATCGTGCCGCCGCTGCTGCTGGCGGGGACGCCCGCCTCGCTCTTGGAGCCGGCGTGGCAGACCGCCCGCGTCCGCGCGCTCGCGCGGGCGCTTGGCCGGCCCGTCGTGGCCTGGACATTGGGGGTCGGCACGATCTGGGTCTGGCACATCCCGGCGCTGTTCAATGCGACACTCGACAGCGGCGGCGTGCACCTCGTCGAGCACCTCTCGTTTGCCCGGCTGGCGCCGGTTCCGGCGATGCTCTACCTGCTCGCCGCTGCGCTCGCCGGCAGCGTCCTTGGGATCGTCCTGACCTTCGCGCGGGCGGGGCTCTACCCGGCGTACCTGCGCCCGGTGGACCTACTCGGCATCGAACCGCTCATCCGCGCCGGATGGGGGCTCTCTCCGGACACCGACCAGCAGATTGGAGGGTTGCTGATGTGGATTCCCGGAGGGCTCGTCTATCTCTGCGCCATGTTGGGTGTGCTGATGCGCTGGTACCGCTGGGATGAGCGGGATGCGGCCGCAGGCGACGTACCTGCGCCGGGCGCACCGGTCCCGGCGGCCCCGGCTCTGCCCGCGGGGGAACTCCATGCCCGGTGAGACGGGCCGGCCGGGGGAGCGGCACGTTCTGGCCCACGCGGGGTGGAGCCCTGCGAAGCCCGAGAAACTGCCGAGGCGGACCCTGTGGCCCGCCGTGGCGGCGCTCGGCATTGTCCTGGTGATGTGGGGTGTCGTCACCGCATACTTGATCGCCGCGGTGGGCGTCGTCCTGCTCGGCATGGCGGTGCTCGGGTGGACCGGAGAGTTGCTCCATGAGCGGTGACCATCATCCGGCGGCAGCGAAAGCAGGGTCGCCCGCATCACCGGGCCGCCGGGAGTTCCTGACGCGGGTGAGCATTGCGCTCGGCGCTCTGGGCGCCGCGATCGTTGCGGTCCCCGTCGTCGGTTTCCTGCTGGCGCCGTTCTTCGAGAAGCAGTCTCAGGTGTGGCGCCCCGTGGGAACGGTCGACAGCTTCCGGCCCGGGATGACGGTGAAGGTGGACTTCCCCGATTCCTCGCCGCTCCCCTGGGCAGGCGTCGTTGCCCGGACCGCGGCGTGGCTCCGCCGGGAGCCCGACGGCACGTTCGTGGCGTTTACGGTCAACTGCACCCATCTGGGGTGCCCGGTGCGATGGCTGCCCGACGCCGGACTGTTCATGTGTCCGTGCCACGGCGGCGTGTACTATAAGGACGGCGCCGTGGCCGCCGGCCCTCCACCGAAGCCGCTCCCCCGGTATCCGGTGCGGGTTCGCGACGGGCAGGTGGAGATCCAAACGAGTCCAATCCCCATCACGACCTGAGGGCCGGGGCATGGGTATCGCACGGCGGCTATGGCGGGCCTTCGACGACCGGGCCGGGATCTCGCAGATCCTGGGGCCGGTCCTCCGGCACCCGGTGCCCAAAGACGCGAGATGGTATTATGTGTTTGGCAGCGCGACGCTGTTTGCCTTCCTGCTCCAAGTCGTGACCGGCATCGCGCTCGCCCTGGCGTACATTCCCTCGACGGCCAACGCCTACGATACCCTGCAGTGGATCACCCATCAGGCGCCCTTCGGCAGAATCCTTCGCGGCATGCACTACTTTGGGGCGTCGGCGATGGTCCTGCTGATCGGCGCCCACATGGCCCGCACCTTTCTGATGGGCGCGTACAAGTTTCCCCGGGAACTGAACTGGATCACCGGCGTCGTCCTGTTCGTCGTGACGATCCTCCTCGCGTTCACGGGGCAGTTGCTGCGGTGGGATCAGACCGCGGTCTGGTCGATCGCGGTCGCCGCGGAACAGATGGGCCGCCTCCCGCTCATCGGCCGCGCCCTGGCCCGGTTCCTGCTCGCGGGCGACACCTGGGGCGGGCAGACGCTCAGCCGCTTCTTCGCCTTCCACGTCTTCTTCATCCCGGCGGTGATCTTCGCGTTCGTCGGGATTCACCTCTGGCTGGTCCTGCGCCACGGCATTTCAGAGCCGCCCGAGCCGGGCCGGCCGGTCGATCCGCGCACGTACCGCGCCTGGTATCAATCCCTGCTGAGCCGCGAAGGCCGGCCGTTCTGGCCCGACGCCGCCTGGCGGGACATCGTGTTCGGCGTCTGCATGGCCGGCGCCGTGGTCCTCGCCTCCCTGATCGTCGGGCCCCCGGAGCTGGGGAAGCCGCCGGATCCAACGATCATCCAGGCCGATCCCCGGCCCGACTGGTACCTGCTCTGGTACTTTGGCCTGCTGGCCCTCCTTCCGCCGAATCTCGAGAACTACGTGATGGTCCTGGGGCCGCTCGTGGCGCTGATCGTTCTGCTCCTCGTGCCGGCCATCTCGAACCGGGGCGAGCGGAGCCCGGCCCGGCGCCCCTGGGCGATCGGGTTGGTGTTCGCGATCTGCTTGACGATCGGGACATTGTGGATCGTGGGAGCCCGGGCGCCCTGGTCCCCCGATTTCACGACGGGACCGATCCCGGCACGGATCATCGGCGCGGCGACCGGGCCGATCGCCGCGGGAGGACGGCTGTTCTACGGCAAGGGCTGCCAGTACTGCCATGCGATCGCCGGCTACGGCGGCGCGCGCGGCCCCGATCTCAGCGCCGTCGGTGACCGCCTCACGCCGGCCCAGATGACGTGGCGGATCCTCAACGGTGGAATGAACATGCCGGCTTTTGCCGGAAACCTCACGCCGGACGAACTGGACGCGCTCATCGCGTTCCTGAAATCCCGAACCACCCGGGAATCCACCCCGTGAATCAACGCCGGTACCCCCAGGTGCAGTTGAAGCGTGCATACGACCCCCCTTCCGCCGGCGACGGGCCGCGGGTGCTCGTGGACCGGATCTGGCCCCGAGGCGTCTCCAAGGAGAAGCTCAAGATCGTTGCCTGGCTTGGCGATCTTGGGCCCAGCGCGGCGCTGCGCAGGTGGTTCGGTCACGACCCGGCGAAGTGGACGGAGTTTCGAGCGCGGTACCTCGGCGAACTGGCCGCGAACCGCCGCCGCCTCGATGATCTGGCCGGGCACGCCCGGGATGGGAAACTTACCCTCGTGTACGGAGCGCGCGATCCGGCACATAACCAGGCCGTGGTGATCCGGGAAGCCCTCGAGGGGATGATCGAATCAACGCGCCGCAGGCCGAGTTCCACCGGCAGCATGAGGAGGCGTCGCCATCCGCAAGCATCCGCTTCTTGAACTCCAGCTGGGCGCGTACGACGCGGCCGTGCAGGCCCGACTCGACGTTCTGGACAAGGATCAGTTCGCCGTCCGTCTCTGGCGTGGAGATCCCGGCCTGTGGACGGCCGACCCCGATGTGGGAGCGGGCATCCGCGGGGCTCTCGGATGGCTGCATGTGGTGGAGAAGATGGAGGAGAAGCTGGACGACCTCACGCGGTTTGTCGCGGACGCGCGCAATGCCGGATTCCGCCACGTCGTCCACATGGGGATGGGAGGCAGCAGCCTGGCGCCCCTGGTGTTCCAGCGTACGTTTCCGCAGACGGCCGGCGGGCTGCCCGTCACCGTGCTCGATACCACCGATCCCGCGACGATCCTCGCGGTGGAGCACTCAGTCCCCCTCGCGCAGACCCTGTTCATCGTCGCGAGCAAGTCCGGAACGACGGCCGAACCGGCCGCATTCGGCGAGTACTTCTACGCGAAGCTTCGCGCACTCAAAGGAGATCGAGCCGGGGAGAACTTCCTGGCCATCACCGATCCCGCAACGCCGCTCGTGGACGAGGGCAAGCGCCGCGGGTATCGCCGGGTGTTCCTCAACTTCGCCGATATCGGCGGCCGGTATTCGGCGCTCTCCTACTTTGGGCTGGTGCCTGCGGCGTTCTGGGGGGTCGATGTCGCCGGGGTGCTGGCCCGGGCGCTCCACATGGCGCATGCGTGCGGGTCCGGCGTTCCGGTCAAGGACAACCCAGGGGTGACGCTCGGCGCGGTGATGGGCGAGCTGGCCCGTCAGGGGCGGGACAAGGTGACGTTCCTCGTCGCGCAGCCCATCGCCGCGCTGGGCATGTGGCTCGAGCAGCTCATCGCGGAGAGCACGGGAAAGGCCGGCACCGGGCTCCTTCCGGTCGCGGACGAGCCCCTGGGCGATCCGTCGGTCTACGGGGAGGACCGCCTGTTCATCCACCTCCGGTACGGTCCGGAAGAGGACACCGCGCTGGAGCGGGGCGTCGAGGCGCTCCGCCGCGCCGGGCACCCCGTGGTGACGATTCGCGTCGACGATCTGCTCGATCTGGGCCAGGAGTTTTTCCGCTGGGAGATCGCCACGGCGACAGCCGGCGCAATTCTTGGGATCAACCCCTTCGACCAACCGAACGTGCAGGAGAGCAAGGACAACACCGACCGTCTGCTGGCCGACGTGCGGGCGAAGGGCCGGCTTCCCGAGGACATGCCCGCCCTGATCGAGGGGACCTTGAGCTTCTTCGGCGATGGAATCGAGGAGAACGCCTCGGGGACGCTCGCCGGGTTCCTGGCTCAGGGCTGGCCGGGAAGCTATGTGGCGCTGATGGCGTATCTGACCGAGGGTCCGGCCACGGATCAGGCGCTCCGCTCGATCCGGCTGCGCCTGCGGAACGGCACACGCCTGGCGACGACACTTGGGTACGGCCCGCGCTTCCTGCACTCGACCGGGCAGTACCACAAGGGGGGGCCCGCCACCGGGCTCTTTCTGCAGTTGACGGCCGACGACGCGGTGGACGCGTCTCTGCCGGAGTCACCCTACACCTTCGGAACCTTCCGGCGCGCCCAGGCCCTGGGAGATCTCCAAGCGCTGCGCAAGCACGGCCGCCGGGTGATCCGAATTCATCTGGGCCGGTTCGTGAGGGAAGGGCTGCGTGACTTGAAGAGCGCTGTCATCGGGGCTATTGAAGGTGCGGCCCCCTAGGGGACTGTGCCCCCTGCGGGGACGCCAAACCGAAGGGGAGACAACCGCATATATTAGGTTGCCCCCGGCGGGGACGCCAAACCGAAGGAGAGATAACCGCATATAGAGGTTGCTTGACACTCCCCACCGTGGAAGGCATGATGATCGTATGGAGTTGTTCCGGCAGAGCCGCGAGGCCAGCCTGCGGCGCGAGGCGCCCCTGGCCGCCCGCATGCGGCCCGAGACGCTCGACGAGGTGGTGGGACAGGCGCACCTCCTTGGGCCGGGGCGTCTCCTCCGGCGGGCGATCGAGCAGGACGTTCTGACATCGGTGATCTTGTACGGCCCGCCGGGCACCGGGAAAACCTCGATCGCCCATGTGATCGCCCAGGCCACCCGCGCGCACTTCGAGACGATCAATGCGGTCACCGCGGGTGTGGCCGATCTCCGGCGCACCATCGAGCAGGCTCGGGACCGCCGGACGCTTTCCGGCACGCGGACGATCTTGTTCATCGACGAGATCCACCGGTTCAACAAGGCGCAGCAGGACGCGCTGCTGCCGTTCGTGGAGGATGGCACCGTCACCCTGATCGGGGCGACTACGGAGAATCCGTTTTTCGAGGTCACCTCGACGCTGGTCTCGCGCTCGCGGATCTTCGTCCTCGAACCGCTCACCGCCGAGGACCTGCTCAAGATCCTCTCCCGAGCCGCCTCCGACCCCCGAGGGCTGGGACCGGACCGGGTGGAGTTGTCGGACGACGCGGCCCGTTACATCGCCGGCGTGGCGAACGGCGACGCTCGGGCGGCGCTCAATGTGCTCGAGGCGGCGGCCCTGGCCGCGCCGCCGGCGGCCGATGGGTTGCGCCGGATTTCGCTTACAGTTGCCGAGGAGGCGGGCCAGCGGCGGGCGCTTCTCTACGGCGGCGACGGCGACGCGCACTACGACATGATCTCGGCGTTCATCAAGAGCATCCGCGGATCCGATCCCGACGCGGCCGTCTATTGGCTGGCCAGGATGCTCGCCGCGGGCGAGGATCCGCGGTTCATCGCCCGCCGGGTGGTGGTCCATGCGGCCGAGGATGTGGGGCTCGCCGATCCCCAGGCGCTCGTGCTGGCGGTCGCCGCCGCGCACGCCCTGGAGTTCGTCGGGCTGCCCGAGGCACGCATCCCCATGAGCGAGGCTGTGATCTACCTGGCGACGGCGCCGAAGAGCAATGCGACGGTCACCGCCATCTCGCGGGCGTGGCATGACGTCGAGCACGAAGAAGCCCGACCCGTTCCCCGCCACCTGCGGGACGCTTCCTATCCCGGAGCGGCGCGCCTCGGGCACGGCCGCGGGTACGAGTACCCACACGATTACCCGGGTGGCTTCGTCGCCCAACAGTACATGCCCGACAACGTGAAGGACCGAACCTATTACGAACCCACGACGTCTGGATACGAGGCCGAACTCCGGCGCCGTCTCCGAACGTGGTGGGAGGGCGTGAAGCGGTACGCGTTCGAAGGGAGGTCCTGAGAGCGGCATGGCTCGTGTAGCCGTCGCGATGAGCGGCGGAGTGGACAGCGCGGTTGCCGCCGCCCTGCTGGTCGCCGAGGGGCACGAGGTGGTCGGGATCACCATGAACCTCTGGCCGACCTGGGTGCCGCAGACCGGCGAAGGATCCGGGTGCTGCGGCATCGGGGCGATCGACGACGCGCGGTCGGTGGCGCGGCGCCTCGGGATCCGCCACTACGTGCTCAACCTCAGGTCCGAGTTCGAGCGTGAGGTGATCGCGTCCTTCGCTTCCGAGTATGCCCGCGGGCGCACTCCGAACCCCTGCATCGCCTGCAACAAGGCGATCAAGTTCGACCTGCTGCTCCGCAGGGCGCTCGGGCTGGAGATGCAGGCGCTGGCCAGCGGCCACTACGCCCGCGTCGACCGGGGCCCCGACGGCCGCTACCGGCTCCTCCGGGCCGCGGACCGGCAGAAGGACCAGTCCTACGTCCTGGCCGGGCTCACGCAGGAGCAACTTGCGTCTCTTCGTTTCCCGGTGGGCGCCTACACCAAGGCCCAGATCAGGGACATCGCGCGCCGGCACGGCCTGAGCGTTGCCGACAAGCCCGACAGCCAGGAGATCTGTTTCGTCCCGGACGGCGATTACGCTGCGGTGGTCGCGCGGTTCGAGCCCGAGGCGCTGCGCCCCGGGCCGATCTACGATTTGGACGGACGGCGGCTCGGGGAGCATCGGGGACTGGCGCGGTACACGGTGGGCCAGCGCCGCCGGCTCGGCCTCGCCGGCGGGAGCCCCCGGTACGTCGTGGGGATCGACCCCGCCCGCAACGCCCTGCTCGTGGGCGATGAAGCGGCGGTGCGGTGCCCCGAACTGATCGCGAGCCAGATTAACTGGATCGCCATTCCCGGATTGGACCGCGACCGCGCCGTCGGGGTGAGAATCCGCCACGCGTCCGCCGACGCCCCGGCGGTGATCGCCCCCGCCCCCGGCGGACGGGTCGCCGCCCGGTTCGAGACATGGCCCCGGGCGGCGGCGCCCGGGCAGGCGATCGCCTTTTACGAGGGCGAGGTGGTGCTCGGCGGGGGCGTCATCGACGAGGTGCGGATGGGAGGACTGGGCGCCGCGCGCGATGCCGCCCCGTCCGCGGGAGTGAGCGTCCTGTCGGACGCCGGTTAAGGGAACCATACCGCTGAAGGGAGGGGACTGATGTCCACCGTCGCGAGCGTCAGCCTGGCCATCATCGCTGCCACCTGCGTGATCGCTGTGGTGGCGTTTGTCGTCTTCCTGTATTATGTGTGGCGGGCCGTGAGGAGGGCGGAGGCGATCCTCGCGCTCGTCCAGCGGACCCTGCCGGGGCTGGCCACCGATCTCCGGACCATGCTCGATAAGGTCGACCAGGAGATCCTGGAGGAGGCGATCCGCACCCTGCGACGGGTGAGCGTTGTCATCGGCTCGGGGGTGAGCACCATCGAGCAGGTGCAGCAGACGGCGCGCCGGGTCGCTCAGGACGTCATCCTGCCGCCGATGAGCACCGCCGCGGGCGTGTTCGCGGTGATTCGGGAAGGGCTGCAGTGGTTCCGCCCCGCGGGCGACGGCCACAGAACCACTCGAAGTGGCGAGTGGGGCAAAGGTAAAGCCGATCCACGCGAGGAGTAAAATAAACGCACGGTATCCGCCGGAACCTGAACGGTAGAACCTCAAAGGAGGGACGGTCGCGATGGAAGAGCCAAGGGACTTTCTGTCGGGGTTGATCGTGGGAGGGCTGATCGGAGCAGCATTCGGCCTCCTCTTCGCCCCAGAGCCAGGCGATAGGACTCGCGAGCGGCTCCGGAGGCAGAGCGAGGAGTGGGGGAGCCGCGCGCGGGAGCAGGCGGATCGGGTGGCCGAGAGGGTTCGGGACACCGCCGGCAGCGTCGCCGAGCAGGTGCGGGAACGGGCGGATGAGTTCGCCACAAAAGCCAGGACCTCGGCCGATGATGTGATCAAGCGCGGCCGCGACACCTTTGACGAGAAGACCGAGCACCTGCGGCGGGCCTTCGAGGACGGGCGCGACTCGGCCAGGGGACGGTCGCGTGAGCGCCGGCCGCCGGAGGGTTCGGAAGGGTAGCCCGCTCAGCGGGTTCTTGCCTCTGACGAATGGTTTCCGGACGCGCGCCCAGGGTCCCGGCGCGGAGACGCACGGGGCAGACGGCAGAGGCCGTCGAGGTCACGATCCCGGCGAAGCCCGAGTTCATCAGCGTCGCCCGATTGACTGCGGCGACCGTCGCGGGCCGGCAGGGGTTTACCTACGACGACATCGAGGACCTGAAGATTGCCGTCTCCGAGGCCTGCAACGCTCTGATCCTCGCCGGGACGGGTGGCAGCCCGCTGGCCCTCCGCTTCAGCATTGAGCCTGACATGCTCGAGATCCGGATCGAGACGGGAGGGCCCGGGCTGGAGTTGGGCCCCGCCGCGTCTTCCGATCGGAAGCGGTTGGACGAGGGGCGGCTCGGCGTGTTCCTGATGCAGTGCCTCGTTGACAGCGCCGAGATCCGCCGGAGCGAGCAGGGCAGAGCCGAACTCCGGTTGGTCAAGCGGCGGCAACGGTAATGAAGACGCGTCCCCGCGCTCGTCGTCCGCTTCCCCGGGCGGAGGTCCGGGCCCTCTTCAGCCACCTGCGGCAGACCGGGGATCCTGTCGCGCGGGAAGAACTTATCCTCGCGCACGAGAGCCTCGCGATCTACCTGGCGAGAAAGTTTGCCGATCGGGGCGAGCCCCTCGAGGACCTCATCCAGGTCGCCCAGGTCGGCCTGATCAAGGCGATCGACCGGTACGATCCCGCGCGGGGCATCGAGTTCACGACGTACGTCACGCCGACGATCGTCGGGGAGATCAAGCGGTATTTCCGCGACAAGCTGTGGTCGATCCGCGTTCCCCGGCGGCTCCGCGAGGTCAACTATACCCTGATGCGGTGTGTCGACGATCTCTCCCAGCGCCTCGGACGCTCGCCGACCCTCAACGAACTGGCCGAGGAGACCGGCGTGCCGTTCGAGGTCGCGATCGAGGCCCTGGAGGCCGGCCGGGCCTACACGCCTGCTTCGCTCGACGCCGAAACCACCGAGGAAGGCGGGGGCGACAGGGCCGTCCCGCTGGGAGAGATGATCGGCGACGAGGACACGACGATCGAGCGCCTGGAGGATCGCGCCACCCTGGAATGGGCGCTGGAAAACCTGCCCAGCCGCCACAAGGAGATCGTGCGTCTCCGGTTCTTCGACCGGCTCTCCCAGGCCGAGATCGCCCGCCGCTTCGGCATCTCCCAGATGCACGTCTCCCGGCTCCAGCGCGAAGCCCTCGGACAACTGCGCGGCCTCATCGCCGGGCGGTCCGCCGAGGACCCGGCCTGAGCCCCGCCGCATCGCGGCGCCATGCGCCGGGATCCGTCTGACCCATGGCGAGCTTTCAGACGGCCGTTGAGATCGTCAAGCGCCTGCGGCGCGCGGGGTTCGAGACCTACCTCGCCGGCGGGTGCGTGCGCGACCGGCTTCTGGGGCGGGAGCCGGCGGATTACGATATCGCCACCGCGGCCGCGCCGGGTGAGGTGCAGGCCCTGTTCCTCCGAACCGTCGAGGTCGGGGCCGCCTTCGGGGTGATCCGCGTTCTCGCGGACGACGGCGAATACGAGGTCGCGACGTTTCGGACCGAAGGGCCATACGTCGACGGGCGCCACCCCGCTTCTGTCCGGTTCGCAACGGCGAAGGAGGACGTTGCCCGCCGCGATTTCACGATCAACGGCCTCCTCTACGATCCCGAGACCGGCCAGATCATCGACGACGTCGGCGGACGCGACGACCTCGCCGCGAGGCGGATCAGAACGATCGGCGATCCAGAGACCAGGTTCGCCGAGGATCGCCTGCGCATGCTCAGGGCCGTCCGGCTCGCGGCCGAACTGGGCTTCGACATCGATCCCGATGCGGCGGCGGCGGCGCGGCGGCTGGCACGGCGCCTCGTGGAGGTCAGCCCCGAGCGCATTCGCGACGAAATCGTCCGCATGGTCACCGGCCCGGATCCCGGCCGGGCGCTCGGGCTCCTACAGACTGCCGCGCTGCTTGACGTCGTCCTCCCGGAGATCGCGGCCGAGGTCGGGGTCCCTCAGCCAGAGGAATTCCACCCCGAAGGGGACGTGTTCACACACACCTGCCTGGCCCTCGGCGCCCTGCACGCGCCGTCGACGACCCTGGCCATGGCCACGCTCCTGCACGATATCGGCAAGCCGCCGACGCTAATCCGGGCCGACCGGATCCGATTTCCGCACCACGACGAGGTGGGAGCCGCGATGGCCCGGGTGGTGATGGAGCGCCTTCGGTTCCCGCGCCGCGAAACCGACCGCGTGGTGTTCCTGGTCGGCCGCCACATGATCTTCAAGGACATCAAGCAGATGCGCGAAGCCAAGGTCCGGCGCCTCGCGGCCGAGGAGGCCTTTCCCGAACTTCTGGAGCTCCACCGCGCCGACTGCGCGGCCAGCCACAAGGACTTCTCGATCTACGAATGGGTGCGCGCCTTCTTGGATCGCCTGGCGGGGGAGCCGCCGCTTCCGCCGCCGCTCATCACCGGGCACGATCTGATCGCGCTCGGGCTTCTTCCGGGCCCCCGCGTCGGCCAGGTGCTCCGGACCGTTGAAAACGCGCGGCTCGACGGGCAGATCCGCACGCGGGACGAGGCCCTGGAACTGGCGCGGCGCCTCGCCGGGGCTCAAAGCGACGGCTCCCCGGGGCGTGCCTCCCAGACGCCCACCGGGCAATCACGAGGCGGGTGACCCGTGGGAAAGGAAATGCCGCGGCAGAGGGAGAAATTTAGGGTAGATATTAGGTAGAAGTGAGGCAGGAATTGCGCGGGTGGGCGCGGTCGATGGCCGCGCCGGATATGCACAAGGGCCCGAGTCGTGGGGAGGGAAGCCGTGGACGGTGAGAGCAGACCCACGGCGCGCCTGCTTGCCCTCGTGAACCAAAAGGGCGGGTGCGGAAAGACCACGACGGCGGTCAACCTGGCCGCCTGCCTCGCCGTCAACAAACGCCGGGTTCTTCTCATCGATCTCGATCCGCAGGCCAACGCGACCGTCAGCCTCGGGGTTGACCCGGGGCGCCTCACCAGGACCATCTACCAGGTTCTCGTGGACGATTCGTTCGACGACGGCACGGGGCTCGAACTCGCGAGCGTCATCGTGCCCTCGAACGTGCCGAACCTCGACGTCGCCCCGTCCTCGATCGATCTGGCGGCCGCGGAGCTCGAGCTCTCCGCCAGGATCGGCCGGGAAAAGTCGCTGCGCAAGAAGATTTTACCGGTCCTCGACCGGTATGATTACATCATCATCGACACGCCGCCGTCCCTGGGGCTGCTGACCCTCAACGCCCTCGTGGCGTGCGAGGAGGTCATCATCCCGATTCAGACCCACTACTATGCGCTCCTGGGGATGCGCCAGCTGCTGCGGACCCTCAAGGTCGTCAGGGAGGAGGTCGGGCACCAGATCGAAATCGCGGGAGTGGTGCCGACGATGTACGACGCCCGGACGAGCATCAGCAAGGAGATCATTCATGGGATCCGCGAGTATTTTGGCAACAAGGTCTTTGCCAGCGCGATCCACTTCAACATCAAACTCGTTGAATCCAGCATGGCCGGCGTGCCCGTGTTCGTGCACATGCGCACCTCTCGCGGGGCGCAGGAGTATATGAGCCTCGCCAAGGAGGTCATGGCGCTTGAGCAAAAGACGAGAAGCGCTGCGGCGCGTACTTAGGCCGTTTATCGAAGATACCTCGCGCGAACTGGCGGATCTCGCAGGTTCCCATGCCCCGGTTCCCCCCGTCCGGATAACCCCGGCCGCACCGCCCCCGATGCAGACCGTCTCGCCGGCGCGGGAAGAGCGGCTCCCGCCAGGGTTGCCCGCCGCGGCGGCGGTCGTCGATGCCCCGGTGCGGCCCCCGGCGAGCGAGCCGGTTGCACCTCCCGTCCGCCCGGCAGAGCCAGGGGCCCCGCCTGTGCGGGCGGTGCTGACCGATCCATTTACGCCGCTCGTGCAGCGGGCGCCGGTCGCCGAGCCGGTCGCGCCTCCGGTGCGCCCGATGGAGAGCGGGCCGGTTGTGCCTCCCGTGCGCCGGCCGGTGGGGAGCGAGCCGGTCACCGCTCCCGTGCGTCCTGCCGGGCCGGTGATCGTCCCTTCCCGTCCGCCCGCGGCGCAAGGCGCCCAGAACGCCGGGTCACAAAACGCGCAATCCCCCTCCGGGGGCTCCAAACCGGAGAGGGGCCAACGGCAAGCAGAGGTTGCCCCCTTCGGGGACTCCAAACCGGAGAGAGGCCAACGGCAAGCAGATGTTGCGGCAGGATCGCAGGGCCAGCACGCGACCGCCACGCCGTCCACCCATAAGGCGGGAGCGGTCCCGCTCATCCCCGTCCGGCCGCTACCGCTCCCGGTGACGCCTCGCCGGACTGAGCCGTCCAAATACCCGAGGGCGGGGCACGCGCGGAAGCGTCCGCGAGCGGTGCCGGGGCTTGGCGTCGACGGTGTGAGCGGCGATCAGGCCCTTGCGCGGAAGGGGGTCTGCTTCGCTTACTTCATCAAACAGGCGTGCTGGCGGGTGCCCGAGGCCTACTGCAACACAGCGCTGCAGGTCTGCATCACGCGGGAATGCCCCGTCTATCACCTGCACAAGGAAGCGATGGAGCGGCGTTTCGCAACGAAATTCAAGCACTTCTGGTAGACGGGGGCCGACGAGGCCTTCGGGAGAAGATCCCTAGGCGGTGCGCTCCGGCAATTTCGCCATCGTAAGGCGTGCGCGTGAGATTGTCAGAGTCGAACCACGCCCTCGCGGACGGCGTAGCGGACGAGTCCGGCCGTGTCGTGGATGCCGAGCTTGGTCATCAGCCGGGTCCGGTGCGAGTCGGCGGTCTTCACGCTGATCCCAAGCTGCTGCGCCACTTCCTTCGTCGTCTTCCCCTCCGCGACCAGCTGCAGCACCTGCCGCTCCCGCGCGGTCGGCTGCCCGGAGGAGGACTCGCTCCGGCCCAGATACGCCTGGACGACGGCCCGCGACACGCCCGGGCTGAGGTAAAACCCGCCCCGCATGACTTCCTGGATCGCGTTCACCAGATCCGTGCCGCTCTGCGTCTTGAGCACGTATCCCCGGACCCCCGCCTGGAGAGCCTTGATGATGTACGGCTCCTCCGAGTACATCGTCAACAGAATCGACCGCGTCTGCGGCGAGACCCGGGCAATCTCCTCGGCCGCATCCGGTCCGTCCAAGACCGGCATGGCAAGGTCGAGGATCGCGATCTCCGGATGGTGCTCCTGGGCCAGCCGGACGGCCTCCCCTCCATCGCTCGCCTCGGCGACCACATTGAAGCCTTCGCGTTCCAGGAGCCCCTTCAGTCCCTGGCGGAAGATGACGTGGTCATCAGCCAGAACAACACGAAGTAACCCTCCGATGGGCGTGCTCCTCTCGCGCGCGGTGTGTCCGGCGGATGAGCATCATCACAACGCCGGCGCGGCTATCTGACGATTACACCGCTACACCGCAATTTACGCCGATATCTGTCTATCCTTCCACTGCGGCATCGCGCGAATCTCTCATCCGAGATCACCGTACGCAAGTTCTGATGAGTCACCAATGGGGAGAATGCCTGAATAACCACCCGGGATAACCTTGAGGCGCCGGGAACGCGTACCGGCCGCCACCCGGGCATCTGTGTCCCATGGGTTGGCCTGACGGGCTTCCCCCTGTCATATTTCAGGCCTTTGCCCCCTTCCTGTTGACCCTCTGTAGGGTCATGGTCTAGATGAGAGCCTGAATGGGGGGTGCGGTCGTGGCCTTGTTCCAGTGCTCGTGCGGTGTCCGCGTGGAAATGGAACCGCGGTTTGGAGAAGTGATCACCTCTGTCAGCCACCTCCACCGATCAGCGCGACTGGACGGCACCACCGCGATTGTACGGATGGAGGAGATCCGAGTGCCCGGTGCCGTGGATTCCGCACACCTTGCTGAGAGCACGCCGAGCCGCAGCGGCCGCCGGGCCACACCCGGCGCCTCGCCGGTGCACACGGCCGTCTCGGGAGCGCCCGCGCAAGTGTTGATCGGGCGAGCATCGTGATGATTGTCGGAGGAGCGCTGCGCGGGCTTGAGGAGCCAAGCCCCGATCTGGCGGACGGCGGTCAGGGTCTATGACGAACGGTGCGGCGCCGCCGACTACCGGGTGAGGTCGATCGTGAGCAGTTCGCTCAGGTGGGCGATGGTGCGCCAGGGCTCGATGCTGCGATCCCGGAGGTCCTCCGCGGTGCGCCGGTAGGCGATGAACCGGGCGCCGGAGGCGGCGGCCGCGGCTCCATCGATCCAGGAATCCCCGATGACATACGCGAGATCGATGCTCCCCAGCCGGCGGACCGCTTCCCCGACACCGTCTCCGGCCGGCTTGAGCGCCGGCGTGTCGTCGCGGGCGATCAGCATCTCGGCGTGCCCATGCAATCCGGCGGCACGCAGCGCTTCCAAGGCGCCCCTCCGGCCGTTGTTGGTAAGGATGGCGATCCGGTACCCGCGGGTCCGCAGCGCGCCAAGCACGTCCCCGGCGTTGTCCAACGGGAGCGCATCCCGCAGCCCGTCGGTTTCGTGGGCTTCGATGATCTCCCACATCTGCCGGGCGAGGGCGGTGCCGTGGGCGTGGTCGTGCGCGGCGCCGACCGCCACGAGTTGCGCGAGCGCCCGGCGCGCCAGGCCCTCGTCGGGCTCGTGCGCGGCGCCGGCCGCGCGGAGAAGGGCGATGAGGGACCGGCGGATCGCGGGGAAGTCGATGCGCGATCCGATGAGCGTGTTGTCCATGTCGAAGATCAGCGCCACCCGCGCCGGCGCAACCACAGAGGCATTGTACGCTCGGCGCCGAGGCTCCCGCAAGGCCAATCGCAAGGCCAATCGAAGCGCGGAGTGCCCCCTGCGGGGACGCCATACCAGAATGGGGCCAACGGCAAGCAGAGGTTGGAGCAAAGGTGGGCCGATCGACCGCGGAGAGGAGATGGCGCAAGATCCGGCGTAGCCTGTGACGCATGATGTGGGACCGCATGGTCGCGCAGGTCGCGGCCGCGCCCACCCCGGCGCATCGATGACGGCCGTCGCGATCGACGGGATCGGCGGTCACCTCGGGCAGGAGATCGAGATCCGCGGGTGGGTGTACAACCTCCGGAGCAGCGGGTCGATCCACTTCCTGCTCCTGCGGGACGGGACGGGGATCCTCCAGGCGGTGGCGGTCCGGCAGGACCTGCCTCCCGAAGTCTTCGAGGCCGTCGGGGCCCTGACCCAGGAATCCTCGGTGATCGTGACCGGCGTCGCCCGCGAGGACCGGCGCGCCCCGGGGGGCTACGAACTCAGCCTCCGCCGGCTCACGGTCGTCCAGACCGCGGAGGCGTACCCCATTGCGCCCAAGGAGCACGGGGTGGAGTTCCTGATGGATCACCGGCACCTCTGGCTCCGCAGCAGCCGCCCGCGCGCAATCATGCGCGTGCGGGCCGAGGTGGAGCGGGCGATCTGCGACTACCTGGACGATCACGGGTACGTCCGGATGGACACGCCGATCCTCACGCCGTCCGCGTGCGAGGGCACGACGACCTTGTTCGAGACTCCGTACTTCGAGCGGCGGGCCTACCTGACCCAGAGCGGCCAGTTGTACAACGAGGCCAACGCGGCGGCGCTGGGGCGCGTCTATTGCTTCGGCCCGACGTTCCGGGCGGAGAAGAGCAAGACCCGGCGGCACCTCACAGAGTTCTGGATGATCGAACCGGAGGCGGCGTTTCTGGATCTCGAGGGCTGCATGGTCCTGGAAGAGGAGATGGTGGCCCATGTCGTGCAGCGCGTGCTGGAACGGCGCCGGCAGGAGCTCCTGACGCTGGAGCGGGATCTGGCGCCGCTGGAGCGCGTGCGGCCGCCGTTTCCACGCCTGAGTTACGACGAGGCGGTCGAGCGCCTGCGGGAGCGCGGCCACTCGATGCGGTGGGGCGACGACTTTGGAGGGGACGAGGAGACCGTCATCAGCAAGCTCCACGACCGTCCCGTGTTCATTCACCGCTACCCGGCCGAGTGCAAGGCGTTCTATATGCGGCCCGATCCCGTCCGTCCGGAAGTGGCGCTGGGCGCGGACCTGCTGGCCTCGGAGGGCTACGGCGAGATTATCGGGGGCGGCGAGCGGATCTACGACCCCGGGCTCCTCGAGCGGCGGCTCCGGGAAGCCAACCTCCCGCGGGCGGAGTACGAGTGGTATCTCGATCTCAGGCGCTACGGCTCCGTGCCCCACAGCGGCTTCGGCATCGGGATCGAGCGGACGGTGGCCTGGATCTGCGGGCTCGAGCACGTGCGGGAGACGATTCCCTACCCACGGTTGATCAACCGGCTGTACCCCTGATCACGCGAGGCGCGTCCGCCCGCCATCCCGGGCCGGCGGGCGCTGCGGGAGCGCCCTGTCCGAGCCGACCGGGCCCGACGGGTGACGGCGGGATGACGCTCAGAATCGGTTGTGCGGAAGGCGCCGCGGCGGGGCGGGCATCGGGGGGCCCAGGGGATCAACGGAAGGCGGCGGGGACGTTCCCGCTGCCTGGGAATTCCTCGCGGGGCCCTGCGAGGCAAGGGCGGCCAGGTACGCCGACAGCGTCGCGCCCACTTCCCTGAGCGCTCCGGCTGTCCC
>WNGC01000038.1_pt1 | contig 59178 bp, 56 predicted proteins | sample 5400051 | NCBI WGS metagenome assembly WNGC01 (sample SAMN13153368, study PRJNA577476) | soil metagenome | isolation source: 20 cm soil or saprolite under grassland replicate 2 | place: USA:California | collected 2016-06-15
CGGCCGATCGCGTGTCCGGTGCTATCGAGGGCGAGCAGACCGGCGGGATTGGCGAGGATGAACGATGCCTGGAGTCCCACCCCAAGGCTGGCCGGCGGAGGCACCGGAGGGGCCGTGCATACCGCGAGCAGCAGCACGCTGAGGACGATTGCCGCCGCGCCCATGAGCCTGCGACTCACACGATCACCTCGCCCGCGGTCTTCACCTGATCGCGGAGGCGATCCTTGATGAGGCGAGAGCGGCGTGCGTAGTGCTGCACCGCGCTCACGAACGCCGCATGCGACCACGTGAGCGGCGAGACCGACAGAGGCTCGCCGGTATAGGGATGGACCTGTTCCGACAGGACGCCCGAGGGCAGGGCGCGGCGTGCGCACCAGTCGAGGTACGCGCGCGGGCGGTCGAGGTCGCCGAGTGTTTCGGCGATCGCGATCAGGTGCTCCGCGAGCCAGAGGGTGGCGATGAACCAGGGATTCCCCGGAACGCTCGCGATGTCAGAGGAAACCTGGAAGTAATAGTCGTTCTCGTACCGCGCGATCCCACCCACCGGCGTCTTGAGCGACAAACGGTCCTCGACCGCGCGCATGGTCGAGCGGATCCGCTCGTCACTTGCCGGTAGAAGCCCGAAGAGGAAGAGACCCGCGAGGGAGATGTCGATCGTCGCGTCCTTCACGATCGTGCCGTCAGGCAACACGCTGATGGTGCGCACGAAGCGGCCGCGGTCGGCATCCCAGAGGTGTACGAGTGCGGCGTCGCGTATCTCCTGCGCGGCGACCGCATAACGTTTTGCGAGCTCGTGCTGGCCGAACGCGACCGCGAAGTTCCGGGCGGCGGTAAGCCCCGCCCAGACGGCCGCGGTCGTGAACGCGTGGATGCCACGGCGTTCCTCCCAGAGATCGAACGACGGTGCTGGCAGCTTGGTGCGCGGCTCGCGGTAGGTCGCCATGAAATCGGCTCCCGTCCGAACGAGCTTGCGGTAGAGCGGGCGGATGAACTCGATGTCGCGGTCCCGGTCGTAGTGCTGCCAGAGCGCCCAGATCGGAAGACCCGTCTCGTCCTCCTGGATCGGGAGCTCGAGCCTGCCGTCCGGCGTCGACCACGCGTGCCACGACGAGCCGAGCGAGCCGTCGGGGTTGTACTTGTGCAGCAGGTAACCCTCCCGAGTGATGAGCTCGCCGCACAGGAAGAAGAAGCGGCGGGTGACCTCACCGTACCCGGCGAGATCGAGTGCATCGGCGACCAGCGCACCATCGCGGGGCCAGAGATAGGAATAGGTGTCGCGGTTGAAGCGGAGGACGTCGGAGTCGTTCGCGGCGATGATCGCGCCCCTGTTGTCGACCTGCGTTCGGATGACGAGCGTCGATCGCTTGTACAGGCCATTGATGTCGTCGGGGAGATGCTCGGTGATGGTTTCGTCCTTGTTCGCCCAGAGCCGCCAGTAATCCTTCGTGCGAGCGAGGAATGACGCGGGAGTCCGCTCGCGGACGAGCTTGTCGAGCTCGCGAACGTCCTCGTACGCCTGGCCCGCCGCGATCCAGAACACCGCGGTCGCGGTGCCCCTTGCTGGGACGGTGACGGCGACCATACCCACGCTATCGATCGACCCTTGCGCGACGGGGTTGCGCGAAAGCTCTCCATCCTCAGCGTCGCGCCAGGTGCCTTCTTTGCCGGGTGCGTCCTTCTGACCGATCGCGAACGACGACAGCCCGTACGCGCTCCCGCCGCTCGACCCCGAGATCAGAAAGTAGCGACGCCCCTTGTAATGCACGACCGCCTGGCTCCGCGGGTCGTAGTAGGCGGAGTCCCCGGTGTCGTTGCCGTAGAGGTGCGCGTCGAAGTGTTGGAAGAATCGGACCTGGCGCTCTCGACCCAGCGCGTCCTCGACGGTGATCTCCTTCAGGTAGATGTTCCGGTCGAAATCGACCGCGTCACGGAAGCGCAAGCTGAGGCCGAGCCTCTGGCTGACGAGCGTCGTATCGCCGACGAGGGTTTCGTGCTCGTAGGTGATGTGGCGGTCCCATCCATCGTCGCCGGTCCACGCGAACTGTCCATCCACCCAGACGCCGAACCGCGACGGCTCACCGACCGTGTGATTCTCTTGGCCGACGTTCGGGTAATAGATGTCCCGCAGCTGGTAGCGCGAATCAAACGTGACAAGGAAGTCGCCGTTGCCGAGCGGAAGATCGCGCGGCATCTGGGTTAGTTGGTCGCGGGGCGCCTGGTCGCGTTGAGGTAGCGCTCCGCGTTCGCGATCACACCGCCGAGGTCGCCGCGCTCCAGAAGGTCAGTGCGGATGAGCGGACCACCGACGCCGAATCCGACGACCCCCGCGCGGAGGTAGTCCGGGATCTCATCGAGGTCGATGTTGCCGGTGGCCACGAGCGGGAGATGGATCAGCGCGCGGCGCACGTTGGCGATGAAGTCCGGACCACCGATCGCGGAGACCGGGAACACCTTGATGAAGTCAGCCCCGAGCTCGGCTGCCCTGACCATCTCGGTGGGGGTCATCGTTCCTGGCATGCTCATCGCATCCCGAGATCGCGCGGCCTCGATCATCTCCGGCACGAGCACCGCGCTGACGAGGAAACGCGCGCCCGCGGAGAGCGCTTGCTCCGCCTGGCCGCCCGAGAGAACCGTTCCCGCACCGACGATCGACCCACGACCGGCGAACTCGTCGTCGAGCGCGAGCTCCTCGATGATCTCAAAGGCATCGGGGACGGTAAGCGTGATTTCGACGAGGCGGACCCCCGCCTCGCTCATCGCCCGGGCCGCTGCGCGCGCCAGGTCCGGGCGGTTGGTTCGGATGACCGCGACGAGGCGATCCTCTCCAAAAATCCGGATGAGGTCGCGGCGGAGCGCCAGCGGTCGTTGCGTGATTGCCATCCGCTCGATGGTACGTGCTCTCGCCGCTTTTTAGAGGCTTGCCGACGCCACCGAAACCCTCTTTACGTGCCGGGGTCCCCCCGGCCTCGGACGCCTCGGCCGGCTCCCCGGCCCGCGGGGGCCCTCGGTGGCGTCGGCCGGGCCTCTTCTCAGCGCTCGATCAGGAACACTCGTGCTGGCGCTCCGTCGCCGTTGAGGATTTTTAGGGGAGCACAGATCAACTCGTACTCTCCGGGTTCGATCCCTCGCAGATCGAGCGTCTCGATGATGACAACGCCGGCGCGAAGCAGCGTGTTGTGTACTGGATATCCCGCTTTCTCCGGCCCCTGTGGTTCTATGGAGAGGTAGTCGATCCCGATGAGCTTCACGCCGTGATCCACGCACCACTTCGCGGCGCTTGCGTTCAGGGTGGTGAAGTCGCGCGTGAACGGGCCGCTAGGACCTCCCCAGCGTGCGCTGTTCCGTGTCTTGAAGAGAAGCCGCTCTGTTCCGTTCGGGATCTTCGCCCCATCGAGCCAATCACCTGAGACGTGACCCTGTCCTTCGAACTCGAGCAACCGGCAGGGTCCGACGAGCACGTCGAGCGGTAGCTTGTCGACGGTATTACCGCCCTCGATGAAGTGGAGAGGCGGATCGACATGCGTCCCGGTGTGATCTCCGAGGGTGATTGTCGAGACGTTGTTCGAATCGCCTCGTGCGATCCTCTTGAGCGGCTCGATCCTCGGCGCGGGCTCACCGGGCCACGTGACCATATCGGGCCGCAGCACAAGGGAGACGTCGTGGATCTTCATCCCGGGCAGAATAGTCCGCGATGACGATCGCCTCGGCCGACGTCGAGCGTGTCTTTCGCGACTCGGGTGCGCTCCGCGAGGGACATTTCATCCTCGCGTCCGGCCGTCATTCCCCCCTTTATCTGGAGAAGTTCCAGGTGCTCCAGCATCCGTCGAACACGGAGCGGCTCTGCTCCGCCGTTGCCGTGTGGGCGGGGTCACTCGGTGTCGAGACCGTCGCCGGCCCCACGACCGGCGGGATCATCCTCGCGCACGAGGTCGCGCGGCAGCTCGGCGTTCGCGCGATCTACGCGGAGCGGCGCGAAGGGGCATCGGGCCGTGAATTTCGGCGCGGGTTCGCGCTCGCGCCCGGCGAGCGTGTGCTGGTGGTCGACGACATCATGACGACGGGCGGTTCCCTTCAGGAAACGATCGACGCGGTGCGTACGGCGGGCGGGACCGTGGCAGGCGCGGCGGTCCTCGTCGACCGATCTGGCGGGGCGGCGCTCCTCGATGCGCCGATCCACGCCCTCTGGCGGCTCGACATTCCCTCATATACGGCCGCGGAATGTCCGCTCTGCGCGAAAGGAGTCCCGGCGATGCATCCCGGCACCACTCCTGCTCCAGTGATCGTTTCAAGATGAAGGACCTGTATCGCCTTGCGCGAACCGCGGTCTGGCTCGCGTTCTTCGGTGCGATCTATCAGGAGCTCAAGAAGCCCGACGCGGAGCGAACGTGGCATGGCAAGGTCGCCGGCGTCGTGCCCTACGACTTCCGTCTGCCGACGTTCGAGCGCCTCCGCGAGGCGTACTGGAATCCCGACTCCGATGAGATCTTCAGCGAGCGGGTGTTCGGCGTGGGCTGGGCCGTGAATATCCCGGTGGCGGCACGAAGGGTGGCGGCGCTGGTGGATCAGTACGCGGACGCGAGCCGTTCGCTCCGAGGCCCGAAAAAGAAGAGGTCTTCTTCGCGCGCATCTGAATGAACGCCGGGAGCTTTTGCTCCAGTGCATCGTCCGACCCAGCCGGCCCGCCCTCGTAGTGCGGTGACCATTCCCAGAGTCCGTCGACGCTGAGGCCTGCGCGGACGCACATGTTGACCAGGTCCGAGGTGCGGTGCGCGTACTCGTACGTCGGCGCGCGTACCTTCACGCGACCGAAGTCCCACGTCGGGTCGAGGACGGGGACCGGGCGATCGCTGAAGTAGGTCTTCTTCGGGCGCCATCCGGTCCCGGTCCACGACTCGTAGAAGAGAAAGGTCACCGGATGCATCGTCGAGAACACGTACACGCCGCCGGCTGCGAGCACGCGGGTCACCTCGGCGATCACGCGTGCGGGATCCGGGACGAACACAAGCGAATGCTGGTGAAACACCACGTCGAACTCGCCGCTGCCGAGAGCGCTCAGGTCGCGCATGTCGGTCCGCAGGTAGTCGAGCTCGGTCCCGCGGCTCCGCGCGAGCCGCCGCACGGTCGCGAGCTGTCGCCTGGAGATATCCACGAGCGTCGTCGCGGCTCCCAGCTCCGCGAAGAGGATCGCGTCCCAGCCCCCGCCCCCGGCGAGTGAGAGAACCCGCTTTCCCTCGAGCTCAATGCCTTTCAGGGTCCCGTTCGTGATGCGATCGAGAAAGCGCCGCTTGCCCTCCCGGGTGCGCGGCGGCGTGCCCTGCGGCCGCGTGTACGGGATCCCCGCTTTTGCGAGCCGCTCCCACATGCGCTCGTTATGCACGGCCACCTCGTCGACCGCGACGCGTTTGGGCACGCCGAAATTGTGGCGGCATAGACTCGCTCGCGCTCGTGAAGATCGTGGTCACACGGCCCATCGCGGACGACGCGCTCGCGATCCTGCGCGCCAACGGCGACGTTTCGGTCGGCCCGGACGAGCCCCCCATCCCGACGGCCGACGAGGTCGCCCGGATGATCGCCGACGCGGACATTGTCTACACGCTCCCGGCGAATCCCGTGAATGGCGACGCCATTCACGGTGCCAAGAAGCTTCGGATGATCGCGACCATGGGCACGGGTTACGACAACATCGACGTGATCGCCGCGAAGGAGCGGGGCATACCCGTGACGTTCGCGCCGGGGATCCTTGACGAGACCACGGCCGACGGCGCGTTCGCTCTGCTTCTGGCGACCGCGCGCCGGCTCGGCGAGGCAGAGCGCTTTCTGCGAGCAGGGCACTACCGCGGCTGGACGCCGTTCATGTTCACCGGGCAGGACGTGCACGGCGCCACGCTGGGCATCGTCGGCATGGGCCGGATCGGCCTCGCAGTGGCTCGACGCGCTCGTGGGTTCGCGATGAAGGTCCTGTATCACGACGCGCGCCGCAACCCCGGCGCGGAACAGGAGCTCGGCGCGACGTATGTCGAAAGCCTGGACGACCTGCTCGCGCGCAGCGATTTCGTCTCCCTGCATGTGCCGCTCCTCGCCGAGACGCGACACCTCATGGACGCCGATCGCCTGCGCAAGATGAAGCGCACCGCAATCCTCATCAACACCTCGCGCGGCCCGGTTGTCGACGAGAAGGCTCTCGCCCAGGCGCTCAAGGAAGGCGTCATCGCCGGCGCCGGCCTGGATGTGTACGAGCGCGAGCCGGCGGTCGAGCCCGCCTTGCTCGATCTCGAAAACGCCGTGCTTCTTCCGCACATCGCGTCCGCGTCCGAGCGGACCCGGACCCGCATGGCGGTCCGAGCGGCCGAGAACATCCGCGCGTTCATCGAGGGCAAGCCGCTGCTCGATCCGGTTCCGTGATGGCGACCGCGACGAGCATCCCGCCGCAGGAGCGTCTCGGCTTTCCGAGCGAGGGCGAGACGATCCAGTCGGATCTCTACGGCAGGCTGCCCGCGACGCGCGTCGCGATCCTCGTACACGGACAGAACTGGGATGCGTCGGGCTGGCGGGGCGTCGCGCCGCTCTTCGTCGCGCGCGGCGTGCCGGCGCTGGCCGTGAACCTCCGCGGGTACGCCGGATCGACGGGAAAGACGAACCGCTATCGCGCCGGCAAGCCGTGGACTCCGGTGGCCGACCTCCGTGCGGCGAAGGCGGCTCTCCGGACGCGCGGGGTCAAGGAGATCGCCCTCGTCGGCTCGTCGATGGGCGGAAGCGCGGTTCTCGCGTCGAGCTTCGAGGGCGACGTCGAGTGTGTCGTGGCGATCTCCGCACCTGTCGCTGCCGTCCCTGACGACCTCTCGAAGAAGATCAGCGGCCGGAAGCTGTTCGTATTCGCGGACCGCGATCGTCTGCGCCTGATGCCGAACGTGCTGAGCTGCTTCGCCGCCGCCGGCGCGCCGAAGAAGCTCGTCGCCTTCGGCGGGAGCGAGCATTCGCGTGCGATGTTCACCGCGTCGTACGGAGATGACGCTCTGGGTGAGATCGTTGAGTTCGTATGCCGGCGAGGGTGAACCCGGACGTGCCTGGCGAGCCGCGGCTCCTCAAGAAGGTGGGGAAACGGATACGCGAGCTTCGGGAGAAGAGGGGGCTCACCATGGCCGAGCTCGGCGCGACACCCAAAGGTGTCGTTTATTTCCAGCGCCAGTACGTGTGGAAGATGGAGACAGGGCGTGTGGCGCCCTCCCTCTCGGCTCTCGCCCACTTCGCTAAGCGCTTGGACGTTCCCTTGGCCGACCTGCTGCGTGGGATATAGCGCTCGCTTCTGAGCTCGTTGCTGGCGCGTTGTTCAATCTAGTGACACCATAAATTCTTCATGCAGGGGCGGCTGAACCGGCGGGTCCTGGTCATCGAGGACGACAACGACATCCGCAGGTTGATTACGGAGTCTTTACGTGCCGCGGGACTTGACGTCGTCGCGGCCGTCGACGCCAGTCAGGCGCTGCGAACCGCGCTCGCGCGGAAGCCGGCCGCGGTCGTTCTCGACATCGGACTCCCCGACCAGGACGGGACACAGTTCGTGGCGCGCTGGCGCGAGCGCCGGCCGGACGCCAACGAGGTCCCGATCGTTGTTGTGAGTGGACGAGCCGACCGCAGGGAGATCGCGAGTCTCCTGGGCGCCGCCTACGTATGCGGAAAGCCGTTCATCGTGGACGAGCTCGTCGATCAGGTGGAGCGCGCGGTTCTGAACTGAGCGCAGCCGCTGTGAGCCGCCCGGGATTCGAACCCGGAACCAAGGGATTAAAAGTCCCCTGCTCTACCGTTGAGCTAGCGGCCCGAGGGGTGCATCAAGTTTAGGCGCGCATACTCGCGCGAATGCCGCTGGTGTTCGCGTGCATCGCGCCTCACGGATCGATCGCCATCCCGGAAGCCAAGCCCAAGGACCGACCAATGCTCGCGAATGCCACGACCGCGGGGATGCAGGAGCTCGGTCGCCGCTTCGTCGCCGCCGAACCTGATGTCTCCATCGTGCTCACGCCGCACAACATCCACGTCGAGGGCGCCATGGCGGTCGTCGACGCGGCGGCGGTTTCGGGAGATCTTGTCCAGTGGGGAAGCGGCATCTCGATGCGGATCCCGATCGACCGCGAGATCGCGCTCTCCATCCGCGACGCCGTCCGTGCGGCGGGGATCCCCGTCGTGGCGGTGAGCTACGGCGCGAACGATCCGGCGTCCGCCGTCTTCCCGATGGACTGGGCCGTCCTGATCCCGGCGCACTTCATGGGAGGGCGCGCGGAACCGCCGGTGCCGGTCGCCGTCGTCGCGCCCGCGCGCGATCTGAGCGACGGCGTGCACGTCCGAGCAGGGCGTGCCATCGGAGAGGCGGCCGCAGCGTCGCGAAAGCGCGTCGCGCTCATCGCGAGCTGCGATCACGGCCACGGGCATGACGCCAAGGGGCCGTACGGCTTCACGCCGAAATCCAAGGAGTTCGACGAGGCTGTCGTGCGGCTGATCAAAGACGACGACGGCCTGCGCTTCTCGCGCCTCGGATCGGCCTTCGCCCGCGAAGCGAAGGCCGACAGCTACTGGCAGATGCTCATGCTCGAGGGCGCGCTCGGCGAGCAGGGCTGGAAAGGCGAGCTTCTCTCCTACGAAGCGCCAACCTATTTCGGCATGCTCTGCGCCTCTTACGCGCCCAACCGAGCGAGTTAGGGCTCGTCGGGCTTCCTCCGCAGCAGGGGGGCTACCTAGAATCGCGTCTCCGTGAGCGCGTTAGACCTCGTCTCTGTTCTCACCGAGCTGATCTTCGTGCTCGTCTTCCTGCTGGTGGCTTGGACCGCCGTTCGACGCCGGACGAGAACGAGCGTCGACATCGCGCTCTTCTTCGGCGCGATCGCCGTCTTCATCGTCGAGTCCCGTGTCGTGACGACCCTTGGCCTGGAGCAGGTCGAGCTCGTCAACGACATCGTGACCATCCTCGTCATCGCGATGCCCTATCTGTTGCTGCGCCTCGTGGATGATTTCTCGACCGTCCCGTTCGCTGCGAATCGTCTCGCCGAAGCGGGACTCCTCTTTTCGGCGATCGCCTTCCTGGCGACGGTGGGACAGCCGCCCACGTCGATTGTTCTCGTGATCGTCGTTTACTTCGCCGCGCTCGCGACGTATTGCGCTGTGAAATTCATTCGGGCCGCGCGACGGTCTTCGGGCGTCACCCGCCGGCGCCTCGAGGCGATCGCCGCCGCCACCCTTCTCCTCGGCCTCACGATCCTCGTGGCGGGTCTATCTCCGGTGGTCACGGCTGCGGCCGGTGTCCTTGATGGACTCGTCCAGGTACTCGCGCTCGGATCGGCGATCGCGTACTTCATTGGATTCGCTCCGCCGGCGATCCTTCGCAGAGCGTGGCAGGAGCCGGAGCTACGGGCGTTTCTCCGCCGCGCGGCCAGCCTGCCGCGCCTTCCAGACACGCCCTCGATCGTGCGTGCGCTTCAGGAAGGAGCGGGTTCGACCCTCGGCGCACGCGCGACGATCGGCCTCTACGACCGCGAGACTAACAAGCTGCGCTTTCAGGATCCTCACGGTGTCCTGCCAAACGAGATCGGCCCGAGCGAGTATCTGATCTGGCGCGCTTTCGAAACGCAGCGCCCCAGCTACTACGCAGATGCGGCGCGTGCCAACCCAGCACTTGCGCCCGCGTACCGTGCGCATGGCGTGCGATCCCTGCTGATCGCGCCGATTTCGGCGGCGGCAGAGCGACTCGGAGCGCTCGAGGCGTACACCTATCACCAGCCTGTGTTCAGCGAGGATGACCTCGATCTCGTCCAGCTCCTCGCGGATCAGGCGGCCGTCATTCTCGAAAGCCGCAGTCTCATCGACGACGCGGCGCGCGTTCGGGCGCATGAGGAGGCCGCTCGTCTAAAGGAGGACTTCATCTCGGCGGCCGCTCACGACCTCAAGACGCCACTCACGACCCTCGTGGCCCAGGCGCAGTTCCTGGAGCGACGCGCCGTCACTGAACCCTCGGCGCCGGCCGACATCACCGGGATCAGGCGCATTGTGCTCGAGGCCAGACGCCTCTCGGCGCTCGTCGTCGAGCTGCTCGATTCGGCGCGCCTCGAGGAAGGCAAGCTCGTCGGAGAACGCGAGCCGGTCGACCTCGTCGAGGTCGCGCGCGACATCGCCGGCCGCGACACGTACCAGAGCCGTCGGATGGCGCTGTCGGCCGACGCGCCGGTCATCGGGAGCTATGACCCCCGCCGGATCGCTCAGGTCCTCGAAAACCTCATCGAGAACGCGGTGAAGTACAGCCCCGAGGGCAGCGAGGTCCGGGTCGCGATCACGAAGCGGGACGGGCTGGCGCACATCGACGTCACAGATGAGGGGATCGGGATCCCCGCGGCCGACTTACCGCAGATATTCGAGCGCTTTCACCGCGGCACGAACGTCGACGACCGCCGGTTCGCGGGAATGGGTCTTGGCCTCTTTATTTGTAAGGGCATCGTGGAGCAACATGGGGGCCGCATCTCGGTGGAAAGTCGCGTCGGCGCCGGCAGCACGTTCCACGTCGTGCTTCCCCTCGGAGGCACGCCCTGAGCCGCATTCTCGTGGTGGATGACGATCCATCGATCGTCGCCGTCATCTCCGACATCCTCGCTGCTGAAGGCCACGAGGTCATTTCGGCCGAGAACGGGCAGGAAGCCCTCGCGAAGGTGAATGGCGAGGCGCTCGTCCTCCTCGATATGCGCATGCCGGTGCTCGACGGGTGGGGTTTCGCGCGGCGGTTCCGCGATTCAGGTAAGCGCTCCCCGATCGTGGTGATGACCGCCGCCGAGAACGCGAGCCGCTGGGCCGCGGAGATCGGGGCCGACGGCTACCTTGCCAAGCCGTTCGAGATCGATGCGCTCATCGCCGCGGTGGAGCGGCACGCCACAAAACAGCACTGATCAGAGCGCCGGCCGCGAGCGTGCCCAGTGCGGCCGCGCGGATGACGTCGAACTGGCCCTGGAACGCGAACCACGGCGGCGTGAGCACGAGGACCTGAGCGGACCAGTAGGCGACCGCTACCGCGTTGCCGACGATCCAGGTGCGCCTTGAGCGCAGCCGCAGGTGTGGTGTCAGGACGGCGATGCCGGCGGCTGCCTCGAGAAGGTGGCCGATCCCGGAGGCGAACTGCGTTTCCGTGGCGTCGGGGATCGTGTCGTGAAAACGGACAAATATTTCAGTCGCGAGCACGAGGCTTCCGACGCCGAAGTAGAGAAGCACCAACGCGAGCGGCGGCGCCACGATTCGCATGACCGATCCGGTCCGGGGGACCATCGAGACCGCGACCGCGCCGAGGACGAGGCCCGTCGTCATGACCGTGCTCGAGCTGATGAAGAGATACGGGTTGCCGAGAACGTACGCGACGAGACCCGCCAGATCGTTTGCAGTCGGGACAAGTGATGCGTGCATCTATGAATCTCAACGCGCGCGATCTCGCAGAAGGCTCGGCTGCTTGGCCGCTCACTCACGGTCCGGCGCGAACAGATCGGTCTCACTTCGCTTCTTGTCGCGGACGAGGTCGGCGATGAGCTCACCGGTCGCCGTCGCGAAGGCCATGCCATGTCCGGTGAAGCCGGCATTTACGAACACTCCGCTGTCGAATCGGCCGACGTATGGCAGCGCGTCGTGCGAAAACCCCATCGTGCCCGCCCACCGGTGCGTGATGTTCGCCTCGGGACAGCGCTCGCGAAGGAATCGCTCGAGCTGATCCTGGATTCGCGTCGTCGTCCGCTCTTCTTCGCCGACCTCTTCGTCCACGGCGGTGTCTCTCCACCCGCCGACGAGCACGCGACCGTCGACGCGCTGGCGCCAGTATCGATAGCCCCGGTTGGCGTAAGCCGGCCGCTCGTAGATGCGGCGTCCGACGGGTGCCGTCGCGAGCATCTGGCCGCGCACCGGGCGGACTCGGAGTGGCAGCAGGTGCTGCGAGTACGCGTTGACGCAGACGATGACGGCGCCCGCCCGGACGCGCGCTCGATCGGTGCGGGCATCGCCCTTGGTGACCGCGATGGCGCGCGATCGGTCGTAGATCCGGGCGCCGGCCGCGACGGCCGCCCCGGCGAGGGCCCGCACGTAGCGCACGGGATGGAGCTCGCCGTCCTCCTCGTAGATGGCGGCGCGCTCGTCGGGCACGACGCGGACGCGCACCGATTCCTTCCTGAGACGGTCCGCGCTCTCGCGCACCTCGCTCCATTCGTCGTCGTCCCCAGCGATCTGCGCCGAGCCGTTCCAGGCGAGGTCGCACGCGATGCCTTCCCGGGCGACGATCTCGCGAACGAGCTCCTGGTTGTGTCGCGTAAAGCGCCACGTGCGCAGCGCGCGATCCTCGCCGTAGCGGCGGCTGGCCGCGACGAAGTTCTCCGCGACGCCGGCGAGAAGGAACCCGGCGTTTCGCCCGCTCGCCGCTTCGGCGACCGTTCGAGCCTCGAGCACGACTGGCTTCACGCCCGCGCGCGCGAGGTGATATGCGGTCGCGATCCCCGCGATGCCCGCGCCGACGATCGCGACATCCGCGGAGATGTCGTTTTCTAGCGGCGGATGGTTGTCGGGCGCGATTTCATCGAGCCAGATGCTCGTCACTTCCGGTACTCTGCCTGAGGCGTAGCCGCGCAGCCGAAGTGGCATGAGTGAGGGTGGGGATGTTCCGTAACCGTTTGCTGGCCTTCGTTGTCCTTGTCTCGATGGTCATGGCTCTCGTGCCGCTCGGTCAGCGCGCCGCGGCGACCTCGAGCTCGATCGTGATCAGCCAGGTCTACGGCGGCGGCGGCAATGCGGGCGCGACATTCAAAAACGACTTCATCGAGCTGTACAACCTGGGCGCGGTGGCGGTCGATGTGGGCGCATGGTCCGTGCAGTACGCGGGCGCCGCGGGAACCAACTGGGCAAAGACAAATCTCAGCGGCTCGATCGCGCCAGGGCGCTTCTTTCTTGTCCAGGAAGCCGCGGGAAGCGGCGGGAGCGTGAACCTTCCGCTCGCCGATGCCTCCGGAACCGTAGCGATGGGCGCCACCGCGGGGAAGGTAGCGCTCGTCAATAACCAGACGCTGATCGGTGCGATTGCTTGCCCCACTGGTGCGACGGTCGTGGACTTCGTCGGGTATGGCACGACGGCCAACTGCTTCGAGGGGACCGGGCCGACAGCGACCCTCAGCAACACGAACGCGGCGATCCGGGCCGGGACAACCCCATCAGACAGCGACAACAACAGCACCGATTTCGCGATTGGCGCGCCGAGGCCCCGGAACCAGCCGCTTCCGGCCGTCACGTCTACGACGCCAGCCCCCGAAGCGACAGGTGTGGCGACGAGCGCGACGATCACGATCCAATTCAATGAAGTGGCGACGGTTGACGCCGGTTTCGCATCGATCAACTGCGAGTCGTCCGGCAGCCACGCATCCACCGTGAGCGGCGGAAATCAGACCTACACACTCACGCCGACCACCGCCTTCGCTAGGGGCGAGCTTTGCACGGTGACCATTCAAGCCAACAAAGTTACCGACGCCGATACCGGGCCGGAGAAGATGGCAGCCGATTACTCCTGGTCCTTCACGACCCTTGCCGCAGACGCAGCGCCGGCCGTCAGCACGACGTCGCCGGCATCCGGGGCGGCCGGCGTGACCACGAGCGCAAACGTGACGATCACGTTCAGCGAGCCGGTCATGACTTCCGATGGTTGGTTCTCCATCGCGTGCCTCGTCAGCGGGACGCACACCGCAGCTGCGAGTGGTGGCCCGACTGCTTTTTCGCTCGATCCGGACGTCGACTTCACCAATAACGAGTCATGCACGGTCACCGTGCTCTCGGCGAGCATCACCGATCAGGACACGATCGATCCGCCGGACGGCATGGCCGCGGATTATTCCTTCACATTCACTATCGTCGCGCCGACGCGCCGGATCCATGAGATTCAAGGCGCCGCCCACCGTTCGCCGTTGGAAGGCCAGCTCGTCGGAACCGTTCCCGGCATCGTGACGGCGAAACGATCGAACGGATTCAACCTGCAGGACCCCGATCCAGACGCCAGCGATGCGACGTCGGAAGGGATTTTCGTATTCACCGGAACCGCCCCGGCGTCCATTGCCGTCGGCGACGCCGTCACTGTGAACGGCTCGGTCAGCGAGTTCCGTCCGGGTGGTGCCGCCACGAACCTGAGCACGACGGAGCTGATTTCGCCGACCACCACCGTTCTCTCGCACGGCAACGCGTTACCGGCCGCGACCGTGATCGGCATCGGTGGGCGTATGCCACCGACAGCGATCATCGAAGACGATGCGACCAGCACCGGTGACGTCGAGACGAGCGGCGTCTTCGACCCCGCGAGCGACGGCCTCGACTTCTACGAATCGCTCGAGGGCATGCTCGTCCAGATCAACACCCCCGTGATCGTTGGTCCCACGAACGCCTTCAACGAGATCCCGGTCCTTCCCGACGACGGCGCGTGGGCCGGCCCGCGCACTGCCCACGGCGGGATCCTTTACAGCTATGCCGACGGCAACCCTGAGCGCATCATCGTCGACGATGGGATCGTCCCGATGCCGCTGGGACTCAACGTCGGGGACCACTTCGCGGGGTCGCTCACTGGCGTCGTCGACTACAACTTTGGTCTCTTCATGGTCGAGCTCACGCGGTCGCCCGTTCGCGTCGCGGGCACGCTTTCAAAGGAGATCACAACCTTACCGACCGTGAATGAGCTCACGGTAGCGACGTTCAACGTGCAGAACCTCGACCCGGGCGACGGTGCCGCGAAGTTCAACAGCCTCGCGTCGCTCATCGTGAACAACATGAAGGCACCGGACCTCATCGCCGTCGAGGAGGTCCAGGACAACAACGGCGCGACCGACAACGGTGTGGTCGACCCATCGGCCACGATCAGCACACTCATCACCGCGATCAGCACGGCGGGCGGACCGGCGTATAGCTACCGGCAGATCAATCCCGTCAACGACCAAGACGGTGGCGAACCAGGCGGGAACATCCGTCAGATCTTTTTGTTCCGGACCGACCGCGGGCTGTCGTTCGTCGATCGGCCCGGTGGAGACTCGACCACCGCGACGACCGTGACGAGCGCGGGCGGTACGCCTCAGCTGTCGTTCAGCCCCGGACGGATCGCTCCGACCAACACCGCCTGGACCTCGAGCCGCAAGCCACTCGCTGCTGAGTTCCAGTTCGACGGCCAGCGCCTCTTCGTCGTTGCGAACCACTTCAACTCGAAGGGCGGCGACCAGCCCCTCACCGGACGTTTCCAGCCGCCGACACGCTCGTCCGAGGTGCAGCGTCACCAGCAGGCGACGATCGAGGCCGGATTCGTTCAGCAGATCCGTGCGATCGATCCGAATGCCAACGTCGTCGTCCTCGGTGACCTGAACGACTTCGAGTTCTCCGACACCATTCACATCCTCGAGGCCGCCGGCCTTACAGATCTTTACGACACCCTTCCGCTCGAGGAGCGCTACAGCTACGTCTTCGAGGGAAACTCGCAGACCCTCGACCACATCCTCGTGAGCGGGTCGCTCGCCAAACGATCGACGCTCGATGTCGTCCATGTGAACGCCGAGTTCGCGGACCAGGCGAGCGACCACGATCCGTCGGTCGTACGCATCCTCTTGAACGACACGTCGACTCTCTGCGGACTATCCCTTCGCGTGACCGCGAAGGACGGCATTGGAAGCTCGCTCTGCGCGAAGCTCCAGAACGCGGCTGCCGCGGAGGACCGAGGCGACCTGAAGGCGTCGCAGAACATCCTGAAGGCGTTTGCGAACGAAGTGAACGCGCAACGGGGCAAGGCGATCGCCAGCCAAGACGCGGATCTTCTGATCCTGCTCGCGGGTCGCTTGTAAGAGTGGTATGACGCGGCGGCGGAGGCCGCCGCGTTCACACGCGAGGTGTCGGTGGGGTCGAGGGCGCGAGATCAGGCAGCGGCGCGAAGACGAAGCGGTATGAGAGCCCGGCGAGTGCCGCGCCGACGAGCGGACCGATGAAGTAGACGTACCAGTGGTCGTAGAAGCCGGCGGGAACAGCGGTGCCGAACCAGCGCGCTGGGTTCATGGCCGCGCCGGTGATCGGGCCGCCCGCCAGAATGTCGGCCGCGACCATCAGACCGATGCCGAAACCGCCGATGCGCGGCGCGAGCGGCGACACCCTGGTCCCGAACACGGCCCAGAGCAGGAAGATCGTGAGGATCCCCTCGACGACGATGCCGGTCAGGTCCGTCACGTTCGCACCGAGTCCAGGCGTCCCGACGTGCGTACGCGAGAGCGCGCTCGGATCGAAGTCGAACGAGTACCGCAGCGCGAATCCCGCGATGAGCGCGCCGACGGCCTGCGCGATCCAGTAGGTCGGCACACGCACCCACGGATGCTTGCCGGCGACCGCCAGGCCGAACGTGACCGCCGGGTTGAAGTGCCCACCGGAGAGCCAGCCGAAGGCCGAGACCGCGACCGACAGTCCGAGACCGTGCGCGAGCGCGATCGCGATGAGGTTGTCGCCGCCTGTCGCGATGATGGCGCCGGCGCCCACGAAGAAGAACATGAACGTGCCCGCGGCTTCGGCGAGGAGCACGCGAAGGTGGCTGGTCATGCGGCGGCTATTCTGCACACATGGCCGACTTCCGCCCCGTCGAGGCGAACAAGGGGCACATCCTCATGATCCATCCGGGCTCCGCCGAGACACCGGTCGAGGATGCCAATACGGAGTGGGTCGAGATCATTGCAGATCTTTCGAGCGACTTCGGGAACTGGCGACTGCAGCACCTGCGCGGTCTCTGGAAACCGGAGGTCGCGAAGCCTGTCGAGTGGGAGTGGGTCTACACGTGGGGCTCGCCCGCATTCCTGAAAGCCGGCGAGGTCTATCGCATCCACTCCGGCTCGCGCGCGCGCGCGGCGACCCATCCGCTCGCCGACGATCTGGCGCCGGGCCGAAAACATGTCTATGCCGCCGGCCCGATCGGTGCGGCGAAGCTGATCTGGAAGAAAGGGGATTACGTCCGCCTGCTGGATGCGTTCGGAACCGTGATCGACGAAGTCGTCGTGTGGCCCGAAGAAAAGCCAGCCGAAACGAAAGCTCCGGAGCGAGCCGCTCGCTAGCCCGACTCTCTGCGGGTCCTGTCCCCGGCTCGGGGCCGTGCGCTCGCCGCACCCTCCCCACCTTGCGCGTCGCTCGCGTTGCTCGCGCCGCGCGGCGGGTCCCCGGGGCACCCGCGGCTCGCGCACAACCCGCTCGCCGGTGCCACCCGCAGAGACCTGAGCTAATTCGGCCGGATCTCCTTGCGCTCCGTAGCTATTCGTCGGATCACGTCTTCGAGCACTGTGACTCCGATTCCGGGCTTCGTCGGAACTTTCATCGTTCCGTCCTTATCAACCGTGAACGGTTCGCCGATGATCTCGGTGGCGAAGTAGCGCGCCGACGCCGACACATCGCCGGGCAGGCGGAAGTTCGGAAGTGACGCGAGATGCACGTTGTGCGCACGGCCGATCCCCATCTCGAGCATCCCGCCGCACCAGACCGGAACGTCGCGCGCCGCGCACGCGTCGTGCACGCGTTTGGCCGACGCGAGCCCACCGACTCGGCCCGCCTTGATGTTGATCACGCGAGTCGCGCCGATCTCGATCGCCTTGCGGGCGTCCTCGCTCGTGTGGATCGACTCGTCGAGGCAGACGGGCGTCGTGATCTGGCGCTGGAGGGCCGCGTGGTCGATGAGGTCGTCGTGCGCGAGCGGCTGCTCGATCATCGTCGGCTTCGTCGGGTCGATGCGCTTGAACAGCGCAACGTCCTTGAGCGTGTACGCGGAGTTCGCGTCGAGCATGAAGGGAAGGTCGGGGAAACTCTTGCGCGTCGCTTCGGCGATTTCGACCTCGAGACCTGGCTTGATCTTCAGCTTGACGCGCTGATAGCCGCCTTCGAGCTCGCGGCGGATCGTCTCCATAAGCGCGTCGATCGAGGGCTGGATACCGATGGCGACGCCGCAGAGGATCCGGTCGCGGGTTCCGCCGAGGAGGGCCGAGAGCGGTTTGTTCGCGCGTTTCGCGAAGAGATCCCAGACGGCCATCTCGACCGTCGCCTTCGCCATGCGGTGTTCGCGGATCCACGTGAGCTTTCGGTCGACATCCTCTGCCGAGGCCAGGTCGGCCTTGAGTAGCTCCGGGAGGATGAACTCCTCGAGCGCATACAGGACGGTTCGCGCGGTCTCGCCGGAGTACCAGGGAACCTCGCCGGCCACGCTCTCGCCCCAGCCGACCGCGCCCTCCGACTCGACGCGGCAGAGCACGCGGGTCATGTGCGTCTCGCGTGCACCACTCGTCTCGTACGCGTTCTTCAGCGGGAGGCGCACGACGAAGAGCTCGACCCGTTCGATCTTCATGCGTCGTCCGTATCGAGCGTGAAATCGCGGCGCGGCTGCGGCACGAGCAGGTAGGCGCCTCGGCCGTCGGCCGAACGGAGGAACTCCACGGCGGCGTAGCCCTCGCCGAACGCGCGCTCGAACGCGGCGCGGCCGGCGAGCCGCCACTCGAGGGCGAGCTTCGGGTCACGGGCCTTCAGCTCCTGGAAGCCGCGCGGAATCTCGATGAACAAGTGCGATGCGCTCTTCGTCTCGGCGAGCGAGCCCGGACGGTCTTCGTCGGCACGCAGGAGATACGCGATCCCTTCGTGCTCCGCATCCTCGAGACTGGGCGCCCGGTCTTCTCCGCGCAGGCGCTTGTAGGTGCGGTCGTGGCCTATTGGCCACTCGACGTAGATGCGATCGGACGGAAGCCCCTGGTTCAGCTTGTCGGGCATCGCGCCGTAGAAGTCACGGTGATAGGTGCGCGTGTACGCGCCGAGCTTCCCGAAGTTGAAGCGAGCGTTCCGCGCTTCGAGTGGGTCCATCGTCCATGCGACGATCTCGATGCCCTGATCGAGGCAGTGGTCGCGCTGCGCCTCCTTGAGCTGCTGCGCGAGTCCGCTTCCGCGATAGGGATCGCGAACCGCGAGCATGTGCGAATGGTGCCTGAAGTGGTAATCGTGGATGCCGAGGAATCCGAAGACGAAGCCCGCGGGCACCGGGTCTTCGGCGGCGTACCCGCACGCAACGAACCCGCCGTTATGCACGACGGCGAGCATGAGCTGCGGCGGCACGATCACATCTCCGCTCCACGTCTCCTCCTGAAGAGCCACGGTCGCCGCACAGGCGGCGATGTCGTGGGCCACGTCTATGCGGAATTCGGGCATGGATAGGGAGTATCGGCTAGCATCGCGCCCGTGCCGACGACGAGCATCGACTTCCTGAAGCGCGTCTCCATGTTCGAGGATCTCGACCAGCGGTCACTCGAAGCGATCGCCAATGCAGCGGTGGAGCAGCGGTACGAGCCGGGGCAGGAGATCGTCCGCCAGGGCGACACCGGCGTCGGCGCGTTCATCATCCGCTCGGGCAAGGTCGACATCGTCCAGGACCGCGATGGCAAGGAGCAAAAGATTGCCACGCTCGGACCCGGCGATGTCTTTGGCGAGATGGCGCTCCTCGACGAGTTCCCTCGTTCGGCGACCGCCCGCGCGATTGAGCCGACCACCGCGCTGGGGATCCAGCGCTGGCACTTCCGTGGGATCCTCGAGAGCCACCCGCAGATTGCCCTCGCGCTACTGCCGATGCTCACGCGTCGGATCCGGAACGCGGAAGGCAGATCGCCCGAGGCCGCCCGGCACTAAATCGCGGCGTTCGATCATGGCGATGGAGTAGTAGTCACCGGCCTACGCTAGCCTCTCGCGCGGTGGCGAAGCTTGTCGAATGCGTCCCGAATGTGAGCGAGGGCCGACGCGGCGACGTGATCGACCGAATGGCCGACGCGATCCGCGCGACCGATGGTGTTCGCCTGCTGGATCGCACGAGCGATGTCGATCACAACCGTTCCGTCTTCACCTACGCCGGCGAGCCCGACGCGGTCGTGCGTGCCACGCACACGCTCATCGATCACGCCTACCGCGAGGTCGACATGAACACGCACAAGGGCGAGCACCCGCGGCTCGGCGCGGTTGATGTCGTGCCGTTCGTCCCGCTCGCGGGGATGACGATGGAGGAATGCGTCGAGCTTGCGCACCGGTTCGGCCGCGAGGTGGCGACGCGGCACGAGGTTCCCGTCTATTTCTACGCGAAGGCGGCGATGCGGCCGGAGCGCGTCCGGCTGCCGGACATCCGCAAGCCCGAGTACGAGGGCCTCGCTGGACTGCTCGAAACGACGCACGTTCCCGACGCCGGACCGAAGCGTCTGCATCCGACCGCCGGTGCCATCGTGGTGGGGGCACGACCATTCCTCATCGCCTTCAACATCGAGCTCGATTCGACCGATCTGAAGCTCGCGCAACGGATCGCCAAAGAGATCCGCGAGTCGTCGGGCGGGCTGCCCGCGGTGCAGGCGAAGGGCTTCACGCTCACCGATCCGCCCCGGGTTCAAGTCTCGATGAACCTTCTCGATCACACGGTGACGTCTCTGGCGACCGTGTGGCGTGAGGTCGAGACGCGCGCGAGCGCCGCCGGGGTCACGGTTCTCCGCGGCGAGCTCATTGGTCTGATCCCGCTCGATGCGGTCCTGCAGGTCGCGGCCGACTCGCTCAAGCTCGATGCCTTCACGCGCGACCGCGTCATCGAGAGCCACTTCCTCGAATGACCGCGGCGGATCTCGTCCTCCACGGCGCGCGCCTCCTCACGCTGGCGCCGTTCAGGGACGAGCGTCCACGCGTCGGGCCGGCCGCGGGCGACGTCGGCGCGGTCATGGATGGATTCGTCGCGGCACGCGATGGCGCGATCGTCGCGACGGGTCACGGCGCCGCGCTCGAGACCGTCGAGCGCGTGGAAGATGCGGTGGACGTCGATGTCCACGGCCGGGTGGTCATGCCCGGCTTCGTCGACCCGCACACGCACCTCTGCTACGCGGGCGAACGCTGGGAAGAGTTCGCGACGCGGCGCAGCGGCGCCGATTACCTCGCGGTGCTCGCCGCGGGCGGCGGAATCCACGCCACGGTCCGTGCGACGCGGGACGCGACCGACGACGAGCTGCTCACGCTCTTGATGCGCCGCATCGGCGACGCGGCCGAGCTCGGCACCACCACCATCGAGGTGAAGAGCGGGTACGGCCTCGAACCCGATGAGGAGCTGCGCCAGCTCCGACTACTCGCGCGCGCGAAGGCCGATGCGCCGATCGACGTGGCCGTCACGTACCTCGCCGCCCATGCGCTGCCGGCGCCGTACACCGATGACCGCAAACGCTTCATCCGGGAGGCGACGAACGCGATCGCGGCGATCGTCGACGGGAGTCTCGCCGAGGCGGTCGATGCGTTCGTTGAGAAGGGTGTCTTCGACGTGGACGACGTTCGTCCGCTCTTCACCGCGGCGAAGAAGGCCGGTCTCGCTGTGACGATGCATGCCGACCAGCTGAACGACGTAGGCGCGTCGGCATTCGCGGCGCGGATGCATGCGCGCTCCGCCGATCACGTCGCGAACGCATCGACCGAGGGGATCCGCGCTTTGGCGCGTGCGGAGGTGCCCGCGGTCCTTCTCCCGGGGAGTGCGTTCTTCGTCGGCTATCCGCCGCCCGACGCGCGCCGATTCATATCGGCGCGGGTCCCGGTCGCGCTCGCCTCGGACCACAACCCCGGGACATCGCCCCTCGAAGGTATGCCGACCGCGATCGCACTCGGCGTAACCCTCTGCGGGCTCACGCCGCACGAGGCGATCGTCGCGGCGACGATCAACGCCGCGCACGCGCTCGGCCGGGGCGGCCGGATCGGCGCGCTCATCTCCGGACGTCGCGCGGACATCGTGGTCCTCGACACCGACGATGAGCGGGAGCTGGCCTACCGCATGGGCGCGCCGCTCATCGCCGAGGTGTACGCATCCGGGAGGCGGGTGGCCTAGCGCGGGCTAAACTCCGCGCCGTGGCCGATCAGCGCGTCGAACAGCTCCGCTCGGTGCCGCTCTTCGGCGGCTGCACCGATAAGGAGCTCGCCTTCATCGCCTCCCGCGCGGACGAGATCGACATCCCGGCCGGTCGGGTCCTCACCGAGAAGGGCAAGAGCGGCGGGGACTTCTTCGTCATCCTCGACGGTCGCGCCGAGGTCGACGCGGCCCAGGGCAAGCGGACCCTCGGCCCGGGTGACTTCTTCGGCGAGATCGCGCTCATCGACAACGGGCCCCGGACCGCCACGGTCAAAGCGACGACGCCGATGCGCTGTCTTGTCCTCGGCCACAGCCAGTTCCGCGACGTGCTGCATCAGAACGGCGAGATCGCGCTCAAGATCCTGCGCGCGGTCACCGAACGCCTCCGCGCTGCCACCCCGCTACCCACCGGCTAGCGTTACCCTGCGCGTGCGGCGTGCACGCCAAGGAGGTATCGCGACCGCATGAGTGATCGCGTGGCCATTTACCCCGGTTCGTTCGATCCGCCTACCAATGGGCATGTCGACATCGTCGACCGCTCTGCGCGTCTGTTCGATCGCGTCGTCGTGGGCGTCGGGCGCAACCTTGCCAAGAAGACGGTGTTCACCGCCGAGGAGCGCATCGAATTGATGCGTGAAGCCTGCGCGAAGCATCGGAACGTAGAGGTCCGCGCCTTCGATGGGCTGCAGGTCGAGTTCGCCCGCGCCTGCGGCGCAAGCTTCATCGTGCGCGGGATCCGCGCGCTCTCCGACTTCGAGTTCGAGTTCGAGATGGCGAATATGAACCGCTCCCTCGCCGCCGAGATCGAGATGGTCTACCTCATGACGGCGCCGGAATATCTCTTCATCTCAGCCTCGAGGGTGAAGGAGCTCGCCGCGTTCGGCGCCCCCATCGACAAATACGTGCCGCCCAATGTCGCGAAGCGCCTGAAGGCGATGGGGAAGCGCGGCATGCGCACAGGTGCGACGGAAGCGAAGGACTAGTGACCACCCTGCTGGCCGCGGACGTCGGAAACACGAACGTCGTGCTTGGCGCCTACGACGGCACGAAGCTCGTCTCGACCTGGCGCACGGCGACGCGGCACGACCAGACGGAGGACGAGCTCGCCGTCATGGTCGACGCTCTGCTCGGTCGCGAGGATCTGTCACTCGATGATGTCGATGCCCTGGTCCTCGGCTCGGTCGTGCCGCCGCTCACGGCGTCCTTCACCCGGCTCGCGGAGCGCTATCTCGATCGCCCCGCCCTCGTCATCGGTCCCGGCATCAAGACGGGTGTCCGCCTGCGGGTCGATAACCCCTCCGAGGTCGGAGCGGACCGCATCGCGAATACCCTCGCCGCGCACCGACGCTACGGCGGTCCCGCGATCGTCGTCGACTTCGGGACCACAACGAACTTCGACATCGTGAGCGCCGAGGGCGACTTCCTTGGCGGCGCGTTCGCGCCTGGCCTCGAGGTGTCCGCGGAGTCGCTCTTTGGGCGCGCGGCCCGGCTGTTCCGGGTCCCGCTCACGGCCCCGGCGAACGCGATCGGGAAGAACACCGCCGATTGCATCCGCTCGGGGATCGTCTTCGGATACGTCGGGCTCGTCGAGGGTCTGCTCGTGCGACTCATCGCCGAGCTGGGGCCCGCGAAGCCACGGGTCCTCGCGACCGGCGGCCTCGCCCTGACCATCGCGCCGCTCGCGAAGGGCATCGAGCGCGTCGACGAGGACCTGACACTCGAAGGCCTGCGCCTTCTGTGGGAGCTCAACGCGTGACGCGGGTCGCGGGCCGCTTCGTCGTGCTCGCGGTGACGGGCTCGATAGCGGTCTACAAGATGGTCGAGCTCGCCCGTCGCCTCGTCCAGGCCGGCGCGACGGTGCAGGTCGTTATGACGAAGAGCGCGGCCGAGTTCGTGACCCCGCTGACCTTTCAGGCACTGACCCATCGGCCGGTCGAGATCGAGATGTTCTCGATGCAGGACGAGCGCGCCGCCGGGCACGTCGCGATGGGCCGCCAGGCGGACGTCGTGGTCGTCGCGCCAGCGACAGCGCACGTGCTCGCGCGTCTCGCGCATGGGTTTTCCGACGACCTCGTCGCGACCACCGTTCTCGCGACGTCCGCACCGGTGATCGTCGCCCCCGCGATGGAAACGCACATGTGGCAGAACGCGGCGACGCAGGCGAACGTCGCCGCGCTTCGCGCGCGCGGCGTCCGCGTGATCGACCCTGAGACCGGACCACTTGCTTCGGGCGACATCGGCCCCGGTCGGCTCGCGTCCCTCGAGCGCATCGAAGCCACGATCGACGAGGCGATCGGTGGATCCCAGGGACTCGCGGGACGCTCGGTCGTCGTGACAGCGGGTCCCACACTCGAGGCCATCGATCCGGTGCGCTTCATCTCGAATCGCTCCAGCGGCAAGATGGGGTACGCGATCGCGGCCGCGGCGCGCGATGCCGGCGCGGAGGTGACCCTCATCACCGGCCCGACGGCGCTCGTCCCACCGCCCGGCGTGCGGACATTTCCCGTGGAGAGCGCGGACGACATGAAGGACGCGATCCTCGCCCAGCTGCCGCGCGCGGACGCGGTGATCATGGCGGCCGCCGTCGCCGACTACCGCCCGATCGAGCGCGCGACGAAGAAGATGAAGAAGAAGGACCTCGGCAACGAGATGAAGCTTCGCCTGGTCGAGAACCCGGACCTGCTGAGCGCGATCGTTGCGACAAGACGACCGGGGACGATCGTCATCGGCTTCAAGGCGGAGAGCGGCGACGCGACCGCGGAAGCGGGCCGGATGCTGCGGGACAAGAAGCTCGATCTCGTCGTCGCCAATGACATCGCCGATCCACGCTCGGCGTTCGGCTCGGACGACGACGAAGTCGCGTTCGTGAGCGCGGACGGCGTCGAGCGGCTGCCCCTCTTGAAGAAGACCGAGGTCGCGCGGCGGCTCATCGAGAAGCTCGCAGAACGACTCGGGCGATGAAAGACGAGCCCTCGCTCGGCTCGCTCGACGAGCGGCTCGAACGGCTCGACACCCCGATCCGGATCTGGCGCGAGGCGCGGGACCGCGCGTTCGCCGCCGCGTTCGGACCGAAAGAGGGAAAGCTCTCGAATCTGATGGGGCGACTACCCCAGGCCGCGGGCGCCGCGGCCGCCGTCGGTCTCGGACCCCGCGACGAGGTCTTCGCCGCCTTCGATGAGATATGCGATCTTTACGCGCACTCCGATGCCGCGCGCTGCAGCATCATCCGCGGCATCGTCCACAACCGCGAGTCGCGCGCTCTGCTCGGTGACTACATGGGCTACGCGTCCCGCATCCTCAAACAGGGCGGTCGGCCCGAGTGGCTGGAACGCGGGATCGTCGCGGCGGCCATCGACGATCAGCGGGTCGACTACCGGGACTGGCTCATGGCCGTGGGTGATCTGTACCTGAGCGCGCGTGCCGCGCATCTCGATCCAACGCCGGTGTTGAAGCGCGTCGCCGAGCGATCCAACCCCGAGCGCCACGCCGCCTCCCCGACACCGACCCGCGATGCCCTCTCAAACTTCGAGGACAGCGCGTATTTCATGACATCGATCCTGCCGCAGCTTCGGTAGCGCGGTGCCCAAGGAGACGATCCGGGCTCTTCCTCGCCGTCGCTCGCGCGCGGGGCGCGTAGCGCGACTCGTCGGATAACCCGTACGCTCCGGCCCGTGCCGGTCGACTGGGTGACCTTCGACTGTTATGGGACGCTCATCGACTGGGAGCGCGGGATCACCGACGCGCTGCTACCGCTCTTGCCGCCACAAACCGATCGGCGCGCGCTCGCCGAGTGGTACATCGCGATGGAAGCCCAGTTCGAGAAAGAGGGCTATCACCTCTATCGCGACGTGCTGGATCGCGTTGGGCGGCGCGTTCTGCGGTCCCTCGATGCTCCGATACCGGACGAGATGACGTCACCGCTGCCATCCTCGCTCGGCGATTGGCAGCCGTTCCCTGAAGTCCCTGTCGCGCTCCGTGCCCTCGTCGACCAGGGCCGCTATCTCGCGATCCTTTCGAATGTCGACAGAGACCTGCTCGAGCTCTCCATCGGCCGTCTTGGAATCCGTCCCGATCTCACGATCACCGGCGAGGATTCCCGGAGCTACAAGCCGGCGCCCGGGCACTGGCGACGGTTCCTCGAGCGCAGCGGCGCGTCGCCCGAGCGGGCGGTGCACGTCGGAGCGAGCCAGTACCACGACATGGAACCGGCGACGGCGCTCGGATTCCGGACGATCTTCATCGACCGTCACGGCGAAACCCTCGAAACGTCGCCGAGCCGTGTCCTGCCTGATCTGCGGACGCTGCCGGATGTGATCGCCGAGCTCGCGGAAAGCTGAGTGCACGACGCACGCCGGCGCGACCTGCTCCTCGTCGCCCTCACCTTCGCCGCGGGCGCGGTCGATGCCGTCGTGTTCCTGCGTCTCGAGGTCTTCACGGCTGTGATGACCGGGAACATCGTGCTGCTCGGGCTCGCCATCGGGCAGGGCGCGTTCCGTAACGCGCTCCGTTCCCTCGTTGCGCTCGCCGCTTACGCGGGCGGTGTGCTCGCCGGCGCGCGACTCGTCGGGGCGACCCCGCGCGATTCGATCTGGCCGGCGCAAGGCACGCGGGCACTCGCTATCGAATGGCTGCTCCACGCGACGTTTCTCGCCGGATGGATCCTGACTGACGCACGGCCCGACGGCCTCGCCGCGGCGTCGCTGATCGCGGTCTCGGGTGTTGCGATGGGCATCCAGGCAGCGACGGCGCGGACGCTCGCACCGACCATGTCGACGACGTATGTGACCGGCACGCTCACCACGCTCCTGAGCGAGCTCAGCGCGCTCGGTGCACTAGGGCCCGACGCGCGCCGGCGTGCGGCGATCGTGGTCGCGCTCGGTCTCGGTGCGGTCTGCGGCGCGCTTGTCCTCGTCTCGGCCGCGGTGTTTGCTCCTGCGCTGCCCGTCATCGTGGTCGGCGCCGTCGTGCTGATCGGCGCAACGCGGTTTCGCTAGTGCGTCTTCCGCGAATCGCCGAGCCGCTTCGTCACCGCGACTTTCGCCTCCTCTGGACCGGACAGACGCTAACGCTGCTCGGATCGTTCGTCTCGAACATCGCCTACCCGTTCCAGGTCCTGCAGCTCGGCGGTTCGGCCCTCGAGCTCGGCGTTCTTGTTTCGGCATACACGGGAGCGAGCCTCGTGTTTATTCTGATCGGCGGTGCGGTCGCGGATCGTGTCCCTCGGCGGATCCTGATCATCGTCACGGAGCTCGCAAGCGGCGTCACCGTTGGCGTCATGGCGATCCTGGGATTTACGGGAACCCTTCAGATATGGCACCTCTACGTCACATACGCACTGTTCGGCGCGGCGAGCGCGTTCAGTGTCCCGGCGCTCGGCGCGATCATCCCCGAGCTCGTGCCCGAGGAGATCCTCGTCGCGGGTAACGCGGTCCAGGGCCTCTCCCGACAGGGTGCGCGGGTCGGCGGGCCGCTCGTGGGCGGGCTCCTTGTCGCAACGGCCGGCCCCGCCGCGGCCTTCGCGTTCGACGCCGTCACGTTCTTTCTCTCCGCGGGCGCGGTCGCCCTTACCCGCGCGCGTCCGCTCGTCACCGAGGCGCGGCCCTCGATTCTGCGCGAGATACGCGAAGGGTTCGCGTTCGTCTTCTCGGTACAGTGGCTGTGGGTAACGATCTTCGGCTGGGCACTGATCGTGGCCGCGTTCATCGGCGCGTTCACCGTGGCGCTGCCCCTCCTGGTGACGACGGTCCTCGGCGGCGGCGCGGTGACGTACGGGATTATCAGCGCGGGGTTCGGCGTCGGCGAGGGAATCGGGGCCACGGCGATCGCGCAGATCAAGATCCGGCGGAGCGGCATCGCGATGTACCTCTTCGGCGCGCTCAGCGGGATCTCGTTCTTCATTTACGGGCTCGTGCCGACGGTCCCCGGCGCCCTCGTTGCCAGCGCGATCAACGGACTCAGCTTCGCGTGCTTCGGCGCCCTGTGGGTGACCGCGCTTCAGGTCCACGTCCCGCGACGGCTCCTGGGGCGCGTGACGAGCGTGGACTACTTCGGCGGAACGCTGCTCGCGCCGGTCGCCCCCATAGGAGCGGCGTTGCTCGCCCAGAGCCACGGACCCGCTTTCGTTTTTGTGGTCGCGGGCGGGATCACGGTCGCGCTGAATCTCGGCGGTCTCCTCGTGCCGTCGATCCGCGATCTGGAATGAATCCTGCGAGATACGACCACTTGCTACGATTGCGCTGACGCCGGGACCGGCCCGCAGCCGGCCTGGACGGAGGTTCGAAATGAGCGATCAGTACGGCGGCATATCCACGCCGGCTCCAAAGAAGGTCACCGTCCCCGACCTCATCGCGATGAAGCGCGAGGGCAAGCGCATCACCATGATGACCGCCTACGACGCGGCGTTCGCGCGCCTTGTCGCAGACGCGGGCATCGACGTCATTCTCGTCGGCGATTCCCTCGGCATGGTCGTCCTCGGATATCCGACGACCGTGCCGGTGACGATGGACGACATGGTCCGCCACGCGGCCGCGGTCTCGCGAGGTGCGACACGACCGTTGCTCGTCGGCGACATGCCCTTCGGCTCGTACCAGGCGAGTACCTCCGACGCCCTTCGGAACGCGGCGCGCTTCCTGAAGGAAGCCGGTATGGACGCGATAAAGGTGGAGGGCGGCGCGGAGGTCGTCGAGACGGTCCGCACGCTCACCGCGAATGGGATCGCGGTCATGGCTCATGTCGGGCTCACCCCGCAGCGCGTCGCTCAGCTCGGCGGATTCAAGGTGCAGGCAAAGACCGCACGCGCAGCACGCCGTCTCATCGACGATGCGCTGGCGCTCGAAGACGCCGGTGCCTTCTCGATCGTGCTCGAAAGCGTTCCTGCGCCCGTCGCGGCGCTGGCGACGGAACGGCTCTCAATCCCAACGATCGGCATCGGTGCGGGCGTCGACTGCGACGGACAGGTACTCGTGCTCCACGACGTGCTCGGTCTCTACGGTGAGTTCAAGCCGAAGTTCGCCAAGCGCTACGCCGACATCGGCGCGGCGGTCACGACCGCGCTGCGCGACTTCGACCGCGAAGTGCGTGACGGCTCGTTCCCGACCGACGAGCACAGCTTCACGATGAAGGAGAGCGAGCTGCTATTGCTGCAGCGGAGCCTGGCACAGCAAAAGGCGAGCTAACGAGCAGCATGCGCGTGGCGATCCTGGGCATGGGTGCGATCGGCCACGTCGTGGGGCGGGCGCTCGACGGTCGCGCCGATCTCGTGAAAGTCGACCGGACGCACGCGCCGCTGCGCGAGGGTGAGGCGCCGGTCGATGCCGCGATCGTGACGGCGAAGACGCCCGGCACGGCGTGGGCGGCCGAGATCGCAGCGAAGATCCTCGCGCGCGGCGGCGTGGGACTCACGATCCAGAACGGCCTCGGCAATTACGAGAGGCTCGTGGAACATCTCGGCGCTGAGCGCGCGGCCGTGGGTGTGATCTACGTCGGTGCGCAGTTCGTGGGCGGCGAGCTCCGCGCGACGGGGCCGGGAAAGATCGAGCTCGGCCGGCCCACCGCCGCGGCGTCACGCGCCAGGCTGGACGAGCTCGCCGAGCTGTTTCGCGGCGGTGGCATGGACGTGACCGTCGTCGATGACGCGTGGCCGGCCGTATGGCGCAAGGTCGTGACGAACGCCGCGGTCAACCCTATTACCGCGCTCATCCGTCGCACCAACGCCGAGCTGCTTGCCGACGCGCCCGCCTCTCGGGTCGCCGATTGCATCGCAGTTGAAGTCGCGCGGGTCGCGACCGCGTCGGGCGTGCGCATCGGCGAGGACGAGGCGGTGAAGCAGTGGCGCGCCATGGCCGCGCTGACCGGCGCGAACCGGTCATCGATGCTCCAGGACGTCGAGGCCGGCCGGCGGACGGAGATCGACGCGATCTGTGGCGCGGTCGCCCGCGTGGGCGACGGTCACGGCGTCGCGGCGCCCCTGAACCAGGCAATGACGGTCCTGGTCTCATCGCTCGACCCGAGCTGACACCCGGGTGCGGAACCTTCGCGGCTCGACGGCGTTAGACGGTCATGCGCGCGTGGCTGCCTCTTGTCTTGGTTCTCGCCGCATGTGGCGGTTCCGTCGGCTCGCCCGCGCCCTCTGCGACGGTGCCGCCCGAGGCGCGCGCCGCCCTGGAGCAGGTCTACGTCGATGGCCACGCCTACACGCTGCAGGCCGATCTGTACCGGGATCTCATGCCCGGACCCGCGCCGACGCCGAAGCGCGGCGTGGGCGGCACGATCTTCCTTCGTCCCGATGTCCAGAGCGATCCGCCCCAAGGGATGCGAGCGGACAAGATGTGGCTGCTGAACGGAGCGGATAGCTGGGAGACCGTCCCGCAGCCGCTCCAAACGTTCGCTGCCGACCGCCGCAACCACCTGTCGCTCAGCGTGCGCGACGGTCCGACGTGGGACACGAGCGCGAAGGTGGACGTCGTCTTGCGATTCAGCACCGCGAGCGGCACGTACTTCATCCAGCGGCGCGGCGTTCAGATCATCGGCGCGCTGTAGCGGTCTCCGCGCGCTAACGAGTTGAGGCGAGGAGCGCGACCAGGACGAGAGCTCCCACCGCCGTCACGCCCCCGATCGCCAGAAGAGCTCCCGACACCATCCGAGCGGCCCGGCCGCGAAGGGGGCGGTCCCGGTTCCGCTGGCCCAGGAGGGCGAGCACCATGATCCCGAAGACCGCGAACAGCCCAAGCTCAGAAGTGCCTGACACAAGACCCCCTCGGCCCGAAGGCGCCGCTCATTGTGATCCAGGCCCCAAGCGCCGCCCGATCACCAGCGCGACGGCCGACAGACCGACGAACGTGATGCCCATCCAGCTAAACGCGGTCGCGAGGCCGACCGCCTCGGCGAGAAATCCAAAGAGTGGCGCTCCGATGCCGCCGACGTGGGCATTCAAGAGGTAGTAGCCCCCCAGGACCGTGGCACGACGTCCCGGTGATGCGCTGTCCATGACGAGCGTCTCGGTCACCGTCGAGCGCATCGACCAGAGAAGACCGAAGACGACGAGCGCGACGAGGAGAGCGTCGTTCGGCACCGCGGTGATCGCGAAGACGGCCGGGCCCATGAGCCCGAGGCCGCCGACCATCACGCGCCGCCGGCCGAAGCGGTCCGATAGCCATCCCCCAAGCGGTGCACCGATGACCCCCACGAGCTGCGGCACACCGAAGAAGATCGCGGCGAGTGCAGGCGAGAGACCGCGCGCGTCGACGAGGTAGAGGGCGAGGAACGCGAGCAGCGCCGCGATCCCGAACTGAAATGCGATCGAGAGAGAGACGACCGGCCCGACGTCGCGGAACACTCGCCCGATCTCCCGAAATGCGGCGAACCGGTCGCCGGGCGCGGCGCGCTCGAGCGCGTGCGGCGCGACGAACCAGAGCAGCGCGCCGAACACGACCGGCGCAACGGCGAACCAGATATACGGCGTGCGCCACGTGCCCGTCGCCGTCGCCAGGATCCCGGCCAGGGCGGGGGCCGCGAAGAACGAGAGGTGGCCGCCGGTGATGTGGATGCCCATCGCTGTCCCGCGCACGCGCGGCGAAAACGTGCGGGCGATGAGCGCCGCAGCGGGACCGTGGTACGAGCCGGAGACGATCCCGAGGACGACGAGGAGCGCGAGCAGCTGCCAGTACGAGCCCGCGGTCGCGAGGGCGACGCTCGCCGCGCCCATGAGGAACAGGCCACCGACGATGACCACGCGGGAGCCGATGCGGTCGGCGAGCACGCCCCACGGCGCGTTCGCGAGACCGGCCGCGATCGAGAACGCCGAGACCGCGAAGCCGCTCTCGCCGTAGCTGAGCGCGAAGGCGTCGCGGATGAGCGGCAGCAGCGGATTGAGGAGCGAGTTCGCGACGTGATGCGAGAAGTGCGCCGCGGTGACCGTGCCGAGGAGGACCTGGCCGCGCCGTTCCTTGAGCGACAGCTCCTCGACGGCGGATTCCGTGGGCGGCGCGATGGTCGACTCTTCGGCGATCGTCGTCATGCGATCTCCTCGAGTCTCATGCCGAGCAAGACGTTATCGATGAGGCGCGTCTTTCCGACTCGCGCTGCGAGCGAGATCACGGCGCGCTCGGCGGGCTGTGCGAGCTCAGCGAGGCTCAGCGGGTCGGCCACCGACACGTATTCCACCGCAATCCCGGGAACACCGGCGACCCCCTCGACGCGGTCGCGCAATTTCGCTGGACGGCGCTCGCCGTGAGACCAGTCATCCTTCGCGGCGAACAGGGCGCGCGCGAGCGCGAGTGCGACCTGCCGGTCGTCCGTCGAGAGGAACCGGTTGCGCGAGCTCATCGCAAGGCCATCGGGCTCGCGCACGATCGGGCAGCCGACCACGCCGACGCCGAGCCGGAGGTCCCGGCTCATCGCCTGGACGACACGGAGCTGCTGGAAGTCTTTCTGGCCGAAATAGGCGACGTCGGGACGAACGATGGAGAAGAGCTTCGTCAGCACGGTCGCGACGCCGGTGAAATGGCCCGGACGCGCGGCGCCTTCGAGACGCTCGGCGATCGGGCCCGGCTGCACGCGGGTCGCGTCGCCCGGCGGGTACATCTGGTCGGCGGCCGGCGCGAAGACCAACGCCGCCCCGAGGCGCTCGCACAGCGCGATATCAGCCGACTCGTCGCGCGGGTACGCCGCGAAGTCCTCGTGCGGGCCGAACTGCGTCGGATTCACGAAGATCGACACCACCGCGAGATCGTGCTCGCGTACGGCGCGTTCGATGAGCGACCCGTGACCCTCGTGCAGCGCGCCCATCGTGGGGACAAAGCCGATCGAGTCCGCCGCCGACGCCCCGCGGAATGCCCGGGCGTCGGAGACAAGACGAAGTACCTTCAACCAGCGGCAGTATCGACCGGCGCTGTCCTCCTCGCCTGATACGCAGGGATCGTCGCCATGGGCGGCCGCTCGATGTCGATGATGTCGTGCATCTCGAGGTGGAGCTTTCCGCCGCCGGCCGCTATCAGCTTCATCGTGAAGTTCGCTTCCTCGAGAAGGTTCGTGCCGTGGGCCTCGCCGACGCGTTTGATCGCGACCTGTAGGACCTCAAAGCTCATCTTCGAGAGGTCGTAGAGCGACTGGTTGCGGTGGATCCGCTGTTTCATGTCGACCTGACCGATCGCGCCGAGCCCCGCGCGCTGCAGGGTGTCCACAAGGAGTCCGGTCTCGACGCCGTATCCCGTGAAGAACGGCAGCTGCTCGAGCAGCGTTCGCCGACCGGCCTGCTCGCCAGACAGCGGCTGCACGATCCCGGACAGCTCCGGAAAGAAGAGGTTCAGGATCGGCCGAGCCGCGAGCTCCGTGACACGACCGCCCCCGGTCGCCTGCAGCTCATCGCCAATGCGAAGAGGGCGCTGGTAGAAGGCCTTCACGAAGTGCAGATCCGGCCGCATGAGAAGAGGACCGACGATGCCGTAGACGAACTTTGGATGCGCGCTGGTCACGTCGGTGTCGATCCAGGCGACGATGTCGCCGTTCAGGACGTGCAGGCTCTTCCAGAGCGCCTCGCCCTTCCCGCGGTAGCTGCCGGTCTCGGGGAGGATCTCGTCGTGGATGAAGACCCGGACGCCCTCCTCTTCGGCGATCTCGCGCGTGCGGTCTTCCGAGCGTGAGTCGATGACGACAAGCTCGTCCACCAGCGGAACGCGCTCGACCAGGCGGGAGCGGATCGCGCGTATGACCTTGCGGATCGTGGCCTCCTCATTGAGCGTCGGTAGCCCGACCGAGATGCGGAGGTTCTGCCGCTCCTTCGCGTCGACGAGCCGTCGGAGGTCGGCGAACTCGCTCGAGCTGAACGTGTTCTCGGCGAACCACTTGTCAGTCAGCTCGCCGAGCACGCGACTGCGCTCGGCGCGCTCGAGCGGCAGGCGAGTCCGCTCGACGAACATCGGCGAAGCGAGCGGTGCGCTGGTGCGGACGACGAGGGCGTTCCGGGCATCGGCGATGATCGCCTGGCCGACGGGGCCGAGCGGGTCGCGCGCGCCCTCGCGGCCGGTCGCGCCGAAGACGATCGTGTCGTGCTCGGCGAGCTCGTCCGCGATCACCTTGGCCGGATCGCCCGCTCGCGTGACGAGCCGCTCGACACGCTCGTCATACGCGCGCTCGCCGAGGAGCTGGTAAAGCGTTTGAGGCTTGCGCCCGCCGTTGCGCTCGGCGACGTGGAGCAGCGTCACCGCGCCGCTCGCAGATCGTGCGAGCTCGATCCCGAGCCGCGCCGCGAGCTGGGCGTACCGGCCGCCGCGGACGGGCACGAGGATGCGCTTGGCTCGCGCGGGCCGGCCCTTCACGACGGCCAGATCGCAGGGCGGCTGCCGGAGGATCGCCTCGATCGTGGTCCCGAGCACGTCCCACCCGGGACGGCGCCACGCGACAAGGAGGAGGTCGGGCCGCTCCGTCGCGCAGGCCTCGCGGATCGCGTCCCACGCGACGCGGGCGACGGTCACGAGGCTGCGCAGGTGCCGTCCCGGGACCTCACCAACAAGGGCGTCGAGCGCGCGGCGCCGGGCACGCGCTTCCGGCTGCGCCGACGCGAGCGTCGCGTCGCCGGTCACCTCGATGGCCGACGCCAGCACGACCTCGCCGTCGCCGGCGAGCGCCGCCGCCGTCTCGAGGAGCCCGCCCTCACGCTCCGGATCGCTGATCGCGACGAGGACCTTCATGCGATCCCTTCAAGCACGAGCGGGACCACGCGTTCGGCGAGCACGCGAGACCACGCCATGGCGCGCACGCGCGAGCGGAACCGAGGTCCCGGTTCCTGCAGGGATCGTTCGATGGCGTCGGCGATGACCTCGCCCGACGCGTCGGCCGGGACGTACGCCGCCGCATCGCGGGCCAGCGCGCGCAGGGTGGGGAGGTCGCTGCACACGATCGGGAGCCGGTGGAGGGCCGCCTCGAGCAGCGGGATACCGAACCCCTCGCTCTGGCTCGGCAGCACGAGAGCGTCGGCGAGCGCGTAGAGGTCGGCGATCACGCGGTAGGGCGCCTTCATCCCGAGCGCATAGAGGAGGTGGACGCCGTCGATCCCGTCCGCGAGGGTCGTGAGCTCGGAGAGGTAGCGCGTGTTCGCCTGGTTGTGCGGTCCCGGCGGGCCGGTCACGACGAGCATCGCCGGGCGGCCCCGATCCCTCAAGGCCGCCGTCGCTGCCATGGCGGCCTCGATGCGCTTGCGGCGCGTGAGCCGGGCCGGCAGCACGAGCAGCGGGTCGGCGCGATAGAGGTCGAGCCGCTCGGCCATCCGCGCGCCGGCCGACGACATCCCGAGCGCGGCGGCGATGTCGACGCCATTCGGTACCACCGCGACGGCTTCGCGTTTGAGGCCCGCGAGGGCGGCGAGCTGGTCCGCGCGCTCGTCGGAGACGGCGACGTAGCGAACGCCAGGATGCGCACGCGCGATGAGGCCCCACGGGTCGCCGGGATGGCGCTCGCTCGCGTACTGCGGATCCGCCCACGCCAGGTCGTGCGTCCACGCGATCACCACACCCGGCCGCTCGCGCGCGAGCCGCACGAGCGCTTCCGTCAAAGCCAGGTCCTTGTGCATCGTCATCACGTTGTGCACGACGACCCGGTCGGCCTTGGCCACGATCGGTCGGAGCTTTCGCACGAGGCGCTCGACCAGCGCGTCGTGCGCTTTCGTACGTTCGCCCTGCGCCAGCGAGCGAAAATCGCGGAGCACGCTCTGGTTGCGCGAGTCGACCTCGGGAATGCGTGCGAGGCGTACGCCCTTCGGAGCGCGGCCGCGTCCGGCGACGATGGTGACGTCGGCGCCGGCGTCGTGGAGCGCGGTCGCATGAGCGCCCATGACCAGCTCGACACCACCGAGGATCGAGGGAGCGGTGTAGTGGACGAGGACCACGCGCGGCCGCCGGCGCGTCACGCGGTGGCAGCCGCCCTCGTGACCCGGCCGTGACCGCCGGCGATGCGATCCCCGCGCTGGCTTCGCCGGACGCGGAAGGTGACGCGGGTGTCGAAGACGCGCATATCGCGAACGTCGATACGGTCGAGCCACGGCGGGAGCGCGGGATCCAGCAGGAGCCGCTGCGTGTTCAGGTCGGGCTGCATGCCGAGGAGCGCGCGAAGACACAGGAACACCATCCCGGCGGACCAGGCTTGCGGGATGCACGACACAAGGTAGTCGGCTGGCCGCGACGAAAATCGCAGGTCCCGCTGAAAGCCACACCACAGCTCGGGAAGCTGCGAGTTCGGGAAACGGCGACCGGCCTCGATCAGGGCGCTCACGACCTCGGCCGCCTCCTCGCGGTGGCCGTAACGCGCGAAGCCCTGAACGATGAGCGAGTTGTCGTGAGGCCAGACGGAGCCGTTGTGGTAGCTCATGGGGTTGTACGTCGGGTATTTGCTCGAGAGGGTGCGGATGCCCCAGCCCGTGTACATGTCGAGCTCCATGAGTCGCCGTGTGACCGCGGCGCCGCGCTCGGCGCTCGCGATCCCGCACCACAGGGCATGGCCGGCGTTACTCGTGACGGCCGGCACCTGCTTCTTGTCGCCGTCGAGCGCCTGCGCGTAGCACTGCTCGGCTTCCATCCAGAAGTCGCGCTCGAAACGCTCTCGCAGCTCCTTCGCCTCGCCACGCAGGCGCTCGGCGCGCGTCCGGTCCCCGTCGATGTCGTACAGATCGGCGATCCCCATCTTCGCCGCGTACACGTACGCCTGCACCTCGACCAGCGCCGCTGGGAGCTTCGACCATTTGCCGTCCGGATCCGACAGGGACTGCGCGGAGTCCTTCCAGCCCTGGCTGCGCATCTCGCCGGGGCGGTGGCCGTACTCGACGTAGCCGTCCTTGTCGGGATCGCCGTACGTATCGCACCACGTGAGCGCGCGCTCGGCGTTCGGGAGAAGGTCCCGCCAGAGAGCACGGTCGGCGGTCCATTTCACCGTCTCCGCGAACACCATCGCGAAGAGCGGCGTGGCGTCGACCGACCCGTAGTACGGGTGATGCGGGACCTCGCCCAACCGCGCGAGCTCACCGCGGCGGAGCTCGTGGAAGATCTTCCCGGGCTCCTCCTCTGTGAAGTCATCGACCTTGTGTCCCTGATAGCTCGCGAGAAGACGCAGCGTCCCCCGCGCGATGTCGGGATTCCAACCGAGCGTCTGGTACGCGGAGATGAGGCCATCGCGACCGAAGGGCACCGCGTACCACGGGATACCCGCCGTCGGGTACGGGCCGCTCGGGTGAAACTCGAGAAGAGCCCGCAGGTCCAGCGCGCTCCGCGTGATGAGGCCCTCGTCGAGCGTCTCCGAGCTCGTCGTGTACCGCGCGCACGAGCGCAGGAATCGCCGGTACCGCGCATTGAGGGCGTCGATCGCGTCGTCGAACCGATCCGGCGACGCCGCCGGCGCGGCGCCGTCCTCACGGGGTATCGCGGCGAGCTCCAGCTGGAGGAACTGCTGCGGCCCGAGCGTTCGCGCAAATCGGAAGACGTTGCCTTCGATGGCGTCGGGCGCGGGCCGCATCGTGATCTCCGTGGTTCGGCGCACGCCATCCCGGCCGACGCGCTCGAAGACCAGGCCGCCCTCGCGCGGGCCCCGCGTCGAGGCGAGCGGCGCGAGGCTCAGATCCCGATAGGCCCGGACGGCGAACATGTCACGGAAGGCCGCCTCGAATTCGAGCTCCACGCGGATGTCGACCGGGTGAGCGTTCGCGTTGAGGACGCCGATGCGCTCGCGGAGACCGTCGGCGAGAAACCGCGTCCGCCGGATCGAGAGCGTGTCCGCCGCGTGCCGCGCCGTGCCGAGGACCGCGCCCTCGGAGTGCATGAGCTGGATTGTCGCGACGTAATTCTGTTCGGTGTTCGCGGAGAGGAGCAGCGGCCGCGAGCCATTCACACGGAGGGCGTAGCCGGAGAGGTACTGGGTGTCGTGGTAGTAGAGCCCGAGCGGGCTCATCGCGCCAAGCGGCAGGCTCCCATCATCCTCGGTCACGAGGACAAGCTGGTCCTCCTTTAGGGAGGCCGTCAGGCCCAGCGCTCCAGGAGATACGGCTTCGTTTGCTCGAACGCGAGCGCCTGCTGCTCGACGACACGCTCGGCGGCCGCCTGGTCGAGGCCCTGCATCTCGCCGATGAGCGCCGCGACCCGTCCGAAGTAGAGCGGAAGGAGAGCGAGCGCGAGCGTCTCGGTGTCGTCCCGTGTTCTTGCCGCGGCGACGATCTCATAGACGGCTTTTGCCCAGAACCGGCTACCAATCGCACTCGCGTTGCCGGTCTCCGCGGCCTTGCGCGCGATGTCGCGCGTGTCGGCCGACAGGATCTCGGCCCACGCCTGGTCCTGATCGCCGGCTCCGGCGCGGAATTTTTCGACGAGCACGCGCACGCTCGCGTTCACCGCTTCGGGTTCGACCGGTGAGATCTCGCCGATGACCGGAACATCGCGCGAGCCGGTCACGGGCCGCCAGACATCGACGTTCTTCCGAGCGAGGGTGAGGAGCGTTCCGACGACCTGCGTGAACATCGGTCCGAGGTCGGCACCCGGATCCTTCGGGTCGTGGATCTTCGCGCCGAGGAAGGCCTGCGCGACGCGAACGCCGCGCGCGAGCGCGGTGGTCGTCATGAAGATGTCGATCCCGAACTTCGCCACATCGCTCTCCCAGACCGGTTCGGCGAGGTACACGCGGGCGAGGTCCGCGCCGAAACCGAACTCGCCGCCGATCGGCTGCCGCACGCGCGCGCCGTACAGCGCCCGAGTGAGTGGATAGGCGATGGTGTTCGTGATCGTCCCATCGTGCTTGTGCCGCGCGTAGAGCGGCGTCACGTAGTCCGTCTCGCCGCCGACGATCGGACCGATGAGGCGCGCGATCCACTCGGGGGTGATGCTGCGGAGGTCGCTATCGACGACCGCGCACGCGCGGGCGCCGAGAAGAGTGACGGCCTCGAAGATCGCTCGAAACGCGGAGCCCTTGCCAGACCGGCCCTCGTAGCGGCCGGTCACGATCGGCATGCCGTCGGCGGATTCGCGCACACGATCGCGCGTGCCGTCTTCGGATCCCCCGTCGGCGTTCACGATCACGGCGCGCATCTTGGGGAAATTCCGGCGCAGCCCTTCCGCCGCCGCCTCCGTCACGTGCCCGATCGTCGCGGCGTTTCGAAAGCTCGGTATGCCCACGACGATGTCCGCGCGCTCCTGCATACGCAGGGCATCGCGCATATCGGCCGGAAGCGCGGAAGTCAGAGGCACTTGGGTTAACTACGATACGGAGACTTGATCGAGGCCGTCGACCAATTCGTCCTGCCTTTCATCGACTCGTTGTACGGTCGTTTCGGTTACGTCGGCGTCGTGATCGCGATGGCCATCGAGAGTGCCGCGATCCCGATCCCGTCAGAGCTCATCCTGCCGTTCGCGGGTTGGAGCGTATCCAGAGGGGTCATCGAGCCTCTGACCGGCGCGCAGTGGACCTATTGGGGCGCCGTGATCGCCGGGGTGATCGGAAATACCGCCGGCTCCCTCGTCAGCTATGCGGTCGGGGCGTTCGGCGGTCGTCCGCTCCTCGAGCGCTACGGACGCTATGTCCTGATCAGCACGCATGATCTGGAGACGGCGGACAAGTGGTTCCGCCGCTGGGGCGACCTGACCGTCCTCTTCTCGCGGATGCTCCCGATTGTGCGGACGTTCATCTCCGTGCCGGCCGGCATCGCGCGCATGCCCCTGTGGCGCTTCCTCCTTTTCTCGATCGCCGGCGCCGTGCCGTGGGTGATGCTCCTCGTGTGGGCCGGGATGGTCCTCGGCGATAACTGGCAGGATCTGAAGCACCAGCTTCGCGGCCTCGATTACGTCGTCGTCGGCCTCATCGTCGTCGGGGTCGGTCTCTTCGTCTGGCGTCACTTGCGTTCACGTTGAACGACCTTCTCGCCGCGCTCGGCAATTTCGACACGCAGCTCTACCTCGCGATCGCCGCGCAGCGGAATCTCGTGACCTCGATCATCGCCGTTGCCCTTACCTATCTGAACTGGGACGGCTTCTTCTGGTGGATCCTCGCATTCCTTCTCCTCCGCTCGCGGGGCTTGAACCGTCGAGGGATCGCGGCGACCGGCACGGTCGTGCTCGCGATGCTCACCTCGTGGTGGTTCACCGAGATCACCAAGCTCGTCGTCCAGCGGCCCCGTCCGTTCGAGGCGCTCGCAAATGCGCCCGGCCCGCTGCCGGCGCCCGAGACCGTGATCGCGCATCCCTCGTCGTACTCGTTCCCGTCCGGCGACGCATCCCTGGCGATGGGCGCCGCCGTCGCCTTCGCGTACGTCTCACCGCGCTATCGCGTGCCGCTTCTCCTCCTCGGGATCTCCTGCGCGCTCGCGCGGGTGGTGGTCGGGGTCCATTACCCGTTCGACGTGCTCGGCGGCATCGCCGTCGGCACCGTCTTCGGACTCCTCGCGCCGCGCGCGGTCGCGCTTGTCAGGCGGCGCCTCCGATGGCGGGCCTTCGTGATCCCCCACACGCACTGGGATCGCGAGTGGTACGAGCGCTTCGAGGGATACCGCGCGCGACTCATTCCGATGGTGTCGCGACTGCTGGACGTCCTCGAGCGGGACCCCGACTTCCGATCGTTCACCTTCGACGGACAGACCATCGCGATCCAGGACTACCTCGAGAAGCGCCCCGACGACCGCAGGCGGGTTGAAGCACTCGTGAGATCCGATCGCCTTCTCATCGGTCCGTGGCACGTCCTCGCGGATCTGCTCCTCGTCTCCGGCGAGTCGATCGTCCGCAATCTTCAGGAGGGCCTGCGGAGCGCAGGCGAGCTGGGCCGGGCTGCGCGCATCGCGTACGTCGCCGACCCGTTCGGCCATCCGGCGCAGCTTCCGCAGATCCTCCGCTCATTCGGCTACGACACGTACGTCTTCGCACGCGGCATGGGAGACGAGGGCGAATCCGTTGGCAGCGAGTTCTGGTGGGAGGCGCCGTCGGGTGACCGCGTCCGCGCAGCGCATCTCGTCGATCACTACTCCAACGCGTTGCCGCTTGTCGGCCCCGCGAGCGAGGACGCCGAAGCGTTGCGCCATCGGGTCAAGGAGAAGACCGCGAAAATCCTCGACCGGCTCACGCCGTACGCGAACGGCGACGCGCTGCTCCTGATGGTCGGCGACGACCACGTCGAGGCCTATGCGCGTTTGCCTGAGGCGGTGCGCGAGATGCGGCAGGTGTTCCCCAATGTCGACGCGCGGATCGCGAACCTTGAGGACTTCGCCGCCGCGATTCCGGCGCTTCAGCATCGGGTAAGCGGCGAGATCGCGAGCGGACGGTACCGGCCGATCCTCCGCGGCGTGAACTCGACGCGCGTGTGGATCAAGCAGGAGAACGTCGCCTGCGAGCGGCTCCTCCTCGAGCAGTGCGAGCCGCTCGACGCGCTCACCGGTGGCACGGCTCGCGACGAGCTCCGCGATCTCTGGCGAATGCTCTTGCAGAACCATCCGCACGACTCGATTTGCGGCTGTTCGATCGACGCCGTCCACGACGTCGACATGGCGCCGCGTTTCGCGTACGTCCGCGAGCGCGGCACGGCGCTCGCGAGCCGTCTGCTGGAACGGCTCGCCGGGCCGGGGACCGCGGCGATGCTCTGGGACCCGCTGCCATGGCCCCGCGACGCGGTCGTGCCGATCGACGGACGGCCGACGCGCATTCGTTCAGGCGGGCTGGGCCTCACCCCGGTGGTGGCGGCCCCGGTGGCGGCGGTCCGCGCCGACGGCGACGGCGCGATCGAGAACGGCCTTCTGCGGGTGGAGGTCGACGCCGACGGAAGCTTCTTCATCGTCGATAAGGCGACCGGCGAGCGCGGAGGACGCCAGAACCGGCTGATCTCGGAAGGCGACCGTGGCGACGAATACACCTACTCCTATGCCGGCCCAATGGTCGGCTCCGAAGGCATCGCCGGGGCACGCGCGACGTCCGTCGCCGGCGATCGCGTGACCGCGACGGTTGAGCTGGTCCTCCGACTGCCGGCGCGGCTCCGCGACGACCGGCTCGCGCGGTCGCCCGAGCTGGTGGACTGTCCGGTCAGGGTCGATATCTCGCTCGACGCCGGCGAGCGGCGGGTCGACGTCACCCTCGAGGTCGACAACCGCGCGAGCGATCATCGCCTCCGCGTTCTCTGCGAGACCGGCACCCGCGCGCTGACACACCAATGTGGCGCCGCGTTCGCGCTGCTCGAGCGGTCGAACCGCTTCGAAGTTCGCCGTCGATGGATCGAGCCCCCGACCTCGGAGGCGTGCGTGCATGACGTCGTAGCAGTGAAAGGCGCGAACAAGGGACTGGCCGTCGGAGTTGACGGCCTGCGCGAGTATTCGGTCCTTCACGACGGCGGCACGATAGCGATCACGTTGCTACGCGCCGTCGGCTTCCTCTCGCGAGGCGACCTTCCCGAACGCCACGGCCACGCCGGGCCCGAGCTCGCGACGCCCTCGGCGCAGTGCATCGGATCCCGCTCCTACCGGTACACCGTCATCCCGCTCGGCGAAGAGATCGATGTCACACGTGCCGCGCGGATAGTTCACGAATGGCTGTCGGCCCCCATCGTCGTGTTGGGGGACGGTCGCGCGCGCTCCGTCATGTCCTTCGTCGATCCGGCCGTCCCGCTCGTGCTGACCTCGCTTCGCGCGGGGCCCGACCGAGCCCTGGTCGTCCGGATCGCGAACCCGGAACGCAAGGAGATATCCGGCGCCCTGCGCTTCGATCGAGCCATTCGCGCATCGCGTCCCGTCGATCTCCGCGAGGGCGACGTCGGCCTTGGCAACGCCGGGCTCGACGTGATCCGGACCGCGGCTCCACTGGACATCGATGGAGATCTCGCGCGTGCGAATCTCGCGCCCTACGAGATCGGCACCTGGCTCGTGCAGCTCGTCTAGGAGGCGTGCGCACAAACGTGCGACATCCCTCGCACAAACGTGCGACGGCATCGCACGAATTGAGGACAGACACGCACGGGCCCGTCGACTACGTTTCCCGACGTGCCAAAGAGCGCGATCACCCTTCTCGCCGCACTCCTTGCGTTGGCAGTCCTCGGCCTCTCGGCGAGCGCCGACGGCGGACCGCCGTATCGGCGTACGACGCCGCGCGGCTCGTTCGGTGCGGATGGCCCGGAGCTCATCGTCGGCGTGCCCGGCGGTCGGGCCTGGGGTATAGAAAGCGGGCTCGTCGCGGTGCCCGACGACCGCAGCGGGTTTCGGGCGACGCTCGAGGTGAACGACCCACTTGTTCGCGAAGCGTTCGTCCGGGTGGCCTGGTACGACCGCGCGAGCGGACGGCCGCGCCAGTTCGCCTTGACCGACGCCAGGTTCGTCCGCGCCGGCGAGACCGCCACGGTCGAGGTCGCGCTCGACCCCCCGCCCGGTGCGGTCGCGTATCGGCTGCGCGTATTGGCGCGTCTTCGTGCGCCCGAGGCGCTCTCGGCGCCGGACGCCATCAGGGTGAGCTTCTCTCGGCCTTTTTCCTGGCCGGCGGCGAATCCCCCCACGCGGCTCCTCCCGTAACGGGCCGCCGGGCCGAGCGCGCTGACAGGCGACGTGCCCGCTTGACGGCGCTGGGACATACTTGCGGCGAGATGGCAACCGTCACGTACGACCACGTCACCAAGCGCTTCGGCGACTTTGTCGCGGTGAACGACCTCAACCTCGCCGTGCGTGACTCGGAATTCCTCGTGCTCGTCGGACCCTCCGGATGCGGGAAGACGACCGCACTCCGAATGCTCGCCGGCCTCGAGGAGCAGACGACCGGTGACATCCGCATCGGCGAGCGTGTGGTGAACGACGTTCCGCCGAAGGATCGCGACATCGCGATGGTCTTCCAGAACTACGCGCTCTACCCGCACATGAGCGTGTACGACAACATCGCCTTCGGTCTGAAGCTGCGCGGAATGCCGAAGCAGGAGATCGATCGACGGGTCAACGAGGTCGGCAAGATGCTCGGCATCGGTCAGCTCCTCAAGCGGAAGCCGAAGGAGCTCTCGGGTGGCCAGCGCCAGCGCGTCGCGGTCGGTCGCGCGATCGCGCGCGAGCCCGCGGTGTTCCTCATGGACGAGCCGCTATCCAACCTCGACGCAAAGCTGCGCATCCAGACGCGCGCGATGTTGCAGCAGCTCCACCAACGCATTCGGCGTACGACGATCTACGTGACGCACGACCAGGTCGAAGCAATGACCATGGGCGATCGTATTGCGGTCATGAACGACGGGAAGCTGCAGCAGCTTGACACGCCCGAGACGCTGCACGAGCGCCCGGCGAACCTCTTCGTCGCGGGATTCATCGGCTCGCCGTCGATGAACTTTTTCCCCGCGAAGGTGACGGGATCAGGTGGTCAGGTCGTCGCCGACGCCGGCTTCTTCAAGGCGCCGCTCAGCGGAAAGGCCGCGGAGGCGGTCGGACGTGATGTGATCCTCGGCATCCGACCCGAGGACATCAACGACATGGCGACCGAACGACAGGACGGGCAGCTTCCGCTCGACGCGAAGGTCGAGGTCGTCGAGTTCCTCGGCAACGAGCTGCAGCTCCTGCTCTCGTCCGACACCACGAACTTCATCGCGCGCGTGGGGACGCAGACGCAGACCAAGCCCGGCCAGACGCTGCGCGTGGGGCTGAATCTCAAGAAGCTCCACGTTTTTGACAAGCAGACCGAGGCAGCGTTGCGGTGACCCTTCGGGGCTCCACGAGCGAATTTCCGCTCGAATCGGTAATAGGGCTCCTCGCGGGCACATCCAAGACAGGGGAGCTGCAGGTACGGGGCGACGCCAAGGTGGGTGCGCTCGGCTTCGCCAGTGGACGGCTCGTCGCGGCGGTCATGGATGGCGAGGGAGGCGAGAACGCACTCGGCGCGATCTTCGCGATCTCACAGGCCGACTTTGAGTTCACGCCGTGGGAGTCAGCGCCCGAGGCAAACCTCGAGAGCGGAGATCTTGTCTCTCTCCTGAAGCGGGCCGCCGAGGCGCGCGACCGCATCTCGACCATCCGCGCGTCGATACCTGATGACCGCATGCACTTCCGGCTCTCGGAGAAGGCCGCCGATCAGGGCGCGGTCACGTTCACGCCCGACCGCTGGCGCGCGCTGCTCGCCGTCAACGGCGAGCGCGATGTCGCCGCGATCGCCGAGCAGCTGCGCCTCGGAAAGATGCAGACGCTCACTCTTCTCTCGGGCCTCGTGAAGGACGGAGTCATCGAAGCGTTGCCCGCGGCGGAGAATCGGCCGGCCGAGCGGCCGGCGCCGTACGCCGCCCCTGAACCCGAGCCTGCTCCGCCGCCCTCGCCGCCTGCCGAGGCGTCGTCGCCGCCGAAGGCACCTGTGGAGCCCGCGCGACCGACCGAGGACTGGTCGAGCCAGACCACGACGCCGCCATGGCAAGCGCCCGAAACCGCGACGGAGCAGAGAGCGGAGCCCGAGCCGGCCCCGCCGCCGCCTCCGATCCGTGAGGACCTGCAAAACGAGATCGCGAAGCGCATGGGTGGATTCGCTCCAGTGCCCGAGCCAGCTACGCCCGGTGTGGAGGTTCCTCCCGCCGTCGATGACCGGCTTTCGTCTCTCTCAGGTCTCTTTGCCCCCGGTCCCGCCGCGAACGCGCCGCAACAAGCTCCCGCGCCCGAAGCGAAGGAAACGCCCGCGCAGCAGCCAAAGGATTGGTGGCGCGCGCCCGGCGGAGGCAGGCCGCCGGAATCGTGGACGACCCCACCACCGGCCTCGACCGAAGCACCTGCGAACGCGTGGGCACCGAGCGCCAAGCCGAAGGAGCAGCCGGGGAACGCCGATCCCTGGGGCGCACCAGCGACGGTGCCGCAGCAAGAATCAGCGCCGACGAAGGCCGTGCCCTCGCGCGCTGACGAATGGGCGCCGCCACCCGCCGAGCCGGGCGGCGCGGACGCCGCGGAGAAGAAGAAGAGCGGTGGGTTCCTGGGACGTTTCCGCCGCGAAGAGACACCGACACCGATCGCGCGCATCGAGCCGGCAAGCTCGGCAGCGAGCAGGACTGGAAAGCTCGCTTCCCTCTCCAACGCGCTGCTCGTGGAATACAACAGCGGTGGCTATGGCAAGGGCAAGATCGAGACCCGTCTTGCGAATCTCCTGATGCGCGTAGACGAGCAGGCCGACCCGATCGACCGACCTTTGCCGGTCGTCGACGACCTCATCGACGCGGCTGCACTCGAGCGCGAAGGCTTCGACGAGCACCAGGCCCTGCCGTATCTCGCCACGCTCGTTCGGCAGATCTACGAGGATGCGGAGCGCGCGTTCGGCAAGGACAAGGCGAAGAAGGGTTATAAGGCGGCCCAGCAGCAGGTGTTCGGCGGAGACACGAACACGCTGCAGTCGCCGGAGCTCGCCGGCAAGCTCCCGAAGGTCTGAGCCTCTTCCTCGGCATCGATCTCGGCGCCTCGAATATCCGGAGTGTCATCGCGCGCGACGAGCAGCCGATCCCGCGCATCGTCGCCCGCGACGAGCGGCCGACCCCGCGGACCGGCGCCGAGGACGTCATCGCCGCGATCTCGGAGAGCTCACGGGCGGCACTCGCGACGATGGGCACGACCCCGCGCGACCTCGCGGGCGCGGCGTGCTCCGCTCCGGGTCCGCTCAACCACATTTCCGGGATCGTCTACGACGCTCCGAACATAAACGGCTTCGCCGACGTCCACCTGGCGGCAGGGCTCGCGAAAGCGCTCGGCATCGACGCCGTCTTCCTGGATCGCGACACGGTGATGGCCGCGATCGGCGAAGGGGTGGCTGGCGCCGCCAAGGGCGTGCGCGATTTCGTCTACGTGACGATCTCGACCGGGATCGGCGGGGCGTTCGTGAGCGGAGGCCGCATGCTCCGGGGCGTCGGCAATATCGCCGGAGAGATCGGCCACTTTCCCGTAGCGCTCGAGGGTCCGCGGTGCGGCTGCGGCAGCTACGGCTGCGTCGAGTCGCTCGCCGCCGGGCGATTTCTGGCGGAGGCGTTTGGTGTCGACGACGCCGCGCGGGTCTACGCCGCCGCCGCGTCGGGCGATCCGCGCGCCGTCACGATCCTTGCGCGCGCCGAGGCCGCGCTCGGAAACCTCGCGATCACCCTTGTGAACGGCCTGAATCCGTCGCTCATCGTCGTCGGCGGGTCGATCGCGGAGCACGAGCCGGCGCACACGCTCGAGCCGATGCGCCGCGCGATCGACACCCGCGCCTTCCGCGTCGCCGCGGACGCGGTCCGCCTGGTGCCACCTGGGCTCGGCCGCGACGTCGGCATGCTGGGTGCGGTGATCAGCGCCCGCGAGCGGCTCGCGGGCCGCGGTGAATGGTTCCTCTAATCTTCTAGCGCGTTCGATCTCGGGGGCCCCGCCCCATCAGGGGCCCTAGCCCTGGGGAGGCGCACATGAAAGCTCGCGTCGCGATAAACGGGTTCGGCCGTATCGGCCGTCAATTCCTGAAGGCCTCGCTCGAGAGGCATCCCGAGGTGGAGATCGTCGCCCTCAACGACCTCGCGGATCCGAAGATGAACGCGCACCTCTTCAAGCACGACTCGAACTACGGCAAATATCAGGGCGAGGTCTCGGCGACAGGGGATTCGCTCGTCGTCGACGGCCGCAAGATCAGGGTGCTCCAGGAGCGCGACCCTGCCAAGCTGCCATGGAAAGAGCTCGAGGTCGACATCGTCGTGGAGTCGACAGGTTTCTTCACCGATGCGACAAAAGCGAAGGCGCACCTCGACGCCGGGGCGAAGTACGTCATCATCTCGGCCCCCGCGAAGAACGAGGACAAGACGATCGTGCTCGGGGTCAACGAGAAGGAATTCGATCCGGAGAAGCACCACATCATCTCGAACGCGTCGTGCACGACGAACGGCCTGGCGCCGGTCGCCAAAGTCCTCAATGACGAATTCGGAATCGAGAAAGGCTTCCTCACGACGATTCACTCGAAGACTCTGAGCCAGCGGCTGCTCGACACCGTCGCGAGCGATCCGCGCGACGCTCGGGCCGCATCCGAAAACATCGTTCCTTCCGAGACCGGTGCGGCGCGTGCCGTCGCTCTCGTCATCCCTGAGCTGAAGGGCCGCTTCACCGGCATGTCCTTCCGCGTCCCCACGCCGACGGTCTCGGTTGTCGATTTCACGGCGAATCTGAAACGCGAAGTCACCAAAGACGAGGTGAACGCGGCGTTCAAGCGCGCTTCCGCGGGACCGCTCAAAGGAATCATGGATTACACCGAGGAGCCGCTCGTTTCGAGCGATCTGAAGGGCGACGCGCATTCGACCATCGTCAGCGGGTTGGACACGATCGTTCTAGGCAACATGGTCAAGATCATTTCCTGGTACGACAACGAGTGGGGCTACGCGTGCCGCCTCGCCGACATCACCGAGTTCGTCGCCTCGAAGATGCGCGTCCCGATCGCCGCTGGCCGCTAACACGCGCGCGGCGTTCGACAAGCGGACCATCCGGGACGCCGACGTCCGCGGAAAGCGCGTCCTCGTGCGCGTCGACTTCAACGTACCGCTTGAAAAAGGCGAGGTCGCCGACGACACCCGGATTCGTGCCGCGCTCCCGACTCTCAGCGCACTCATCGAAGGCGGCGCGTCGCTTGGACTGGTCTCCCACCTGGGGCGTCCCAAAGGGACCGACGCCAAGCTCTCGCTCGCGCCCGTCGCGAAGCGCCTCGCTGAGCTCACCAAACGCGAGGTGCAGCTTCTCGACGACTCAGTGGGGCCACGCGTCGAGAAGGCCGTCCGCGCGATGGAGCCCGGCGATGTCGTGATGCTCGAGAACGTCCGCTTCCATCCAGAGGAGGAGCGCAACGATCCCGCTTTCGCGAAGCAGCTCGCGTCCGGATTCGACCTCTACGTGAATGACGCATTCGGAACGGCTCATCGCGCGCACGCGTCGACCGAGGGGGTCGCGCACTTCCTGCCGGCCTATGCCGGGCTGCTCCTCGAGAAGGAGCTGGTGGCGCTCGGCGGGATACTCGATCAGCCCAAGCATCCGTTCGTCGCGATCATCGGCGGCGCCAAGGTCAGTACGAAGATGGACGTGCTCCGCTCGCTCGTTCCGCGCGTCGACACGCTTGCGATCGGTGGCGGGATGGCCAACACGTTTCTCCTCGCGATGGGCCGTCCCATCGGGCGGTCCCTCGCCGAGCCGGAGAAGGAGACCGAGGCGCGCCTGGTGACCGACGAGGTCGAGGGTGACGGAAAGGAGCTGCTCCTTCCGATCGACGTCGTGGCGGCGCCGTCCGCGGACGCCGAGGGCGCGCCGCTCGCCGCCACCTACGACGTCGACGAGGTTCCGAGCCATCTCGCGATCGTGGACATCGGACCGCGAACGATCGAGCGGTACGCGCGCGTCATCCGTAACGCGAAGACGATCTTCTGGAACGGTCCCGTCGGAGTCTTCGAGGTGCCCGCGTTCGCGAACGGCACGCGCCGGATCGCGGAGCTCATGGCATCGAGTGGCGCGACGACGGTCGTCGGCGGAGGCGAATCCGTTCAGGCGGTTGAGGAGGCCGGACTCGCCGACAAGATGACCCACGTCTCCACTGGAGGCGGCGCGTCGCTCGAGCTCATCGAAGGCAAGACCCTGCCCGGCGTCGCCGCGATACCCGACCGGTGAGCGACACGAGGATCGCGACGGTCAGCGCACGCGAGGTCCTCGACTCTCGGGGCGATCCGACCGTGGCCGTCGAGATAACGCTTGCCGGCGGCGCGCGCGCGACGGCGATGGTGCCGTCGGGCGCGTCGACCGGAGCACATGAGGCGGTCGAGCTCCGCGACGGGGACAAGAAGCGCTACCGCGGGAAGGGCGTCCTCAAGGCGGTCGCGAACGTGAACGGAACGATCGCCGGCGCGGTCAAAGGCCGCGACGTGAATGACCAGCGCGCGCTCGACACGCTCCTCATCGAGCTCGACGGCACGCCCAACAAGGCGAAGCTCGGAGCGAACGCGATCCTCGGCGTTTCGCTCGCGGCCGCGCGCGCCGCCGCCGTCGCGACGGGAACACCGCTGTATCGGACGTTTGGCAAAGGCACGACGCTGCCCGTACCGCTCATGAACGTGCTGAACGGCGGCAAGCACGCCACCGACTCGGCCGACATGCAGGAGTACATGCTCGTGCCTCTCGGCGCGCCGACGTTTGCGGAGGCGATCCGCTACGGCTCAGAAGTGTTCCATGCGCTCAAGGACCTCCTGCACGACAAGGGCATGGGGACGGGCGTCGGCGACGAGGGCGGATTCGCGCCGTCAGGTCTTCGCACGAACGAGGAGCCGATCGAGCTGATCCTCGCGGCGATCGCACGGGCCGGCTATCGCGCGGGCGAGGACGTCGCGCTCGCGCTCGATCCCGCGTCGACCGAGTTCTATGCGAACGGCACGTACACCCTGGCTCGTGAAAAGCAATCGCTCGATGCGCAAGGGATGACGCAGCTCTATGCGGATTGGGCCAAGCGCTATCCGATCGTGTCGATCGAGGACGGCCTCGCAGAGGACGACTGGGAGGGATGGCGTCATCTGACGGCGACGCTCGGCGAACGCGTCCAGCTCGTCGGCGACGACCTCTTCGTCACCAACGTGACGCGCATCGAGCGCGGCATCCGCGAGAAGATCGCCAACTCAATACTCATCAAGGTCAATCAGATCGGAACGGTCAGCGAGTCGATCGATGCGGTCGAGCTCGGTCGCCGCGCGGGATACACGTCGGTCGTCTCGCATCGCTCCGGCGAGACGGAGGACACGACGATCGCCGATCTCGTCGTGGGCCTCGACACCGGTCAGATCAAAACGGGCTCGCTCTCACGGAGCGAGCGCATCGCCAAGTACAACCGCCTGATGGAGATCGAGCGCGAGCTCGCTGGCGCGGCGCGCTATCCCGGCCGGGCCGCCTTTTCCCGCTCTCGCGCCTAGCGCCCGTCGCCCGCGGTCGGAAAGAGGACGGCACCCACGAATGCGCCAACGCGCGCTTCGGCGGCGGGAACGCGCTCAATTACGTTGGGCGCTGCTTTTCGTTCCGCGCCGCCTAGGATCACGCGGATGCTCGTTCGGTCGCTTGATGAGCTAACTGCCGCGGATCTGCCCGAAGCAGGCGGGAAGGGTGCGAATCTCGGCGAGCTGCGACGGGCTCAGTTCCCGGTCCCGGACGGCTTCGTCATCACGACGGCGGCGTATGCACTCGCGGCAGAGGCCGCCGGGGTGACCGGGGAGACGCCCGCGACGGCACGCGTACGTCTCGCCGCTTCGCCCGTCCCAGCCGGGATCGCCGATGCGGTCCGCGAGGCCTATCGCGCGCTGGGTGCATCAAAGGTCGCCGTCCGCTCATCCGCAACGGCCGAGGACCTGCCCGACGCGAGCTTCGCCGGCCAGCAGGACACGATCCTCGATGTCGCAGGCGAGGATGCGGTTCTCGATGCCGTCCGGCGGTGCTGGGCATCGCTCTGGAACGACCGCGCCGTGGCGTACCGCCAGACCCACGACGTCCCGACGCAAGGTCTCCGGATCGCCGTCGTGGTGCAGCGCATGGTCGATGCCGAAAGCGCGGGCGTGCTTTTCACGGCCGATCCCATCAGCGGACGTCGCAAGCGCGCCGCGATCGAAGCGGTGCGGGGCCTGGGCGAGCAGCTCGTCTCGGGAGCGGTGAATCCCGACCACTTTCTCGTGAACACCCGATCCGGCGCGATCCTCGAGCGGCGCGGCGAGATTCTGAGCGACGTGCAGCTCCGCGAGATTGCCGCTCTCGGGGCGCGGATCGAGGATCACTTCGGCCGTCCGCAGGACATCGAGTGGGCGATCGACAGGGCGGGGAAGCTCTGGATCGTGCAGTCGCGGGACATCACCACGCTCTACCCGCTCCCGCCGACCGCGCCGGACGACGAGAACGATCTACGCGTGTACTTCTCGGCGAACGTCGCGCAGGGCGTGTTCGATCCGTTCACCCCGATGGGCCTGCAGACCTTCCGGCTCCTGAGCTCCGCTCTCGCGACGGCGATCGGGCGGCCGGTCCGAGATCCGGCTGCGGGCGCGTCGCTCTACGCCGAATCAGGAATGCGCGTGTTCATCGACTTGACGCCCGTGCTCCGCGATCCCTTCGGCAGGGAGCTGCCGCCTCGCGTCATGAGCGTGATGGAGTTTCGGAGCGCGGCGATCTTCACGAAGCTCCTCGACGACCCGCGCTTGCGCCCACGCGGCTCCGCATCGCGCTCCCGCTTCCGGGCCCTCGCCGCGGCTCTCCACACCGGTGCACCGCAGAGCGTGGTGCGCGCGATGCTGCGACCGGACGCCACGCGAAAGAGAGTGCTGGCCGAGCTCGACCGAGCTATTGCGAGTGTTCGCATCCCGGAAACGTCGGCCCAGCGGCTTGACGCCTACGAGCAGCTCATCCTCACCTTCCCGCCGCGGTTCTTTCCCCGCTTGGTCGGCATCGTGATCCCCGGCGTGCTGAGCTACGCGCTCGCCGGCCGCGTGCTCGGTGGCCGCGCGCGACCCGGCGACCTGCAGACTGTCCTTCGCGGTCTTCCCCACAACCCCACGACGGAGATGGACCTCGGGCTCTGGGAGATCGCGCGGGCAGCGCGCGAGGATCCGACGTCACGCGACGCCCTGCGCGCGCGGTCTCCCGCAGAGCTCTCGGCCCAGTACCGCGCTGCCACGCTCCCTCCGCTCCTTCAGCGCGAGATGACGAGCTTCTTGGGGCGCTACGGGCACCGCGCGATCGCGGAGATCGATCTGGGCGTGAAGCGCTGGTCCGAAGACCCGGCGCATCTGCTCGGGGCGATCGCGAACTATCTCCGGCTCGGTGATGAGGCGACCGCACCGGACGTGCAGTTCGCCCGCGGTGCCCGCGAGGCGGAGGCCATGATCAAATCGCTCGCGTCGCGCGTCCACGGCCCGCGTCGCGCGATCCTGCGCTTCCTGCTGGGGCGGGTTCGGCTGCTCGCCGGTCTTCGTGAACAGCCGAAGTTCCAGATCATGCGCGTCTTTGCGCTTGGCCACGCGCTCGTCGCGCCCGTGGGGACGGAGCTCGCCGAACGCGGCCTGCTCGATACGAGGGAGGACGCGTTCTTCCTGACGCTGCCTGAGCTGCGCCGCGCGATCGCTGGCGAGGACCTTCGCGGGACGGTCCTCGAGCGCCGCGAGGTCTACCGGCGCGAGCAGGGACGTCGCCACGTACCGCGCGTGCTCCTCTCCGACGGCACGGACGCGGAGACCGAAATCGCCACCGCTACGGACGGCGCCATCCGCGGCACGCCCGCATCACCGGGCATCGCGCGCGGGATCGCGCGCGTGATTCGGTCGCCCGTAGGCGCGCGGCTTGAACCCGGCGAAGTGCTCGTGGCTCCATCGACCGATCCCGGTTGGACGCCGCTCTTCCTGACGGCCGGCGCGCTCGTCATGGAGATGGGCGGGATGATGTCGCACGGCGCCGTCGTCGCGCGGGAGTACGGCATCCCGGCGGTCGTCGGAGTGCCGGACGCGACCGGTCGGATCGCGACGGGCGAAGAGGTCACCGTCGACGGGTCAGCCGGAACGGTGGCAAAAGAAGTGGCCGCGATCTAGGCGGCTTTGCTACCCCAGCCGGGGTGCCGGTGCTCGCCGCGGCTGCACTCGAGGCAGTAGTAAGCGCCGTCCATGTAACGTCCGAAGGGAACAGTCTTGTCGCAGCACGCGCACTGGTAGTAGAAGATTCGCTCAAGGACTCGGAACATCGCCAGACCTCCGCGGTGATCACGCAGAGCCGGCGAGGTTAGCTGTCGGGCTCGGGCGGCGTGCTTGGCGCCCTCCTGCTTTCGCAGGTTTCGCCCCGGTGGTGGTTTCCCCGCTCCTGGTGGATTAGGCCTCCCGAATGGTACCGGGGCCAAATCACAGCCACCGCATCAGCCGTTACTGATTGAGACGATTTCCCCCCATAAAGGGGGGACCGGCCGCCCCTAAACTCACGCGAGCGCGGAAACAGGCGAGCGGGAGTGAGGAATAGATGGCATTACTGGAGCGCGTGCCCCAAATGGCACCGGCCGCGACGTCATCCGCGGAGGCTCCCGCCCCCATCGCGCCGGTGGCGATCGAAGAGACCGGCCTCACCCAGGCTTTCATCGCCGACCTCGTCCTGAAGATCCTCTACCAGAAGGGTCAGGCCACCGCCGCCGAGCTGGCCGACGTGATCTGCCTGCCGCTCCCCAAGATCCTCCAGGGCATCCTCGAGTTCCTGAAGACCGAGCACCTCGTCGAGGTCAAGGGGAGCTCGGGCACGGCGGCGGCGACGTACATCTACGTCATCTCCGTGAAGGGGCAGGAGCGCGCGCGCGAGGCGTTCGCCAAGAACGGTTACGTCGGCGCCGCTCCAGTGACACTCGCGGCCTACGTCAATCGCGTTCGTGCCCAGACGATCGGCAGCCTGCAGGTCACCTTCGATGAAATCCGCAAGGCGCTCACGCACCTGGTCCTTCCAGAGAAGACGCTCCGGCAGCTCGGGCCTGCCATCAACAGTGGGCGCTCGATCTTCCTGTTCGGGCCCCCCGGCACCGGCAAGTCCTCGATCGCGGAGACCCTCGCCACGATGCTGCGCGGCAGCATCGTCTTGCCGTACGCGATCCTCGTCGGGCAGCAGCTCATCCGCGTGTTCGACCCGTCGCGTCATCGTCCGCTCGTCGCGCTCGACGCGCGGTTCGACCGCCGCTGGGTTCCCGTCGCGCGCCCGTTCGTGGAGGTCGGTGGCGAGCTCACGCTCGAGGACCTAGACCTCACCTTCGACGAGAACTCGAAGGTGCACGAGGCCCCGTTCCAGATGAAGGCGAGCGGTGGCGTGCTCCTCATCGATGACTTCGGCCGGCAGCGCGCCTCGCCCGAGATGCTCCTCAACCGGTGGATCGTGCCGCTCGACCGCGACGTCGACTTTCTCACGCTTTCCGACGGTCGCAAGATCGAGGTGCCGTTCGACGTTCTCCTCGTCTTCGCGACGAACCGCACGCCCTCATCGCTGGTGGACGAGGCGTTCCTGCGGCGAATCCAGTACAAGATCGAGGTCAAGCCGCCGACCGAGCAGGAGTTCTCGGAGATCCTGCGCCGCGTCTGCGAAACGCAGAAGATCACGTTCTACCCCAAGGCCGCCGAGTGGATCGCCGCCTACGCGCGCGAGCGGAACATCCCGCTTCGCTCGTGCCACCCGCGTGACCTCATGCAGCACCTCGGGGCCGCCTCGCGTTTCCTGCTCAAGCCGGCCGAGCTCACGCCCGAGCTGGTCGAGCTCGCCTGCGAGACCTACTTCGTCCCGATCTAGCGGTCAGGGCTAGCTCCGACTGGCTCGGATCGGTCGTGCGGGTCCTGTCGTGGCTTGGGCCTGAGCAGCGCCGGAGTCTTCTTCGCTCGGCCCCTCGTGGGACCGCGGCGGACCGCCGCGTAGGGCCGCTCGCTCAGAAGACCCCGACGCTGCTCCAGCCCATCTCCGGGCCACCCGCTGCCTGACCTCCCTGTTCGTTCTCGCGTAGTCTCGGAACTCGTCATGGAGAAGCAGGACCGGAGTCACGACGCCGAGACGGACGCCGAGCGCGAACGGCTGCGAAAGCTCATCGGCGGCATGAGTGACGACGACTTGAGGCATCCCATGCCGGCGGGCTGGACGATCGCCGGAGTGCTCGCGCACATCGGCTTCTGGGATGCGCGCGCGATCTACTGGCTCGACAAATGGGCCACAGGTGTTCCACCGTCGGCCTACGAGCCGGAGAACACAGAAGCGGTGAACGAATCCGCTAAGCCGCTCTGTCTTGCGCTACGGCCGCGCGATGCGGCAGACCTTTCCCTCCGGCTGGCCGAAGAGGCGGATGGCAAGGTCAAGGCGCTCAGCGACGGGATGCTCGCGAAGATCCGCGCGACCGGCGCGCCGCCGTTCAACCTGTCGCGCGCGATCCATCGTAAGGAGCATCTGGACGAGATCGAGGGCGAGCTGAGGGCTTGACCGCGGACCGCGCCTAGGTCTTCTTCTTCGCCTTCGTCGCGGCTTTGGCGATACGGCTGCGGCGCCGTCGTGCGCTGTTCTTGTGGACCGACCCTCGCTTCGCGGCTTTGTCGAGCGCGCTCGCTGCCGCCGAGATCACCTCGGAGGCCGCCTCGCCACCCTTGCTGATGGCTTCGCGGGCCGCGCGCACCGCGGTACGCGCCGCGGAGCGGCCGATCGTCCGCATTGAGGTGCGCCGCTGCGTCTGGCGGATGCGCTTCAGCGCTGAGCGCTTGCGTTTCTTTGCCGGCATTCGGTGCGAACGATACCTGATGCCTCAATATCAGGGTGTTGCCGATGTCGATCGCGCGGGCCTCCGCGATCATGATCGTCACCCTCGTCGCCAGCCGCGTGCTCGGCTGGCTGCGGCTGTCCGTCATCGGCGCGCACTTCGGCGAGACGCCCGACCTGGACGCGTACCTGGCGGCGTTCAAGATTCCGGACGCGATCTTCGGGCTCGTGGTCGCCGGCGCCCTTGCGTCGGCTTTCATCCCGGTCTTCACGAGCTATCTGGCCCGGGAACGCGAGGACGAAGCGTGGCACGTCGCGTCGAGCGTCATGAACGCCGTCCTGCTCCTCCTCGTGGGCTTCTCGATCGTCATGTGGATCGCCGCGCCCTACGTCGTGCCGACCTTCGTCGCGCCGTTCCACGACCCCAAGCAGATCGCCCTCACGGTCGATCTCACGCGGATCATGCTGCTGTCGCCGATCTTCATGGGGCTGTCGTCGCTCACGACCGGCATCCTGAACTCGTACCGGCAGTTCCTCTCGAGCGCGACAGCGCCGCTTGTCTACAACCTTGTGATCATCCTGTTCACCCAGTTCGGGTACCCCTTCCTCGGCATCCACGCGGTCGCGATCGGCGTCGTCGTCGGCGCCCTGGTGATGTGGCTCGTGCAGCTTCCCGAGCTCACGTTCCGTCGCACCCGCTACTCGTTCTCGCTGGATCTTTCGCACGCCGGCGTTCGCGACGTCATGCGTCTGGCCGGTCCGCGCACGCTCGCGCTGGGCGCGGTCCAGATCGTGTTCTTCGTCGACACGTACCTCGCCACAGGCATGGCGCCGGGATCGTTGACCGCGCTCGTGTACGCGAACCAGCTGCTCCTGCTCCCGCTCGGCGTCTTCTCGATCGCGATCAGCGCCGCGGTATTCCCGACGCTCTCGCACTTCGCGTCGATGGGCCAGGTGGGCCGGATGCGCGACACGGTGCAGCAGGCGATCCGCTGGATCCTCTTCCTGACACTCCCGACGGCGATCGTGATGATCGTGCTCCGTCGGCCGATCGTGAACCTCCTCTTCCAGTACGGAAGCTTCGGGCCGGAGGCGCGCGAGGCGACCCAGGCGGCGTTCCTCTTCTACTCCCTCGGTCTCGCCGGCCACGCGCTCGTCCAGATCCTTGCCCGCGTGTATTTCGCGTCCCGGGACACGACGACGCCCCTCGCGCTCACGCTGATCTCGATCGGCGCGAACGTCGTGCTCAGCGTGACGCTCTCGCAGCCCCTGGGGATCAACGGCCTGGCCCTCGCCAACTCGATCGCGACGCTTCTCGAAGCGGCGCTCCTGTTCATCCTTCTCGCGTCGAGAGCACGGTTGCGACTTGTCGGCCTCGGCGTCTCGACCTTGAAGCAGGTCTGCGCGAGCCTTCTGATGGGTGTAGCGATGTTCGGGTTCATCTATGTCACGAACCTGCCGTTCGATCTCGTCAAAGATCCGCCAAAACTGACCCTGCTCCTTCAGACGATCCTCGCGGCGGCGGTCGGAGGCTTGGTCTATCTCGGGGCGGCGTATCTCTTACGGATCGGCGAGCTGCACGAGATCCTCGCGGTGGTCCGCGCCCGAATAACGCGCGGTTCGGGTCCTCCGGCTGCCGCCTAGTGCCGGTGAAGGGCTCTGCACGTCTGGGCACCTGATACCGAAACTTCACCGCGCATCGATAATCAATGTCTCGTAGAGTATTCACGTGGGGCGCCCGACTGACGCAGAGCTATCTCGGCTCGTGGCGCAGATGCGCGAGCTCACCGCGCGATCGCCTGACGCCTGGGCAGACGTCGATTTGACGTTCACCCAGCTGCGCGCGCTATTCGTGCTCGCGTCGGCCGAGCATCCCATTCGCGTCAGCGATCTAGCCAAGCGCCTGGGAATGAGCCTGGCCAGCGCGTCCGCGCTGAGCGATCGGCTGGTGCGCCTGGAATACGTCGGTCGCCAGACCGATCCCGCCGACCGCCGCGCCGTTCTGCTCGAGCTTGCCGCGAAGGGGTCTCGGCTCCTGTGGCGTATTGAACGGCGGTCGAATGCCCAGCTCGCGCGCGCGCTGCGGGGAATGACGACGCACGAGCGGGAGGCGGTCGCCACGACCGTCCGCGCGTTTGTCCGCGTGCTTTCGGCCAAACCCCGGATTTCCGCGCGATCGCCGATGAAGAGGTCGGCATGAATACACAGAACGGGCACGTCATCGAGACGACCGATCTGACCAAGCGATACGGTGAGGTCGTCGCGGTGGACCATCTGACCCTCCGCGTGCCGCGCGGTGGTGTCTTCGGATTCCTCGGGCCGAATGGCTCGGGCAAGACGACGACGATGGGCATGCTCCTCGGGCTCGTGCATCCGACCAGCGGAGAGGCTCGGATTTTCGGCGATCCCGCTCGGCACCCTGCGACGCTGCGGCGGGTTGGAGCGATGATCGAGACGCCGACGTTCTACCCGTACCTCTCGGGACGAGCGAATCTGCGCTACTTCCAGGGAATCGGCCGGCGGGGCATACCCGCCGACGTCGATCGACTCCTCGACCTTGTCGACCTCGGAAAGCGCGCCGGCAGCAAATATTCGACCTACTCGCTCGGGATGAAGCAGCGCCTGGGGATCGCTTGCGCGCTCCTTGGTGACCCGGAGCTTGTGTTCCTCGACGAACCGACGAACGGACTCGACCCGGCGGGCGTCGTCGAAGTACGCGAGCTCATCCGCGATCTCGGCAAGGGCGGACGGACCGTCATTCTCTCAAGCCATCTGCTTGCCGAGACCGAGCTCGTGTGCGACAACGTCGCCGTCCTCTCGCGCGGCAAGCTGATCGCACAGGGTTCGATCCAGGAGCTGCTTCGTCAGCACGACGGACTCCGGCTTCGCACGACCGACGACGCGAAGGCCCGGGCGGCGCTTGCCGAGGTGCGTTGGGTCGAGCACGTCGAGCACCAGGACGGGGCTCTCATGGTCACGGCCGATCAGAAACGCGCGTGGGAGATATCGCGCGTACTGGCGCAGCGCGACGTGTACGTGAACGAGCTGACTCCCGTTCACCGCTCGCTCGAGGAGTTCTTCATGGAGATCA
>WNGC01000091.1_pt1 | contig 58778 bp, 52 predicted proteins | sample 5400051 | NCBI WGS metagenome assembly WNGC01 (sample SAMN13153368, study PRJNA577476) | soil metagenome | isolation source: 20 cm soil or saprolite under grassland replicate 2 | place: USA:California | collected 2016-06-15
CCCTATTTCCATCCGCTGTATGCCGGCCAGATGCTCAAGCCGCCGCATCCGATGGCGCGGCTCGCGTATGAGCTGGCGCTCCACATCAACCCCAACAATCACGCCCTCGACGGCGGCCGAGCGAGCTCCGCGATGGAGAAGGAAGCCGTCGCCCAGCTGGCGCGCATGGTCGGGTGGGACGTGCACCTCGGCCATCTCTGCGGCGGCGGGACGATGGCGAATCTCGAAGCGCTGTGGGTGGCAGGCCAGCTGCATCCGCGCATGACGATCCTCGCGTCGACCCAGGCGCACTACACGCATAAGCGAATCGCCGGGGTCCTCGGCCTCTCGTTCGAAACGATCCCCTGCGATCGCCGTGGCCGCATGGATGTGCACGCGCTGGAGCGCCGCCTGGCCGCGGGAGGCGTCGGAACAGTCGTGGCGACGATGGGGACGACGGCGACGGGCGCCGTCGATCCGCTGGATCAGATCGTCGCGTTGCGCGAGCGCCACGACATCCGCGTCCACGCCGACGCCGCGTACGGCGGCTATTTCGTCCTGACCGACAATCTCGAACCGGAGACGCGCCGTGCCTTCGAGCGGCTGGGAGATGCCGCGTCGATCGTCATCGATCCGCATAAACACGGCTTGCAACCGTACGGCTGCGGCTGTGTCCTCTTTCGCGATCCGTCGGTCGGCAGGCTCTACAAACACGATTCGCCCTACACGTATTACACGTCGAGCGAAATGCACCTCGGCGAAATTGCCCTGGAGTGCTCCCGTCCAGGCGCGGCGGCGGTCGCGCTGTGGGCGACGCAGCGGCTGCTGCCGCTGGTTCGCGGCGGCGAGTTTGCCAAGGGACTGGCCGACGGGCGAGCGGCGGCACTCGCGCTGTACGATCGGCTGCGGCGCGACGGGCGCTTCATTACGGGGACAACGCCCGACCTCGATATCGTCGTCTGGGCGCCGCGCGCCGCCAGCGCGAGCGAAGCGTCCAATCTCTCGCGGCGGATCTTCGCCGAGACCGCGCAGCGCCAGCTGTACTTGGCGCTCGCATCGCTGCCGCTGCATCTCTTTGACGTCGGGACCATGAAGCGCGACCGCGACACGATCATCGGCCTTCGGTCGGTGCTGATGAAGCCGGAGCACAAGGACTGGATCGATCGAATCTGGGGAATCCTGGACGAGGCGACGCAAACCGCCGGCGTGAAGCGCTAGTCGACGTCGCCGCTCGACAACCGGACGACGATGTTCCGCCCCGGATCGAACGCAAACTCCTTGTAGCGGCTGAGAAAACTGCGGTAGCGCTGGTCGAGCACGTTGCGCACCGTCACGTCCAACCGCATCGCTCTCCCAAATAGCCGCATCTCGGTTCCGCCACCCAGGTGAAGCAGTACATATCCCGGCGTCGGCACGTCGAGCGGATTCAGGCGGTCAGGCTTGGCGAATGTCTCCACATCCAGACGCACGCGATCCGACCAACCCACACCGAACGTTGCACGCAACGGTGGGATGAGCGGCAGGGGCTCGTGCGCGGTCAGGTTGGTTCCACGTACCACGTCCACCCGGGTTCGGAACGTGAGACCCTCGCGCAACGCCGCTTCTACCAGCGCTTCCCCGCCGAACAGCTCCGCTTCTGCCTGAGCGTATTGGTAGACCCGTAGTGGGCCGATGAACTGGGCAGTGGGCGTGATGTAGATGTAGCGCCCGATGCGATTGTCGTAGGCCGACAGCTCGAGACGGACACGTGCACTGCTCCACCGCGCGCCGGCGTCAACGTTGCGACTGTGCTCCGGCCTCAGCGTCGCGTCACCCCGTTCGTACCGCGCCTCGCCGACGTGCGGGCCGTTGGAAAACAGCTCGAACAGCGTCGGCGCGCGCCACGCACGTCCCGCGTTGATGCTCAGCGCCAAGCCCGCTGCCGGCGCGTACACGAGTCCCGCGTTCGCTGACCAGGCATTGGAAGGACGATCCTGCGCGGCGACGCCCAGCGCCGTATCTCCATCCACACTCACGCGCCGCGCGTCGAAGCGCGCCCCCGCGAGTACCGTCCAGCGGCCCCGCGTCCACTGTTCGAATGCGAACGCGCCGCCCGCCCGCGTACGGGCGTCGGGCACCAGGGGCACACGGCCGGATCCATCGTTCGTTTGCGCGAGTCCGGAAAGGCCGATCGTGCCCTGCCCGTGATGCGCCAGCAGATCGAGCGAGGCCGTTTGCAACAGAAGATTGAACGCTTCGCTTTCTGTCCCTGTGTTGCTGTCGTCCGAGACTTCGATCAACGAGTGGCGCTGCAGCTGCCCTTTCGCTTCCAGTCGCCAGATGCCGGCGGGACGCTGCGCCGTGATCTGCAGCCGCTCGTCGCCGAGCTTACGCTCCGGGCCCCCTGCTTCACCCGGCGCCGGATTCGCTTCGAGCAGCTTGAACTCGCCGCCATAGTGAACGACGCGTAGCGCCAACGCGCCGCCGGACGGCCAGCGCCACCCGATGCTCCCCTCGCCGTTGAATGCCCCGAAGCCCGTGTTGTCGAGCTCGCCGGCGGGCGTGCGCAGATTCCGGGCGCCGCGTCCCACGGCGGCGACCCGCCACCCCAGCGCACCGCGCGCGCCTTCCACGCGCGCACCGGCGCCGACCTCGATGTTGTTCGACGCCGCGGAGAGCGAGAAGCCGGTTCGCACGAATCCGGGACCGCCCAGCGCGTCGGGCAGTGGCTGCGGAATCACGTTGACCACGCCGCCCAGCGCGTCCGATCCGTACAGCACGCTGGCCGGTCCGCGGATCAACTCGACGCGGCGCACGAATCCCGTCTCGACCGACGGACCGTCCTCGTCGCTCCACGAGTAGTCTTCGAGCCGGCTGCCGTTGTCGAGCACGAGCACGCGTGGTCCCGATAAGCCGCGAATCATCGGCTTGCCGATCTGCGCGCCGGTGGTGATGGCGCGGACGCCTGGCAGCGTCGCAACGACGTGCGCGAGCGAGACGCTCTGCGCTGCACGCAGCTCGGCACCGGCGAGTGCGTCGCTGGGCAGCGACGAGGCGGCCGTCGCGAGCGGACGGCGCGTCGCCGTGACCGTGACCGGTTCCAGGGAGAATGGATTGGGAGTGAGGACAAAATCGAGCGCGACGGAGTTACCCACGCCGACCGCAACATCACGTACCGCCGGTGCGAACCCGTAATGGCGCACGATGATCGTGTAGTGGCCGCCCCCGGAGGCAAGTACCAGATGGAACCTGCCGCTGCTATCTGTGGTGACCTGCGCGCCGCTTTCGGCGACCTCCACGATCGCAAACCGAATCGGCTGGCCGGCCGCGTCCGTCACTTTTCCGCTGAGTGTATCAGCGGGAGGCGCGCTCAGTACCGACAGCAGCAACAGGGCGATCATGGCTTCATATTACAGCCGCCATGACCGGGTGGCTAAGCGACTGGGCCAATCTGCTGCTGCGCTGGACGCATTTTATCGCCGGCATCGCATGGATCGGCAGCTCTTTCTACTTCATCTGGTTGGACCGAACGCTGACGACTCCCGCACAGCCACGCGCGGGCGTTGAAGGCGATCTGTGGATGGTGCACTCCGGCGGCTTCTATCAGGTCGAAAAGCGCCGTCCCCGCCCCGGCGAGGTGCCGCCGGTGCTGCATTGGTTCAAGTGGGAGGCTCTCTTCACATGGATCACGGGCATCTCACTTCTGGTGCTGATCTACTATCTGACGGGCGCCTATCTGCTCGACGCCAGCGTCTCACACATCAGCCGCGGCAGCGCGATCCTGCTCGGTATCGGCATGCTCGCCGGCGGCTGGCTGATCTATGACGGGCTCTGGCGCTCTTCGCTGGCGCGAACAGCGCACGGCACCATTGCCGCGGCGATTTCCCTCGCCCTGCTCACCGCCATCACGGTATTGTTGTGCCGCGTCCTCTCGGGGCGCGCCGCGTTCATGCATATCGGATCGCTGCTTGGCACGATCATGGTGGCGAACGTCTGGATGCGGATTCTTCCGGCGCAGCAGCAGATGCTCACCGCGACGCGGGCCGGCCGTCCTGCGGATTTCACGCTGGGCGAGCGCGCCAAACAACGCTCGGTGCATAACAGTTATATGACGTTTCCGCTGCTGTTCATCATGTTGTCGAATCACTTTCCCGCCACCTATGCGAGCTCGGTGAATTGGCTCGTGCTGCTGCTGTTGTTCGTCGCGGGCGGGGCGGTGCGCCACGCGATGATCGGTAGAGGTCCCTCGACGCGCTGGGCGCTGGTGCTCGCCGCGCTGGCCCTCGCGGGCGCCATGTTCTTCTCAGTTCCCAAGACCGTGGCAAGCGCGTCGCCCGTCTCGTTTGCCGCGGTACGCGGCATCATCACGCAACGGTGCCAGCCGTGTCATTCGCAGTGGCAGACCGATCGCACGCTCGGCCCGGCGCCGGGCGGCGTAACGTTCGACACACCGGAAAGCATCGCGCGACTCGCCGCGCGCATCCGCGTGCGCGCCGTCGAAACCAAGACGATGCCGCTCGCCAACCGCACCGGCATGACCCCGGACGAACGCGATCTCCTCGCCCGCTGGATCGCGGCGGGCGCGCCGCTCCGCTAGCGCCGCGACAGATCCGCGGTCGGCAGGAAGCGCGGTGGCTTGCGCGGTTTCGCCGCCTGCTCGTATCCGTACGCCAGCTTGAGCAAGGTGGCCTCGGCGTTGGCTTTGCCGATGAAGGACATTCCCACCGGCAGTCCGAACGCATAACCGACGGGCACGCTGATGCTCGGGTAGCCGGCCACCGCCGCCGGCGTCGAGCTCGCGCCAAGGAAATGATCGCCGTTAACCAGATCGGTGGGCCAGGCGGGGCTTCCAGTCGGCGCTACGATCGCATCGAGATTGTTCTGCGCGAACACCGCGTCGAGTCCTTCGGTGCGCGAGAGACGCTGGTCCTTCGCGAGCGCGTCGAGATACGCTTGATCGGTGAGCGGCCCTTTCTCCTGCGCCTGGATGAACAGCTCCTGGCCAAAGTACGGCATCTCGGTGGCCTTGTGCGCCTCGTTGAACGCAATGACGTCGGCCAGCGTCTTGACGCTCGCCCCCGGCGCCCAGGCGGAGAGATAGCTCGCGAGGTCGGCCTTGAGCTCGTACAGCAGTACGGTCAGCTCGCTGTCGTCGTATTCGCCGAAGTGCGGAATTTCCGCTGGATCGACAATCACGGCGCCCTCGCGCCGCATCACGTCGATCGCGGCTGCGACGAGCGCGTCGGCGTCCGGGCTGTAGCCGAACACCTTCTTGCGCGCGACGCCGATGCGCGCGCCACGCAGTCCGCCTGTCAATCCGCTGCTGTAATCGCGCCCGGTGAGTGCGTCGAGGAGAACGGCCGCGTCGGCTACCGTTCGGGCCATGGGACCCGCGGTGTCCTGGTTGTGCGCGATCGGAATGATGCCCGCACCGTCGATCAGTCCCACCGTCGGCTTCACGCCGACCAGCGAGCAGGCGCTCGATGGGCACACGATCGACCCATCGGTTTCCGTGCCCACCCCGGCCGCGGCGAAGTTTGCCGAGATTGCGGCACCCGTGCCCGAGCTCGAGCCGCACGGGTTGCGATCGAGCGCGTACGGATTGCCGCACTGCCCGCCGCGCGCGCTCCAGCCGCTCGATGAACGCGACGATCGGATATTCGCCCATTCCGAAAGATTGGTCTTGCCCAGGATCACCGCACCGGCCGCGCGCAGCCGCGCGACGAGCGAGGCATCGCGCGGTGGAGTCACGCCCGCGAGGGCCAGGGAGCCGGCAGTCGTCATCATCTTGTCGCCGGTCGCGATGTTGTCTTTCACGAGCAGCGGAATCCCGTGCAGCGAGCCGCGCACGTGACCGGCCTTGCGCTCGCCGTCGAGGCGATCGGCAATCGCCAACGCGTCCGGATTTGTCTCCAGCACCGCGTGGAGTTTTGGATCGAGCGCCGCGATGCGGGCGAGATATGCGGCGCAAATCGAGCGTGATGTGCGCGCCCCGCTGCGCATCGCGTCTTGCAATTGGGCGATGGTGCTTTCTTCGAGGTCAAACGGTGTTTGTAGGGGCATCGGGAGCGGCGGGGGGGGCGGGGGGGACGGGGGCGACGGGGGGGGCGACGAACGTGATTCGACCAAAAACGGTCCTGCTGCCGCTGCCACACCATATTGAAGGAAAGAGCGACGGCTGACGGAATCGGCCATGATGGCTCCTCGGTGAGTTGGCCTAGTCTGGAGCCATGCGTGGCTGTGCGCCAGATCACAGTGATTGCCCGCACGGACTAGGGTTTCACCTTGATTTAAAGTGCCGCCGGTGAATCTTGTGACAACCCGAGGGGAGACACCCTGAGCTCCTGGGAAGAAAAGGTCTCGCACCACCTGTATGTCCCGCGGCTCGCCAGCATCCGCACCAAGATGCTGGTCTTCGCCGTCGTGGCGACGCTGCTGCCGTCGCTCACGACCGTCTGGATTTCCTACATCGAGAACAAACGCGCGCTCACCGCGAAAGCGTCCGAAGAGCTGCTCGGCGTGAGCGCGCAGGCGGTCCGTGAAGTCGACCTGTGGACAAAAGAGCTGCGCTACGATTTGCGGGTGTTCTCGAGCTCCTATGAAGTCACCGAGAACCTCGAGCGCATTCCGGTCGTGCATGGGGAAGCCGTTCACTCCGGCATCTACTACAACCGGCTGACGGATTATCTCAATTCGGTGCGCGACCGGTTCCGCGATTACTCAGAGCTATTCGTGCTCGATTTGCACGGGCATGTCGTCGCGACCAGCTCCACGAGAGTTCGAACCGTCTCGCTGCCACGCGACTGGCTCTCCGAGCTCCGCAACGCCGATTGGTCGTTCGGTACGCCGTACTGGGACTCGACGACGTCACGCGCCGAGTTGCTGGTGTCGGTGCCGATCCGGGCGAGCGGCCGCGGCGGGCGCGTCACCGGCGCCCTGGCCGCGCGTGCCAATCTGCGCAGCATGGCCGACATGCTGCGCCGCTTCTCGCCCGGAGAATCGGGGCAGATCTATTTGATGCATCGCGACGGCAACGTCATCGTGAGCTCGCGCGGCAGTTCGGCGGCGCTCTTGCAGGAAGGATATACGCCGCAGGCGGCCAACTGGCTGGTCACGCGGCAGGACCGCGCGGTTCAGTTCTCGAGCTTCACGGGCACCCCGGTGGTCGGGACCGTCCGCATCGTTCCCTCGCTCAACTGGGCCATCGCCGCGGAGATTCCGTCCGCCGAGGCGTTCCGCCAGGTCTTGCACCTGCGCAATGTGACATTGGGGATTGTGACGTTGTTGCTCGCCGTCGTGGGCCTCCTGGCGTATTTCCTCAGTCTCCTGGTCGTGCGCCCGCTTAACCGGCTCACCCAGGCCGCCAGCACCGTCGCCAAGGGCGATCTCGACGTCGACTTGCCGGTCACCGGCGGCGGCGAGGTCGGCTACCTCACCGAAGTCTTCAATAACATGGTCGCGCGACTGCGCGAGGGCCGCGCCGAGCTGGAGCGCCTCTCCGCCACGGATCACCTCACCGGATTGTACAACCGCCTGCGCATGATCGAAGTATTGGAGAACGAGGTGCGGCGCTCCCGCCGGCTGCGGCATCCGCTCGCCGTGCTGATGGCCGACCTCGATCTGTTCAAGAAGTACAACGACGCGCACGGGCACCCGGCCGGTGACGCGGTGCTGCAGCGCGTCGGCGCCATCATGCGCGAAGCGACCCGCGATGTGGATTTTGTTGCGCGCTACGGCGGCGAAGAATTCTTGGTGGTAATGCCGGAAACGGAGATCGATGGTGCCGTAGAAGTCGCAGAGCGGATCCGCAAGAAGATCGAGGGCGAAGTGACGCTGAGCCTCGGCGTTGCGGCGTTTCCGCTGCAGGGCGATACGCCGGATGCGTTGATCGCGGCGGCGGACGCCGCATTGTACGAAGCGAAGCGCGCCGGCGGCAATCGCGTGTGTGCGGCCGCCCGGCCCCGCGTTCCCGCCGCCTAACTCTCCGTCAGCGCTTGCGCTCGATCAGCCCCTGGTGGATCCACCCGGGGCGGTTGGACTCATCGATGATTCGGACCCACTGATCGACGTACGAATACGCGATGAGCGGCGTGCCCGCCTCCAGCGTGAAGAGCACCCGGAATCCGCCGCCCGGTCCGTCGCGCACGTTGGCGCGCCCCGACGTCTGCACATGCAGCGGCAATGCGAACGGCACCTCACCGGAGCGCGTGGCCCCGCGATCGCCGTTCGCGAGCCGGCCCTGCCCCGCGGCAGCGGCGTTCTTCGCTTGGGTCGCGAGGTAGAGCGCGCCCGCGTAATTCTGTTTATCGAACTCGGTCGTCGCGAGCTGGAGCAGCTGCATGGCCTGCCCGATCTCCGGCGTCTGTGCGGAATTGCCGCCGTTGGCCGAGCGCAGCGCCTGCAGCGCGATTTCCGCCTCGGCCATTCCCGACGCCGCTTCGGCGCGCGTCGCCAGCGACTGCAGCTTGGCCATGGCGCGCACGACTTCGCGCCGCGCGTCGTCGAGCCGATTCTGCAGCTCCTCGACCTGCGCCTCTTGCTCGAGCAGCTTGAGCTCGAGCCGCGCCGCATGCTGCTCCAACGCGGTATCATGCACGACGGGCGGCGGGACTCGCGCATTATCGCGACTCGGCGGCGGGTTGCCGGACCGCGGCGGCAAATGACAGGCCGCCCCCACATACAGGAGCGACAGAATAAGGAAGGGGCGCATGGGCCACTAACTTGCATGTCACCCGCAGTTCGTACAACGGTTGCGAGCTAACCCATTGACTTCACTAATGCGTCAGGTGATCCTTGGATCGAGCGAAGGGCCACGGCACGGTGCCGTGCGCTGAACACCAGTGGACTTGACCGAGGACCTGGGCTATCGCCCGGTCCTCTTCGTGTTTCTGGGGCTCAGCACTCTTCTGGAAAGGGCCGTATGCACGTCACGCTAAATGAGACCGATCGGTTGGACTTCGTGCTCAAGAAGTTCCGGCGCCAGGTCACGAAGGCCGGCCTGTTTCAGGATATGAAGAAGAAGCGTTTCTACGAGAGCCCTGCCGTTCAGCGTCGGCGCAAGAGCAAAGCTGCGCGCCGCCGGAACCGTCAGAGTCAGGAGTAACGAACAGATGGCACGTGTCACCGGTACCGTGAAGTGGTTCAATGACGCCAAGGGCTTCGGGTTCATCACGCCCGAGAACGGCGGGAAGGACTGCTTCGTGCATCACACCGCAATTCAGGGTGACGGGTTCAAGTCGCTGGCGGAAGGCCAGCGGGTCGAGTTCGAAGTCGTGCAGGCCCAGAAGGGTCCCGCGGCGCAGAACGTCGTGAAGCTGTAACCACCACCCACGGCACTTGAAACGAGACGGCGCCACCCGCGAGGGGGCGCCGTGTTCGCTTAGGGTGTTTGGTCTTCGTCCGGGGCGCCGAGGACCGGCGGGTGCTCATAGACGACCGGCGGCGCGCACGTGCAGGCGCCCTGATGGGGCATCGCGAACTGGGCGCTGGCCCGCGGCGGCCGGTATTCGATGGTCGCAGCGTCCTGGACGACCCCACCACAGAAGTGGCAGTGGATCTGGGACATGTTCCACCCTCCCTGGGCGCCCGCTCTAGGATTCACCTCCCGCCTAAAATAGGCAAGCGGAACCTTCCGCCCCCCCTTGACTAATACCTGTGGAATCGCCGACCCTTACGCACCGAACACTCTCGTCCCGTGGAACGAGGGCCGTCAGTGCAATGAGCAAAAGAATTCAGATCCTCGTCATCGAAGACAATCGCTTGTTACGCGATGGTCTGGCGGCTCTACTCGATTCACAAACCGATTTCAAAGTTGTGGCGTCCGCCGAAGGCGCTTCGTCGGCGCTGCAACGGCTGGACGAACACAAACCCAACGTCGTCCTCGTGGACGCCGCGTTGGGGCGCAACCGCAGCCAACGGTTGGTCGAGAGCGTGAAGGAAGCCGCGCCGCATGCCCGCATCATCATGATGGATATGCTGCCGGAAGAAGAGGATGTCATCGACTTCATCAAACGCGGTGCGAACGGATTCATCGCGAAAGACGCCGCGCTCGAAGAGCTGGTCAACACGATTCGCCAGGTGGCCAACGGCGGCGACGTGGTCCCGCCCGCGCTCACGGGGACCCTCCTTTCGCACATCGCCAAGCAGGCCTCGGTATTGCGCAACACGCCGATGATGGCATCGGTGCGGATGACGAAGCGTGAGCAGCAGATCACCGATTTGATCGCCGAGGGGCTGAGCAACAAGGAAATCGCGCAGCGGCTCAACATCGCGACGTACACGGTGAAGAGCCACGTCCATAACATTCTCGAGAAGCTCGCGCTGCACAGCCGCTTGCAGATCGCCGCGCACGCGCATAAGAAGACGCCCCCGAAAGGCGACCGTCGCAAGTTCGTCCGCTAGAGCTAATCCCGAAGCGTGATTGTCCTCTACCGTGCATCCGATAGCCTCCGGGTGTGCGACAGCTTTGGGCGTACGCATACCGTGTGGTTCCTCCGCCGCCTCGCGATGGGTTGGGTCGCCTTCGTGAGCTCCTCGATGCCGAAAACGCCGCCGCCTTTGAGCATGCCCGCGCCTGGGCCGCCCAGCTGATCCTCGAACAGCGCAGCACGCAAATCCTCGTCGTCTCCGATACGCCGGCACAGAATCGCGCCGTGAACCGCCGCCTTGAAGTCGAGCTCCAACGTCTCGAGACACCCTTTCGCGTGACCGACCCGATCGCGATTCATGCGCCCGCCTAATCCCGACCAAGGGAATTAGCTCTCCACCTTGCCCTTTTTACGCCGTTTTTCATCCCGCTGAGGGATGCATCCCGTGTCCGGGAGCGTGAAGACTGTTGGGGAAAGGAGCGGACCATGAAATCGAGCACTCGCAATCGCTTGCAGGGAAAAGCCCGCCAAATCAAAGGCAAAGCAAAAGAGCAGACCGGTCATGCCGCAGGTAACCCCCGGCTCGAGGCCGAAGGCCTGGACGATCAGGTGGCCGGGACGCTGCAGAACCTCACGGGGAAAATCCAAAAAAAGCTGGAGGACTGATGAAGCGCGTGCGTCGCTGGACCGCGGGGTTCGCCGCGTCCGGATTCGCTATCGCCCTGCTGGCCGCCGGGTGTGCGCGGAATCCGGCCACGGGGGCGAACGAGCTGATGCTGGTCAGCGAGTCCCAGGAAATTCAGATGGGCCAGCAGGCCGACAGCCAGGTGATCCAGTCCATCGGCCTCTATCCCGATCCGGCGTTACAGTCCTACATCGGGGACCTGGGGAAAAAACTGGCCGCGAATTCCGAACGTCCCACCCTGCCGTGGACATTTCGTGTCGTGGACGATCCCGCCGTCAACGCCTTTGCGATTCCCGGCGGATTCGTATACGTCACGCGCGGCCTGCTCACGCACGTCACGAATGAAGCGCAGCTGGCAACCGTCGTGGGTCACGAGATCGGCCACGTCACGGCGCGCCATACTGCGCATCAAATGTCCCGCGAGCAGCTCGCCAATATCGGCCTCGCCGTCGGCAGTATCGCGAGCCCGCAGGTCGCGAAGTATGCGGGAGTCGCGAGCCAGGCGCTGGGGGTGCTGTTTTTGAAGTTCTCGCGCGACAACGAAAACCAGGCTGACGCGCTCGGCGTGCGCTATTCCAGTCGCGCCAACTACGATTCGCGCCAGATGGACAGCGTCATGGCGATGCTCGACAAGATCGAGTCGACGAGCGGCGGCCGTCTCCCCGAATGGCTCGCGACGCATCCCAATCCCGGCAACCGCATCGAGCACATCAATCAAGTGCTCGCGCAGACGAAGGTGGACTTCTCCGGGGCGACCGTGAATCGCGACGGCTTCGAGCGACGGCTCGACGGCATGATCTTCGGCCCGAACCCCCGCGAAGGGTTCTTCAAGGGCACCGAGTTCTACCATCCCGATCTCAAGTTTCGCATGTCGTTCCCCAGCGGGTGGCAGACGATGAACACCAAGTCGGCCGTGGCGGCGCAGAGCCCGCAGCAAGACGCGGTGATCGAAGTAACCCTCGCGCAGGGGTCCAACGCGGATCAGGCTGCCCGGTCGTTCTTGTCGCAGCAGGGAGTGCAGGCCGGCACGCTGACGCGCGGTAACGTCAACGGCTTGAGCGCGGCGGTGGCGCCGTTCGCGGCGGCGACCGACAACGGCACGCTGCGCGGCAACGCGATGTTCGTCGAATACGGCAACACCGTCTATCGGCTATTGGCATACGGCCCCGAGACCAGCTGGGCAAATAACCAGAGCGTTGCGCAGCGCGCGCTGTCGAGCTTCGGGCCTCTCACGGACGCGTCGATCCTCAACGTGCAACCGCAGCACGTTACCGTCTTCACCCTGGACCGGCGCACGACCATCGCGGAGCTCGTGCGGCAGCGGCCCGCGCCGGTGCCCGTCGCCACACTTGCCCTCATCAACCAGGTCGATGACAGCACGACGCTCGAGCCCGGACGAATCATGAAATGGGTTGTCGGCCAGCAGCTACCTGTGACTCCCTAGGAGGGGAACTCACTTATGTGGACGCTCGCACTGATTCTCATTCTGCTGTGGGTATTGGGGTTCATATCATCCTATACGTTCGGCGGCCTGATCCACCTGCTGCTTGTCGTCGCGCTGGTGGTCATCGTCATTCGGCTGATTCAGGGTCGTCGCGTAGTATGAGAAAACCCTCACTGCTCCAACGCATCATTCCCGCGGTGGCGATGCTGGCATGTCTCGCCACCGCGCCCATGGTGGCGCAAGAGCGCGCCACCGCGTCTTCACGCACCACCGCCCCTGCTACAGGGGGCGGCGGCCCGCGCCTGCAATCACCATACGACAGCTATCAACCGACGATCGTGCAGCCCCGCACGGCCGTTAGAGCGGCGGCCGCCGCCGCGGATAAAACCGTGATCACGATCTCGACATTGGGATTGGTCCTGCTGATCGTATTGCTGATATTGTTGCTCGCCTGAGGCATATTTGGTGGTTGGGGGAACGACGTGACTCAACGGCCCGGCAAGAGCACGGACGACCAGCGCTTGCAGTCGAATCTCGCCGAGGTCCTCGCCTCGGCGCTGGAGGAGCGCGCGATGCTTTCGGCGGTCGCGCGCCTGCTCGTGCCACGGATCGCCGACATCTGTCTCGCCGACATCATCGACGACGACGGCACCATCCAGCGGGTGGATCACGTGCTGGACGATTGGCGGCTCGCGCCGACCCCGGCGCTGCGATCGGGAGAGCCGGTGTTGCTCGCCGACGTGACGCAAGGCGCATTGGCCAGCATCGCCCCCGATCCCGCGGGCCAGGCCGCCGTGCGCGCCGCGGGGATCCGCGGGCTCGTGTTGCTGCCCCTGATCGGGCGCGGCCGGCTGCTCGGCGTGCTCACGCTGGGGATGACGCGGCCGGAGCGGCGTGTCTCCAAAGCAGACCTTTCCTTCCTCGAAGACGTCGCGCAGCGCGTGGCGCTCGGCGCGGACAATGCCCGGCTCTATCAACAGGCGCAACAGGCGAGTCGCGCGCGTGACGACACGCTCGCGTCTATCTCGCACGATCTGCGCAACGGATTGAACACGGTCCTGACCGCGGTGGGATTGTTGCTGCGCAGCCTGCCTCCCGACAGCGAGGGGCGGCGCGACCGCCGCCACATCGAAGCGATCCGGCGGGCCGCCGAACGCATGAATCACGTCATCGGCGACCTGCTTGATGTCGCCAGCATCGAGGCCGGCCGGTTGTTCGTCGAGCCGCACACAGTGTCGGTGCGCCCGATCATCGCTCAGGCGGTCGCTGCCTGCCGACCCCAGGCAGTCGACAAGGCGCTGCGATTCGAGGAACAGGTGCCAGCGGATGACTTCGAGGCGATCTGCGACCGGGAGCGCGTGCTGCAGGTGCTGGGCAACCTCATCGGCAACGCCATCAAGTTCACACCGGACGGCGGCTCGGTACTGGTGCGGGCGGAGCCGGTAGGCGATGAGGTGTTATTCTCCGTCCGCGACAGCGGCATCGGCGTATCGCCCAAACAGCTGCCATACGTGTTCGATCGCTTCTGGCAGGCGACCCCAAAAACCCGCCTGGGCAGCGGGCTCGGATTGACGATCGCGAAGGGAATTGTCGAAGCGTTGGGCGGAAGAATCTGGGTCGAAAGCCGCGCGGGCGAGGGGACGACGTTCTTCTTTACCTTGCCGCTAGCCTCCGCGGCTGCATCCCGGCAGTCGCTTCAGGCGCAGTAGCGCTTGATCGCAAACAGAATCTCGTCGATATCGATCGGCTTGCGCACTACGTCGCTCACGCCGACGGTGGGACGCTCGTGCGGCTTCGCATTCGTCACCAGCACGACCGGCACCGCGGAGAGCTGCGGATCCTCGTTGCGGTGACGCAGGAAGTCGAAGCCGTCCATCACCGGCATCGACACATCCAGCAGGATGACATTGGGAAGCGTCTCGCCCTGCAGCAGGGATAACGCTTCAGCCCCATTGGATACCGCGACCACGCGATATTGCTCTTCCTCGAGCAATTCGCGAAGCATGTTGCGGAACTCCGTATCGTCCTCGATGATGGCAACGAGACAGCGCTGCGCCGCAGCGCGTTCGTTCGGGGATGCGGTGGGGCGCTCCCTGCTGACTCGATTGTCTGCCTGCGGCATACGTGCCATATCCGATGCCCATCCTACGAAGCGTACTCCTCAAACTTAATACGGCTAATGCGAGAAGTCGACGTGGGGCGCCTCGCCCGCGCCGGGGGTTTGCAATTCGAAATACGCCCGCGGTTTTTTGCCGAGGACCTTCGCGGTGAGCATTTGTGGAAAACGCCGGATGTAGGCGTTGTACCGATTCACACTTTCGTTGTAGTCCTGACGAGCGACGGCGATACGGTTTTCGGTGCCCTCGAGCTGGTCCTGTAACGCGCGAAAATTCTCGTTCGACTTGAGTTGTGGATAATTCTCCGCGATCGCAAGCAGGCGGCCGAGCGGCGCCGTCAATGCGGCGTTCGCCGCCGCCATCTGCTGCACGTCGCCGCTTTGCACTGCTCCCGCGAGCTTGGCGCGCGCCTCGGCGACCTGTATGAAGATCGTCTGCTCTTGCTTCGCGTAGCCTTTCACCGTCTCGACGAGATTGGGGATCAGGTCGGCGCGCCGCTGCAGTTGCACTTTGATCTGCGATTCCGCGGCATTCACCTGCTCGTCGAGCGTCTGGATCGTGTTATACCCGCAGCCGGCCAGCAGCCCGAGCAGGAGCGGCAGCGACACGGCGGTGCGGCGAGTGTGCGCGTTCACGAGACGTTCCTTTCCATGCGGTTCACGTACTGCGCCGTGCGCGTCACCGCGTCGAGATACGCGGCGGGCTCGGACAATCCATCGGCGCCGAATCCTATCAGCGCGCCGGCGTCGCGCACCAGAGCCCCGGCGTCGGCGGGTGGCGTGCGCCCGGTCAGCCGCAGCACGGCGCGCAACATCGTGAGAAAGCCGGCGCGCGTCTCGCGAATCACGTCGGTGAGCCGCTTGGGCCGATTCCAGTTTGCCGCATACGCCTGGCGCAGATGCACCAGCTTCCCCATCAGCTCGTGTTCCAGCTGGCGCCGCACATCCGCGCGTTGCACCGCGATGCCATGCCAGGGGTCGCGGCCCGCGAGCACGCGATGGCCGGCGCGGATGTCGTCGTACTCGATCGGGAATGCGTCGGTCGAGTCGCGCCATTCCCGCTCCGTCATGATGATCGGCGGCGGATGCCCGCTGGCCACCCAGGAACGCACGGGACCCGACAGCTGAACGAAGAGATCATCGCTCACTGCGTCGCCGGCGACGATGAGCAGCGTGTTCATCGCGGCCCGCTGCGATGGAGCGTCACTCGCGCGCGCCGCCGAGCCGTACAGCACGAGCGCTGAGAGCCGGGAGCCCAGCGCGTGCGCCATCTGTTCCGAGAAGGCCTCGAGCTTCACAGGAGTCCACTCACGCTCAGAATCTTCCTCCTGCACCGCCCCCAGAGAAGCCTCCCCCGCCGCCGAAGCCCCCGAATCCCGCGTCCACCCTGACTCAGCATGAACGGAATGAACAGGAGCCGCCCGCGGCTCAAAATGATCAACAGGATGATCATGACGATGAGCCCGCCGAGCGGAATGCCGCGGCGTGCGGGCTGCTCCGCGGAAGGCGGGATGGCATACTCGGGATTCGACAGCGTCACCCCGAACTCGCTGGCGAACGCTTGCGCGATCAGATCCACGCCCAACGAGAGGCCGGGGCCGTATTCCTGCCGCGCGAGGAACGGCAGCATAGCGTCGCGGATGCGGCCCACGCGCGCATCGGTCAAAAAACCCTCGGCGCCTCGCCCCGTGGAAATGAAGATCTGCCCGGTCCCGGGCTGATGATTCTTCTGGGGCACGAGCAGCACGACGACGCCGAGATTCTTCGCGGGATCGCCGGCATTGCCCTTCGCCCCCACGCCCCATTGGCGTCCGATCTGCAGCGCGACGTCGGCAGCGGCGCGATCGCCGATGTCCGCGAGGGTGACCACCGCGATCTCGCCGCGCGTCTTCTCGCGCACCTCGCGGATCACGGCTTCCATATGGCGGATCGATGCGGAATCGAGGACACCGGCGAAATCGTTGACGAACCCGACGGGCGGCGGCGGCGGCGGCGCTGGCGCCTGCGCGAGCGCGATAACAACGGCGATGAGCATACCGCGCGCTCAGCGGGTGTGGCGGCTCAGCAGTACTTCGAGGGCTTCCAGATCCAGGGGCTTAATGAGGTAGTCGTCGAACTGCGCCTCGCGGGCACGGCGGTGGCTTTCCTCCCCGCTGTAGCCGCTCACCGCAATCAGCACGAGGTCCCCGTATCCGGCGGCGCGCAGTCGTTGCGCCAGCTCGAACCCGTTCATCCCCGGCATCCCCAGATCGATCAGCGCCACGTCGGGCTTGAACCGAGCCGCCGCCTCGAGGCCGGTTTGCCCGGAATGCGCGACCGCGACGGTATGCCGTTCGGTGCGCAGCACCGCGGCGAGCGCATTCGCGGCATCGACATTGTCATCGACGATCAGAATACGATGGGGACCGTTCTCGCCGCGCGGCAGGGGCACCTGCTCCGGCTCGGGTACCGGGGCTTCCACCATCGGCAACCGGACGATGAACTCGCTGCCGTGCGCAGCCCCGTCGCTCTTGGCCTCAATCGAGCCACCGTGCAGCTCCACGAGGCCCTTCACCAGCGTGAGACCGATGCCGAGCCCACCCTGCGCGCGATCGAGCGCCATGTTGCCCTGGACGAACAGCTCGAAGACGTGCGGCAGCGACTCCGCGCTGATGCCGTCCCCGTCGTCTCGAATAGTGAGCTGCAGCTCCCTTCCTTCGGCCGTCACGCTGGCGCTCACCCAGATGTGCCCGCCGTTCGGCGTGAACTTCACGGCGTTGTGGACGAGGTTTCCGATGACCTGCTCCAGACGCACCGGATCCGCGGACATAATGATGGGGGTGGTGGGCAGCTCGATGAGGATTTGCTTCCGTCCCGCCTCCATGGTGGGACGCAGCGCGTCGATCGATCCCACGATGAGCTCGTTGAGGTCGACGCGTTGATGATGCAGGAGAATTTTGCCGTGACTCACGCGGGACACGTCGAGCAGGTCGTTCACCATCTGCCGCAGATTGCGGAGCTGGCGCTCCAGGACTTCGTGCGCCCACTCCAGGGTTTTCGCGTCGAGCTGCTCTGCTTTCAGCATCTGCACGACGTGGGTAATCGGCGCCAGCGGATTGCGCAGCTCGTGCGCCAGCATCGCGATGAATTCGTCCTTGCGCTGATCGGCGGTGCGCAGGCTATCCTCCGCGCGCTTCAACGCCGTAATGTCGAAGGTCGCGCCAGTGTATCCGGAGAATTTCCCGGCCGGGCCGAACTGTGGGAGCGCCACCGACATCATCCAGCGATACTCGCCGTCGCCGCGGCGGAAGCGACTTTGATGCTCGAACGGCTGGAGACCGGACATCGCCTGCGCGTATGCGGCGGCATACTCCTCGCGGTCATCGGGATGCACGAAATACGTCCACGCGTTGCCGAGCACGTCCTGCGACTCGACGCCGAGGAATTCGAGATACGCCTGATTCACGTACTCGATGCCCTCGGTGCCGCTCACCCAGATGAGCACCGGTGCGCTGTTCATCAGCGTCCGGAAGCGCGCTTCGCGCCGGCGCAGCGTCGTTTCCGTTTCCTTGCGTTCGGTGATATCCTCGGCGATGCCGACGATAAACGCGGGCTTCCCCTCGGCGTCGGCGACTCGGAACCGATGGATCTCCACCCACACCGCGGCCCCATCGTCCCGCACATATCGCTTCTCACGGCGCACCGAGGGGACCGTGCCGCTGCCGACGCGGTCGAACGCTTCCAGGTCCGCCGCGAGGTCGTCGGGATGCGTGATGTCCTGCGAACGCAATGCGAGCAGCGTCTCGCGCGAGCGACCGGTCAACTCGCAGAAGGTGTCGTTCACCCGGGTGAACCGATCCTCCAGATCGGTCTCGAAGATGCCGACCGGCGCGCGATCGTACATGATCCGGAGCCGCTCCGCGCCCACGCGCAGCGACTCCGCCGTCGCCTTGATCGAATCGATATCGATGAGCACGATGACGGCGCCATCGATCCGGTTGTCGAGCGTGCGGTAGGGACGCACCCGCAACGAGAACCAGTGGCCGTGATGGTCCTGCACCTCGCGTTGCAGCGGCTGCACCGTCTCGATGACGTCGGTGAGGACCTGCTCCAGGTCCGGGACATCCACGTTGAGCTTGATGTTCGAGATCGGCCGCCCGACATCGGTCGGGATGAGGTTGAGCATTCGCTCGGCCATCGGCGTGAACCGCCGGATGCGCAAATCGGGACCCAGCATCACGATCGCCATCTGCACACTGGCCAGGAGGTTCATCAAGTCGTTGTTGCTCTGTCCCAGCTCCGTATTGCGGGTCTGCAGCTCCTCATTGACGGTCGCCAGCTCTTCATTGCTCGACTGAATTTCCTCCTTTTGCGTTTCGATTTCCTCGTTGATGCTCTGCAGCTCTTCATTGGCCGACTGCACTTCTTCGTTGACCGACTGGAGCTCCTCGTTCGCGGCGTCCTGCTGCTCGATGACGGATTGGAGGTATTCCTTCGTCGCCCCGAGCTCCTGCTTGAGCCGCGCCGTTTCGCCGGCCGTTTCCTTCTCGCTCGTCGGTGCGATGTCGGCGCGCGCCGGTCGCGGGGCCGGCTCGTGGAACAGCACCAGGAAGCATGCCTGCTCCGACATCGCGCCTCTGAGCGGGACGACTTCCAGACCGACGCGCCGCTCGCCGCCGTCGGACCTGACGCGCACATCTTCTTTGCGCACGGCGCGGCCTTCTTTTCGCGCGCGATTGATCGCCGCGCGCACGGCCGGCAGCAGCCCCTCGCGCAGCATCTTCATGAGATTGAGGGACGCCCGTCCCGCCACCGGCGCCAGATACGGACCCGTATCCCCGCGGAATTGGAGGATCTCGAGGTCCTCCGTGACCAGTACTCCCGGCGGCGTGTAGCGGGACAACAGGATCCGGTCGGCTTCGTGCTGCACGTCATCGCCACGTCGCTCCCGCGGCGGCGGGCCCTCGACCGATATGCGTCGTTCGCCGGGGCGACGCGCCTGCAACACCGGCGTCGGCAGATGCGTGATGGTCGGCTTCTTGATGTACAGGCGGTTCTTGTGGTCCTCCGATTCGAAGAGGGTGCCGAAGGCGCCCGTCGTTTCAGATGCCCCAAGCCACAGGAATCCCGAGGACTTCAGCGCATAATGTAAAATCGGCATGACGCGCTGCTGCAGCACGGGTTGGATATAGATCAGCACATTGCGGCAGCTGACCATATCCATCCGTGAGAACGGCGGATCGGCGAGCACATTGTGCTTGGCAAACACGCACATGTCGCGAATGCGCTTGGCCACCCGGTACTTCCCGTCCACCTCGTGGAAATAGCGGCGCAGGCGCTCGGAAGACACGCGCTCCGAAATGCTTTTGGGATAGAGTCCCGCCCGCGCGCGCTCGATGCCGATCGCGTTCAAGTCGGTCGCAAAGATTTGCACCGGCCAGGCGCGTCCTTCCTGCTCCATGTACTCGGCGAAGACGATCGCGAGGGAATAGGCTTCTTCACCCGTCGAGCAGCCTACCACCCACATCCGCACCGGCTCATGGAGATTGTGTTCCGCCGTGATCCGCGGCAGGATGCTCGTCTTCACCGTCTCGTACGCGTCGGGCTCACGGAAAAACGAGGTGACATTGATCAGAATGTCCTGGCACAGCTGCTCGACTTCTGCGGGCCGTCCGCGCAAGAACTCGGCGTATTCGCGGGTGCCGTTGAGCTTGTGGAGCGCCAGGCGCCGAGCGATCCGGCGGCGGAGCGTAGTGCCCTTGTAGCTCGAGAAGTCGACTTCCATCGTCTGATGCAGCATGCGAATGATTTGGTTGAACCCGGCGTCGTCGACGTTCTCGGGAAGCGCCTCGGCGGCGACGTAGGTATGCCGCGCGATTTCCGCCAGCTCGCGGGCGATCGCGTCGGGCGGTAACACGAAGTCGACCGAGCCGGCGAGCATGGCACTGCGCGGCATGCCGTCGTACGCCGCGCTCCCGTCCTGAGCAAAGGTGATGCCGCCTGTTGCCTTGATCTCATCCAATCCCAGCGTGCCATCACTCCCCGTCCCGGACAGAATGACGGCGATGGCCTTGTGCTGCTGGTCCAGCGCCAATGACTCGAGGAACAGGTCGATGGGATGATGCCGGCCATCGATCGTCTGCCGCGGCAGCAGCTTGAGCGTCCCATTCGCGATGATCATGCTGCGGTCCGGCGGAATGACGTACACATGATTCGGGCGAACCGTGGGCTCCTCCTTCACCTCGTTCACCGGCATCCGCGTACTGCGCGACAGAATCTCCGACAAATGACTGGCGTGCGACGGCGACAGATGTGAAACGAGGACGAACGCCATCCCGGTATCGGGAGGCAACGCGCTGAGCAGCTGCGTGAACGCCTCGAGTCCGCCGGCCGATGCTCCGACGCAGACGACCGGAAACGCAAGGGCGGGAAGCTTCGACGGCTCGACGGCTATGTCATTGAAATCGGCAGCAGGGGGCGCATCAGCCGTCGGTGGTGTCGGCGACGGCGATTTTCCGGATTTGCGGCCTGGACGGCGAGTAGCTGCCATGAACGAAGCGTAATCTACGCCTGGTCACGCCCTCCGGATACCGAGTTAATCCGCCTGCATGCTGCGCGGCTGCCGCCGGCGCTCCGTCGTCACCGGCTGTGGCGACGCGCTCGACGCCCGGCGTGGGCGCCACGCCCGCGCCGCCGTGTCCCATTCGAGTCGGAGATTTCCTTCCACCATCGAGCTGCCGTCCTGGACCGTGGCCTTGAACCACCAGCCGCGAATATCTTCATCCGCGTGATGGAGGATAAAACGGCGGCCGTCGCCGAGGATGAGCGACTCACCGGGCTGCGGAATGCGAGCCACATTCTGTGAAGTCAGACGCCAACCCCCTTTGGGTGACCTTCGAAGCAGGGGACCAGGGAACCTGGGGCGCAACTAGAATTGACAGACCAACCGACGCCTCGTCAAGAGCTGCCGCGCCGCGTGCGCGCCATCATCACGCAGCGCTGTCCCGTTTGCCTCGAGGGCAAGATGTTCCGCGGGCGATTCTCCATGCACGAGGTGTGCCCGGTGTGCGGACATCGTTTCGAGCGCGAACAGGGATTTTTTCAGGGCGCGATGTACATCAGTTGGGTGATCGGTGTCACGTACCTCGGGGTCCTCGCCGTGGTTGCACAGCTGCTGTTCGTTCCCCGCATCGGCATCGCCGCTGCCGTCGGGATTGTTGTCGGCGTTCACCTGCTTTGCATTCCCGCCGTTTTTCGTTATTCGCGAGTGATCTGGGCACATCTCAACGTCGGCACCGTACGGGACCACTAAATGGAGCTGCTTGGGACTGCGATCATGGCCGTCGCCGCGGTGGTGGGGTTGGCGATCGTTCCCCTCGGTCTGCCCGGCCTCTGGATCATGGTCGCCGGGGTACTCGCCTACGGGTGGCTTACTGCGTTTCGCACGGTGGGAATCGCCACGATCGCGATCGTGCTCGCCATTGCGTTTCTCGGTGAAATCATCGACAACTGGCTGGGATTTCGCTTCGCCAAGCGGTACGGGGGCTCGACTCGCTCCGGATGGGGCGCGCTCATCGGTGGTGTCGTCGGCGCGGTCGTGGGCGTGCCGGTCGCCATCATCGGCAGCGTCCTCGGTGCCTTCATCGGATCGTTCGTCGGTGCGGCATTGTTCGAGCTCAGCTATTCGCGTCACGCTGCAACGGCGGCGCGGGCGGGATGGGGCGCCATCATGGGACGCGCCGCCGCAGCAGCGGTGAAGATCGCGCTCGGTGTTGTCATCGCCATCATCGGACTGTTCGCCGCGCTATCTTAGAACATGCTCGACCTCGAGGCGCTCGAACGCGCAACGACCCCCTGAGCTCGAAAGCCCAGGGGGTCGCGCGAGAAAACTCCAGACTACCGCAGCGAAACGGTGGTCGTCTTGTTCGTGAATCGACTCGGGAACTGCTTCATGATGCCTTCGCTCAGCATATCGGCCATCTGCATGGCTTGATGCGCACTCTCATCGAATGCCGAAATGCTGCCCGACCAATCCTTCTTCAGATGCGCTGTGGCTTCCTTCAGCAGCAGCGTGATGTGCTGCTGGATCGCGCCCTTCATCGTTTCCTGCGCGAAGCCGCGTGGATTCGCCGTCGCGAGCAACGTCGCAATGCTGTCGCCGTTGGCCTTCAACGCGGCGATCGCCTGATTCAGCGACGTGGAGTCGACGGTCGTCTGGCTGCTCAGACTCTGTCCATACTGCTGGCCTTGCGTCTGCGTCATCCGGTTCTGCGCAAGGCTCGAATCGTTCCGCGCCGTCGGGCTCGGGTATTGGCTGCGATTGCGACTGGTGTCCGTTTGCGTACGGCTCGTCCGGGTCCGGGTCGTGTCGTTCAGGCGGCCGGCGTTCGTCGGGTATTGCGCGTTGGCCTTGATCTGCGTCGTGTCCCCGCTGCGGGCCTTCACGGTGTCAGCGACGCGATTTTCGCCCAGACGGCTCGTCTGAGAGAGATACTTCCCGCCGGTCGTGTCTTGCATGTTCATGCCGTTCTGCATCGAGACGCTATTGCCCTTCGCGGCGGCGACGGTCTTGGCCGCGAGCTGAATATGATTGCGCAACAGCGACGCCAGCTGCGTGCCGGCCTGATCGCCGTAATAGGGCTTGATTGCCTCGCCGATCTCGTCCTGATTCCGCAGCAGGCGCTGCGCCACTTCGGCCGTGTCCGCCGTGCCAGCAGCCGCGGACACGATGAAGTTACGGGTATATACGATGTGATCGTTCCAGAGCTCACGCATCCGATCATGGAACGTCGCTCGACTCACAGCCGCGGAGCGGGTGGTATCCCGCGGGGCGGCCTGCGTGCTGCGCGACGTCGCAGCCGGTCGGCGGCTTGCGCTCGTGTCTGTCGCAGGCTTAGACGCGGGCGGCGGATACTGCACCGCGAGCGCCGCAGTGATGAGCAGTACTGATAACATGGTTCACTCCTCGAGGGTTCGGGTTTCTGACACAGTGTACCCCAGGCCTCTGCCAGATTGGATCGCCCAGTGAGTGGAGTGGGGTTAACCCGTTGGATTCAACGGACGCTCGCGATCGCGATCGTCCTGCCGGCGTTGGTCCCGCCCACGCTCGAGGGCCAGCACGCCGTGCGCTGGTGGGAAGTCGCCGGCGCCGTGGGATTTGTCGCCGGCGTGAGCGCATTCGACCGCCGCGTCGACCGCTGGATCCAGGATCAGCGCTCGCCACGAAGCGATGCCTGGGCGCGCGCGCTCAAGCACGGCGGACAACCCGAAGTGTTCCTCACGGTAGGCGGTGGGTTGATCGCGGCCGGTGCGATCAGCGGCCGCGCGAGCCTGGAACGCAGCGGAGCGCGAGTGCTGCTCTCAGTCGCCGCGGCGGGACTCACGACCGTCGCGATGAAAGAATTGGCCGGACGCGTCCGGCCGGTCGATAGCCAGAATCCGTACGTCTTCAGACCCTTCTCTCACCATCAGTCCTTCCCCTCCGGGCACACGACAGTCGCCTTCGCATTCGCGAGCGCGCTCGGCGAGGAAACTCATAACCGCTGGGCGGCTACGGCGCTCTATGCCGGCGCCGCCGGCACCGGCTGGTCGCGTCTCAACGATCACCGTCACTGGCTCTCGGATGTGGTGGCGGGAGCACTGGTAGGAATTTCGGCGGCAAAAGTCGCAGAGGGCCGGTGGCGCGTCTTCGGCCTCGGCCCTCCGCACCTGCTCATCGATCCCGCCGGCGTCAGTCGCCTGGAGTGGCGTCTCGCGTTTTAGAAAGCTGCGCCTCGAGAAAGACGTGTCCGTAGCTACCCCGGTTCAGGCTGCGCGGCTCCTCCACCGACGTACTCCCCTTCCCAGCGCGCCATCACCACCGTCGCGAGACAATTGCCGATCAGATTCACGGTTGTCCGCGCCATGTCCATCAACACGTCGACGCCCAGCAGCAGCGCCGCGGCTTCGACGGGCAGATGAAACGAGGCCACCGTCCCGGTGAGAATCACCAGTGCGGCGCGCGGCACACCGGCGACGCCTTTGCTCGTGAGCATCAATGTCAGCATCATGAGCAGCTGTTGGCCGAGGCTCATGGCGACGCCGCCCGCCTGCGCCGCGAAGACCGACGCGACGGCGAGATAGAGCGTGCTGCCGTCGAGATTGAAGGAATAGCCGGTGGGCATGACGAATGCGACGATGCGGCGTGGCACGCCGATCGCTTCCATCTGCTCCATCGCCTTCGGCAGCGCGGCCTCGGACGAAGCGGTCGAGAACGCGATCAGCGCCGGCTCCTTCACCGCGGACGTGAACGCACCCAGCGGCACACGCGCGATGCGCGCCACGGGCAAAAGGACGGCAAGCCCGAAGACGACGAGCGCGGCGTACAGCGTGAGGACCACCAATCCGAGACTCTGCAGGACTTTGAGGCCGCCATGTCCCACGGTGAACGCCAGCGCGGCGGCGACGCCGATGGGGGCGAACTTCATGACGATCCCCGTGAACTTGAACATCACCTCCGCCAGCGCCTCGCAGAACCGGAGCATCGTGTCCTTCGACGGGCCGCGAACCCGCGACAGGCCGATCGCGAACACGACCGACCAGAACACGATCTGCAGCATCTCATTCTGCGCGGCCGCTTCGAAAAAGCTCTGGGGCACGATGTGCTCGAGCACGCTCGAGAATGTCACCGGATTGCTCGCAGGCGTTGCCGCCCCCCCCGCCGCGCCCGCCTCGGGGGCGGTGAGCGCCACGCCAGCGCCGGGTTTCACGATGTTGACGGCGAGCAGCCCGATGACCAACGCGAGCGTCGTGACGATTTCGAAATAGACGATGGATTTGAGGGCGAGGCGGCCGACGCGCTTCATGTCGTCGCCGTGTCCTGCGATTCCGACGACCAGCGTGCCGAAGATCAGGGGCACGATGATCGATTTGATCATTCGCAGGAAAACCGTGGAGATCGGACGGAGCGAAACGGCGAATGCCGGGAAGAGCCAACCCAGTGCGACGCCGACGATCATGCCGGCGAGAATCCACTGCGTGAGCGTCCGGCGGCGGAGGAAAGTCCACATGGGGCGGCTGAAGGATAACCGCCCCGATCTACCTCGCTAGCGCCGCCTGCGACGAATCAGCAGCCGAACAACGAGCCCCACGACCGCCGCGGCGGCGAAGGGCCACGTGGCCCGGCGCAGCTTGGCCTTCAACGCGTGCACATCGGCGTTCACGCGATAGCGGGTCTGACGGATATCGGCGGCGATCTCGGCGGCAGTCTTCCCTTCGCCGCTCCATCCGTAGACCGCAGGGACCTTGGATTTCTCGATAGCGCCCGCCATGTCATGCTCTACCCCAGCGTCGCTGAATCGCAGGACCTAGATCGCTGGATCGGCAGCCTAGCGTTTGATGAACGTGCCCCGCCGAAGTTCGTCGTAGGCACGCTGCAGCTCTTCCTGCGTATTCATGACAATCGGGCCCTGCCAGGCGACAGGCTCTTGCAGCGGCTGACCGGAAACCAGGAGAAAGCGCATGCCTGCTTCGCCGGCCTGCACGGTGATTTCATCACCCGAGTCGAAGAGCACCAGCGATCGATTGCCGGTGTCGCGCGGGCTTTCGCTGCCGGCGTCTCGTCCACCGGCCGACACGCGATCGGTGCGCACGCCTTGCGGGGCGGACGCGTCACGAAAGGTCCCACTTCCCTCGAAGACGTACGCAAACGCGTGCCGCGACGCTTCCACCGGGATCGTCTTGCGCACGCGGGCCGGAATCCAGACGTCGAGATAGCGCGGATCGGCTGCCACGCCTTCGACCGGACCCGTCTTGCCCCAGAAATCGCCGGCCACCACGCGCACGCGCGTGCCATCATCATCCACGATCTCCGGAATGTCCTTCGCGTGAATGTCCTGATAGCGCGGATCCGTCATCTTGAGCGTACTCGGGAGGTTCGCCCACAGCTGGAACCCATGCATGCGGCCGCGCTCGTCCCCTTTCGGCATTTCCTGGTGCAGGATGCCGCTTCCCGCCGTCATCCACTGCACATCACCCGCTCCCATCGTCCCGCGATTGCCGAGACTATCGCCGTGCTCGACGCTGCCGTTCAGCACGTACGTGATCGTCTCGATGCCGCGATGCGGATGCCAGGGGAAGCCGGCGAGATAGTCTTCCGGGTGCTCGTTGCGGAAGTCATCCAACAGCAGAAAGGGATCGAAGTCGCTGGTTTTCCCAAAACCGAAGGCGCGCCGCAGGTGTACGCCGGCGCCCTCCAGGGTGGGTTGCGACTGGGTAATTGACTTGACGGCGCGGAGCGACATTGCCAACCTCATGGAGGAGCGGTTACTAACAGAACACTAACCGGTTCCCTGCTCCCCGCTCCCTCTAAAAGCCCAGCCAGTAGTTCACTTTGATGAGGAAGATGTTGTCCGACGCCCCCTGAAAAAGAGCGCTCGCATCGGAGTTGAAGTCGATCTGCCCGCGCGTCAGGGACGACGAGCCGCTGCGCGTCCAGACCAGAAACAGCGTGGAGCCGGGCCGATATTCCCACCGCAATACCGCGTTGCCGCGCAGCGACCGGAACGTGAAGCTCGGGTCGGAGAACGAGAACGTGGAATCGGGACCCGGGCCGTCCGCATCCACCGTGATGGTCGCGGGCCCGCCGCCGGGATCTGGCGTCACCGCTACCGTGCCCATGTCGCGCCCGTATACGAGACGGCGACGACTGCGCGGGGCTGCAAATTCATTGTATCCGGAGAAATTGCCGGCCGCGATCAGCGGCTGCATGTAGAGCTCGAGTGTCAGCGCCGGCGAGAACGTCACGTTCAAGCGCGTGTCCATCGAGACCTGATTTTGCTCCAGGTGGCCAAAGACGTAGCGCTGCCCATAGAAGGTGGTCGCGTTGGCGTCCGGATAGCTGCTGACGAACTGAAATCCCGTGTTGCCGTGATTGAATGAAGGGCCTAACGAGACGGACACGTTCGAGCGCGGGTGCAAGTTGAGCGACACGCGCAGATCGTTGCCGCACGCACCGTCGCGATCGCACGTGTAATCGCCGTTCAGATTCGCGACGACCTTCTTTCGCGAATCGCTCTGCACGCCGACCGACCAGTAATGCATTCCTGGGCGCTTCACGACCGGCCCGCCCCGCGTGAGGCGATCGTCGAATACATCGAATCGGCGGATGTAGAACGCGGTGAGCCACCAGTAGCTCAGGGTCTGCATCTGCGCGAACCCCTGCACTTGGCGGTCGGTGAGGTCGCCGTCGAAATTGTACTGCTGTTGACCACCGCCAATCAAATAGGCGCTGCGATACCACTTGGACGGCTTGGTCCACTGGCGGAACAGGTTGCCACTCGACCACCAGTAGTCCGCGCGCGAGAAAAACGTGATGTCGTTGTTATTGAAGGCGGGTGAGCGAAAATTCGTGGACGCCTCCCACAGCCAGTCGCCGGCTTCCCGCGCGAGGCGCACATAGCCTCCGATGCCGCGCAACGCCGTGCGCGTGGGATCGAAGGGTGTGTCGCGATCAGGGCGCTGGAAGTAGTGCGCCGACGACGTCTGAATCCGGCGGATTGCCCCGGTGTCACCGACGACCTCGGTGCCCGCGAGCTGCGCCATCAAGTGATAATGCCGCTGCATCCACCAGCTGTCGGTCGAGACGCCGAACGCCTCGGCGTGCTGCGACAACCGCAGCGCGACGTACGGATCGGAGAGATCGCGATACACCGACGTCGCCATCGCCTTGACCTGTGTGGCGCCGCCGCGCAGGTCCTTCGCCACCCGGCCGGCGAAATAGTTCGTGAAGGGCTCGACCGTGAACGCGCCTCGGGTGGCGTCGCTGAATTGTACCGGCGCGCGCTCGCGCTGCGTGAGAGCATCCAGCGCGCCGATCGACCAGCCACTCGGCGTGCGGCCGGTGAGCTTGGCCGCGCCGAGGATCTTCGAGTTTTCCGGCATGTCCGCGAAGTCGACCGACTGACCGGCGCGGAACGGCGAAATCTGCGGCGGCCGGCCGATGCGCCGCGTGCTGAGCATGGAGAGACTCGACACGTTGGAGCAGAAGAAGCAGCTCAAGCCGCCGAGGCCGAAGTATCCCGCGCCCTCGACAAAGAACGGCCGCTTCTCGTCAAAGAAGGTCTCGAACGCTGACAGGTTCACGACCGCGGGGTCCACTTCGACTTGTCCAAAGTCCGGATTGACGGTCGCATTGAGGGTGAGGTTCGACGTGACGCGCAGCGTGGCGTCGGCGCCGACGCGGCCGTCGAGCGCGTGCGGATCGAAGAACGGATCGGCCGTATTGCCGGGCACGTTCGAGGACCGGCCGACGACATACGGCCGGACTTCCCCGCGCCCAGGCGGGTGACGGATGACGAGTCCCGTGAGATGCCCGAAGCGCGACGGTCCGCCCGTTTCGTTGCGCAGCCAGAACGCCCACTGCGACAGCTCGTTGAGCCGATTTTCCTGACGCCAAATCTGCAAGCCCCAGGTTTGCTCGTCGGCAGTCGATGGATACCGAAGCTGCGAGAACGGAATGCGCATCTCGGCGGTCCAACCGAGCGAGTCGATGCTGGTTTGGACCTCCCACACCGGGTCCCATGACGGGTCGCCCCCGCCGCCCAGGCCGTTTGCATCCTGGCGGACACCGGACGGGTTCACCGTGAAAAACAGGCGGCCGATGTGATCATGGTAGGTGTCGAAAATGACTTCGAGATAGTCAGAATTGAGATCGGCGTCCCGACGCACCAGGCGCGTTCGCACGCCGGCGGCGCCAGAGTCGTCGAACATCCGCGCGCCGACGTAGATCGCGGCGTCATCGTACACGAACCGCACTTCCGTGCGTTGGGTGGCGGGTTGGCCTTCGTTCGGCTGGCTCTGGCGCAGTCCCGTGGCCACGGGAGCGGCTTGCCAGATCGGCTCATCGAGCTTGCCGTCCAGCCGAATCGTCCCCTGTACGGGGATCGCGCGGACTTCCGGTGGCGGTGTTGATCCTTGATGGATGTTCTGCGCGACGGCGGCTACGGGGAGGGCGGCCAGAGCGAGCACCGCGAGGTGGACGGACGTTCTCAGCATAGCGGCCCCGATTGGGATATCAGGTTTGACGCGCGTATGCGGGAAAAGGTTGCCGCCGTCCGGGGGCGCTAGGCGTCAGGAGATTGTCCGGAGCAGGCTCCCGGTGATACCATTCCCGCCCAGTGGATAACCACAACCCGCCCGCCCCTTTACCCGAGCGCATCGGCACGCTCGCCGACGTGGCTCAGAATCTCTGGTGGTGCTGGCAGCTCGACGCCCGCGAGCTGTTTCACCGCATCGACCATCGCCTCTGGGAAGGCACCCGGCACAATGCCGTCGAATTCCTGCGTCAGGTAACGCCCGAGCGGCTCGAGCGACGCGCTATCGATCCGTCGTTCCTGGAGCGCTTCGATACCGTCGTGCGCCGCTTCCGGCTCCTGACGGATAGCGACGACACGTGGTTTGCCAAGCACTATCCGGAGCTGAAGCACCGGCCGATCGCCTACTTCTCGGCGGAATTCGCTCTGCACCGCTCGATTCCGATTTACTCGGGTGGCCTTGGCGTGCTGGCTGGCGACCACTGCAAGGAAGCATCGGACCTCGGGATCCCACTGGTCGGCGTCGGTCTCTATTACCACGGCGGGTACTTCGATCAACAGATGGGCTCGGATGGTTGGCAACGCGATTCCGATGATCCGATCGACCCCCGATCGAATCCCGTCGTCCGGGTGAATGCACCCGACGGCAGTCCGTGTCTCGTCGGGCTCACGATTTCGGGTCGCGAGGTGCAGATCGGCGCCTGGCGCGTAATGGTCGGCCGCGTACCGGTGTACCTCTTGGACACCCAGCTCGAGGTCAACGACCCCGCCGACCGTGAGTTGACGGCGCGGTTGTACACGTCCGAGCCGGAATGGCGACTCAAGCAGGAATGGGTGCTGGGTGTCGGCGGTGTGCGGGTGCTTCGCGCGCTCGGCATCAATCCGGAGATTTGGCACGCCAACGAGGGACATGCGGCGTTCATGTACGTCGAACGGCTCCGCGAGTTGCTCGAGGATGGTGCCACTCTTGCCGACGCGAAGGACCAGATCCGCAACAGCAGCGTGTTTACTACGCACACGCCGGTGACGGCGGGGCATGACGTGTTTACGAGCGCGCAGGTCGAGCGCGTGACAGGACCGTTCTGGAACGTTCTGGGTATCACTCGCGACGAGTTCATGGCGCTCGGCGCCGCGGATCACAACGATCGGTTCGAGATGACCGTTATCTCGTTGCGGCTCGCGGGGCGAGTGAATGGAGTATCGGCTCGCCATCGCGAAGAGTCGCGCCGGATTTGGCGTTGGGTGTGGGGTAACCGGCCCGCCGCAGAAGTACCGATCGGCTACGTGACGAACGGGGTCCATCTCGGGACCTGGATGGCGCGGCCGCTTCGCGATCTCCTCGCCGAGCAGCTTGGCCCTGAATGGGAAGAACATGTAGATGCGGCAGCAGTGGCAGCCGCTGTCCGGGCGCTCAATCCTGACAGGTTGTGGGCGGTACACGAAGGCCTCCGGCACCTGTTGCACCATTATATCCGCGAGGAGGCACGGCACCGTTGGCGCGATTACTGGAAGGATGCGGCGAAGCTGGCAGGCGCGGGCGCACTCCTCTCTCCCGCGGTTCTCACCCTCGGGTTCGCGCGCCGGTTCGCGACCTACAAACGAGCAGATCTGTTATTCCGCGATCCGGAGCGCCTGCGGCGACTCCTTACCGATACCCGTCGCCCGGTGCAGATCATATTTTCCGGCAAAGCACACCCTGCGGACGAGCCCGGGAAGCGCATCCTGCAACGTATCTTCACGGCGGCGCAGGACCCACGCTACGAGGGTCGCATCGCGTTTCTGGAGGATTACGAGATCCATCTCGCGCAGCGGTTGGTGGCTGGAGTAGATCTCTGGCTCAACTTGCCGCGGGTGCCACTCGAGGCCTGCGGCACGAGCGGGATGAAAGCGGCGCTCAACGGAGTCCCACAGCTCAGCACGCTGGACGGGTGGTGGGCCGAGGGCTACACCAGAGACAACGGTTGGGCGATTCCCCTCGCGCCGGCCGAGGGCGATATCGAGGCATGGGACTGGGAGCAACTGTTTCAGTTGTTGGAGCAGCAAGTCGTGCCGCGCTTCTACGATCGCCTGCCGGGTCAGGGTTCCCCGGCCTGGATCGAGGTCATGAAGTCGGCGATCGCGAATGCCGTCGAGCGATTTACGACGAGACAAATGCTGCAGAACTACGTGACCAAGTACTACGTCCCCGCGATGGTGGGAGAAGCGCTTCCTGGCGACAGCCCGTCGCAGTAACCGCGGTCGCGCCGTGACCACGCGCGTGCTCCATGTCACCGCCGAGTTGTGGCCCTACGCTCGTACGGGAGGGCTGGGTCAGGCGGTCGCCGGGTTGGCCGACTATCAGGCGGCGAGCGGGACCGAGACGCACGTCGTCCTTCCTTTATATCGCGAAGCGCGCGAGCATGCGGGCGCCATCGAGCCGTTCTGCGATCCGTTCACCGTTGAAAGCGGCGGCGGGCGCGTCGAGGTGCGCTGCTGGCGCCGCACGGCGGAGAGCAACTTCAAGACGCTGTTTCTGGAGCACGATCCCTCATTCGATCGGGCCGGCATTTACGGCGACAGCAGCGGCGACTTTCCCGACAACCATCGCCGCTTCGCGCTGTTCGCCTCCGCGGCGATTGAAATCGCTCGCCGCATCGGCCAAGGAAACCTGATCCTTCACGCACACGACTGGCATGCCGCGCTGGTGCCGGTCTTTCTGCGACGCGTCTATCGCGATGAACCGGAGCTGCAGCGGCTGCCGGCGGTGTTGACCGTGCACAACGGCGGCTTTCAGGGCGTCTTCCCGCGCGAAGTGATGAGCGACATCGCCCTTCCCGCAGACTTGTGGTCGCCCGCGTACATGGAGTGGTATGGGCGACTCGACTATTTGAAGGGGGGCCTGGTCTTCGCCGACATGGTGACCACCGTCAGCCCGACGCATGCATTCGAGCTGCTGACGGATATCGGCGGTTTTGGACTGCAGCATACGTTCCGCCAGCTCGACGACAGGCTGGTGGGCATTCGCAATGGCATCGACGTCGAGGCATGGGATCCCAAGCACGATACGCTCATTCCGGAGCGGTTCAGCGCGCACGATTTATCGGGCAAGGTGCAATGCAAGGCGATGTTGCAGGAAGAATGGGGACTGCCGCGCCGCGCCGACGTGCCGTTGTTCGGGATGAGCGCGCGGCTCGTCGCCCAAAAGGGGCTCGACCAGATCGTGGCGTCGCAATCGCTGCGCCAGCTCGACGCGCAATTCCTCTTCCTCGGCGCGGGTGAGCAACAGTTCGAGGACGCGCTGCGTCAACTCGCCGCGCGCTATCCCACGCGGATCGGCATCAACACCGCGTTCACCGACGAGCTGGAACACCGGCTGCTCGCGGGCGCCGATTTTCTGATGATGCCGTCCCTCTACGAACCGTGCGGGCTGACGCAGATGCGCGCGCAACTGTACGGCGCATTACCGGTGGCCCGCCGCGTCGGCGGTCTCGCCGATACGATCGAGGATGGCGTGACCGGCGTTCTGTACGACGCGTACAGTCCTGAAGCATTCGATCGCGCCGTGCAGCGTGCCGTGGTCATGTACCAGGACCGGACCTGGTTCACCGAGCTGGCGCGCGGCGCGATGCGCAAAGACTTCTCGTGGCGCGAACCGGCCAAAGCGTATGCCGCGGTGTATCGCCGGGCGTTAGCCTCGCGTGCGCTGCCGCCGACGGCGGCCCCACGCACGGCTAAGGCGCGCACGCCCCGCAAGCGCGAACCATCCCCGAGCGGGAAGGGTGGTGGGAGAGGCGTCAACGCCCGTCGTTAACGCCCCAGTACCGATGGACTTCGTTCTCGCTCTCCACGGCCATCTTCCGTACGTCTTGCATCATGGGCGCTGGCCGCACGGCAGCGTGTGGCTGTCAGAAGGTGCGCTCGACAGCTACCTCCCGTTGATCGAGGCGCTGCAATCGCTCGAGCGCGAGCACATCCCCGCCCCGATCACCCTCGGCATCACGCCAATCCTCGCGAATCAGCTGTCGCATCCCTCGTTCGTGAGCGAGTTCGAGGCGTACATGGCGCGCCGGCTCGAGACCGCTGCGCAGGCGCCCGCGTCACTTGCGGCCTCGGGCGATTCCGCCCTGGTACCTCTCGCGCGATTCTGGCAGCAGCATCTGGAGCGGCTGCACGCGTTGTTCCGCTCATTGAATGGCGACCTGATCGGCGCGTTCCGCGGCTTCGAGGCGCGTGGCGTGATCGAGGTCATGTCATCGGCCGCCACGCACGGCTTTCTGCCGTTGCTGGCACGCGACGAAAGCATTCGTCTCCAGCTCGCGGTCGGCGTCATGGAACACCGGCGCCTGTTCGGCCGCGCGCCGACCGGATGTTGGCTTCCAGAGTGCGCGTACCGTCCCGCCGGCCCCTGGTCGCCCGGCTACGGCAGCACGCCGAGCGCGTATCGGGCCGGCATCGACGAGCATCTAGCGGCGGCGGGATACCGCTACTTCTTCGTCGACGCGCATCTCGTGCGCGCCGGCCCGGCGCTCGGCTACCCCTATCCGCAGGAGATCGGCGAGGCGAAAGGGCGGTCGCCCTACACCGCGTATCGCGTCGCGTCGAAAGCGGGCAAGGCGCACGACCTGTTCGCGCTGGTGCGCGACCCTCGCTCGTCCGGCCAGGTGTGGAGTCGGGCGGAAGGGTATCCCGGCGACGAATGGTATCTCGAGTTCCACAAGATTCGCTGGCCCGATGGACTGCGGCTGTGGCGCGTGACGGGCGCGCAAACGGACCTCGGCGACAAGCGCCGCTATGAGCCCGAAGCGGCCCAGAATTCGGCCCGAACGCACGCCGCCCACTTCGCGCGCGTCCTGCATGACACCGCAACGCAACGGAAAAAGGGCGTCGTCGCTGCACCCTTTGATGCTGAGCTGTTTGGCCACTGGTGGTTTGAAGGCGTGGATTTTCTTACGAATGTCTATCGCGCGCTCGTCAGCGATGGCGTACGGCCGGTGACGGCCCGCCAGCACATCGCCGCGGCGGCGAAGCAGGGAGCGAAAGCAGCGCCGGCGATTCAGCTGACCGAAGGCTCGTGGGGCAAGGACGGCAACTTCTCGATGTGGCTCAACGATCAGACCGCCTGGACGTGGCGTCGTCTGTGGGCGCTGGAAGACTCGTACTGGGCTGTCGCCCGACAGGCATTAGCCGGAGACGACACGCGGAGAACCGTCCTCGCTCAAGCGACGCGGTCCATGCTGCTGGCCCAAGCCTCGGACTGGCAATTCATCATCTCTACCGGCGAAGCCGGCGATTATGCCACGCAACGGTTCGACGAGCACTGCGCGCAGGCCGAGGACCTGATCCGGGCGCTCGGGAGCAAGCCGGAGATCGATGAGGCCACGATGCAACGCGTCGAAGCGCTCGCGGTGCAGGACAGCGTATTCCCGAACGTGCTGCAGGCCATCGAAGCCGTGCTGAAATGAGCGGCAAGCCTCGGGGACTCATCATCGTTCATGGCCATTTCTACCAACCTCCGCGCGAGAACCCGTGGACCGGCCACGTCGATGTCGAGCCGAACGCCGCCCCCGATCATGATTGGAACGTGCGCATCGCCCGGGAGTGCTATGCGCCGCTCGTGTCGTCTGAGGGACTGCCGGTTTACGAGTATCTCAATTTCGATTTTGGGCCGACGCTGCTCGATTGGATGGAACGTGAAGCGCGGGACGTGTACGACGCGGTTATTCGAGCCGATCGCGCGAGTGTAAAACGCGTTGGACACGGGAACGCGCTCGCAACTCCGTATCACCACATCATCCTTCCGCTCGCCACGCGCCGGGACAAAGAGACCGAGGCGCGCTGGGGCATCGCCGACTTCAAACGGCGCTTCGGTCGTGATCCTGCGGGTTTCTGGCTGCCGGAGACGGCGGTGGATCATGAGACCCTGGACGTGTTGGCGACCGAAGGCATCGCGTTCACGGTTCTCGCGCCGCACCAGGTGTCTCGCGTTCCGGCGAACGGGCGGCCGGCGCGGATCGCACTCGAGAACGACAGATCGATCGCCGCATTCGTATACGACGGCGCGCTGTCGCATGACGTGGCGTTCGGCGCCCTGCTCTCCGATCCGGACCGCTGGACCGCCAAACTCACGAGCACACCCACCGGCGCGATCAGCTCGATCGCCGTAGACGGTGAGACGTTTGGCCACCATCACAAGGGCGCCGATAAAGTGCTCGCCACGGTGCTGAAGCGGGTGCACGAGGCGCCCGACGTGCAGCTCACCAACTACGCCGCTGCGCTCGCGCAGTTCGGCGCCGACGAAACGGTCGAGCTCGTCGCTTCGACATCGTGGAGCTGCGCGCACGGCATCGAGCGGTGGCGCTCGGCGTGTGGCTGCCGCACCGATCAGAACAAGCCGTCACAGCAGGAGTGGCGCGCCCCGCTGCGCGCCGCGGTGGATTGGCTCGCGGCTGAGGTGCACCGGATCTATGAGCGCGACGGTGCGACGCTGCCGCGCGGACCGTGGGCGTTTCGCGACGCGGCCGGCGGGACTGGAACCGCGCGCGGCGGCGGCGATGCCACGCGCCTCGTGGAGATGGAACGCGGGGTGTTGCGCTCAATGACGTCCTGCGGCTGGTTCTTCGATGACATCGCCGGCCTTGAAGGGCGGCAAGTCCTGCGCTATGCCGCGCACGCGATTTCGTTGACTGGACCCGAGGCCGCGCGGCTCGAGGCCGGATTCATCGAGAAGCTGGGAGGCGCACGCAGCAACGACCCGAATGCCGGTACTGCCGCGGACATCTTCCGCGAAGCCGCGCAGCCCGCTCAGTCGTGAAGGACCGCTCCCCTCCCGTCCGCTTTGTGTTTGGGCTCCACCTGCATCAGCCGGTGGGGAACTTCGATCACGTGATGGCGGATCACGTACGTGATGTGTATCGGCCGTTCATCGAGCGGGCCGCGGCTGCCGGGTTCTTTCCGCTCACCCTGCACGTCTCCGGTCCGCTGCTCGAGTGGCTCGAAGGCCACGATCCTGCGTGGCTCGACTCCATCGGCCGGCACGTGGCCGACGGGCATCTCGAGATGTTGTTGGCGGGCTTCGACGAGCCGATCCTGGCCTCGTTGTCGCGGCCCGACCGGCTCGAACAGATCGGTCGCCTGCGCGAGTATCTCGAGCGTCGCTTTGGGGTGCAGGCCACGGGACTGTGGCTCACCGAACGCGTCTGGCAGCCGGAGCTCGCCGCCGACCTCGCGGCAGCGGGCGTGCAGTATGCGCTGGTCGACGACCGGCATTTCCTTGTCAGCGGCTTCCGCCGCGAGGACCTGCACCGGCCACACTGGACGGAATCCGACGGGCGCCGGCTCGGATTGCTCGCGATCGATGAACGGCTGCGGTACTTGATTCCGTTTCGGCCGCCGGAGGAAACCGCCGACTATCTACGGGAGTTGCGCGCGCACGGCCATGGTCTCGCGGTGCTCGCGGACGACGGAGAAAAGTTCGGCGGCTGGCCCGGCACCAAAGACTGGGTGTATGGCTCGGGCTGGCTGGACACTTTTATGCGCGCCATGGAGCGGCTGACCATGGCCGGGGAAATCAGGCTCACGACCGGTGCGGAGGCCTTTCGCGAGATCCCCTCGGGCGACATTTGCTATCTGGGCACCGCATCCTACCGCGAAATGGAGAAGTGGGCGCTACCGCCCACGGCCCAGAAAGAGCTGGCGAAGTTCGAAGAAGACCTCGGGCCGAAGCGGCTCGAGAAGTCGGCATCGTTTGTGCGGGGTGGGCATTGGCACCACTTCCTGGTCAAGTATCCGGAGTCGAACCGCATGCACAAGACCATGCTCGCCGTCTCGTCCCTGTCGCGCAGCCGAGGCGATCCGCCGGAAGCGCGCCGCGCGATCGGCCGGGCGCAATGCAACGACGCGTACTGGCATGGCGTGTTCGGCGGCTTGTATCTCCCGCATCTGCGCAACGCCATCTGGCGCCAGCTCGCGCTTGCCGAAGGGGTGCTCCGGCGGGGCGAAGCGATCGCATGGGAAGAGCTCGACTTCGACTACGACGGCGCGCGCGAGCTGTGGGTGCACTCGGGTCAATTCTCAGCGCTGATTTCCCCGCGGCGCGGCGGTGCGATTGAGATGTTCACGCGATTTGGCGAGCAGACGAATCTCGCGGATGTGCTGACGCGGCGGCGCGAAGCCTACCACGAGCTCCCCAAACCCGCGCACCCTGCGGGTGAAAAAAGCGGCACCCAAAGCATTCATGACATCGAGCGCGACGCGAGACTGGCGTCTCTGCCGCCGGTCGATCTCGAGCCGCGCGCGATTCTCGTGGATCGCATTTTGCCCGCCGGGGTCTCGCTCCGCGATTATATCGCCGCGAGCTACACGTCGATCAAATCGTGGGCAACAGCCCCGCTGGCGGCGAGCGTCGACATCGAGCCGGACGCGGCGGTCGTGATGCTGCGCGGCGACGGGCTCGAGAAGCGGTTGCGGTTCGATGCGGCCGGCTGTCTCGACGTGGCGTACACGTGGGACCCAGCGGTGGCGCCCGCGGATGCGGTGTTTGCGCCCGAGCTGTCGCTTGCGCGCGACGTACCGCTCACGCTCGACCCGCCGGAGGACGTCTGGCGGCACCCCATCACCACAGTCGCGCGCAGCGAGCGCGGATTCGAGGAGACGGTACAGGGCGTGTCCCTTACGCCCCGCTGGCCGGCGCGTCTGGGCGCCGCCCGCCTGGAGGTCGGGCTCGCCGGCCCTCAGCCGTGAGCCTCCCCCCGGCCCCCCCGCCCCCGCGGCGGCTCGCCACGTACCGCCTGCAGCTGAACGCGGAGTTCGGGTTCGACCAGGCAGCGGGCATCGCGGATTATCTCGCCGCACTCGGCGTCAGCCATCTCTACACGTCGCCCTATCTCCAGGCGGCGCCCGGCAGCACGCACGGGTACGACGTCGTTGACCATTCCCGGCTCAGCCGCGAGCTGGGCGGGCCGGAGGCGCACGGACGCATGATCGCCGCGCTGAAGCGCTCCGGACTCGGCCATCTCATCGACACGATCCCCAACCACATGTCCATCGCGACCCGCGAAAACCGCTGGTGGTGGGACGTGTTACAGAACGGCCTGGCGAGCGCGTACGCCCGGTTCTTCGACGTCGACTGGGAGCCGCCGGAGGCTCGGCTGCGGAACACGGTGCTGCTGCCGGTCCTCGCCGACCAGTACGGTCGCGCACTCGAACGCGGCGAGATTCGCCTGCATCGGCAGCGGGCGTCATTCACCATTCAGTACAAGGATCACGAGTTCCCCATCGATCCTCGCTCACTCGCGGGAACACTGCGGAAGGCCGCGGTCCAGGCGGGCGTCGAACGGCTGGAGTTCATCGCCGATACACTCGAGGTCCTCCCTCCAGCCAGCGAGACCGATCCGCGCGCGGTCGAGCGCCGCCGGCGAGACGCGCGCACCGCCGATGAGATGCTGACAGATCTCCTGCAGAACGAGCCGCGTGTCTCGAGCGCACTCGATCGCGTGGTCGCCGAGACGAACGCGAACCCTGATGCCCTGCACGAGCTGCTCGATCAGCAGAACTATCGTCTCGCCTGGTGGCAGGCCGCGGATCGGGATCTTGGGTACCGGCGGTTCTTCGACGTCAACACGCTGATCGGTCTCGCCGTGGAGCGGCCCGAGGTCTTCGCCGAGACCCACCGGTTCGTGATCGAGCTCGTGCGCAGCGGCGCAGTCGATGGTCTGCGCATCGATCACGTCGACGGCATGCAGGATCCCGACACGTATCTCCAGCGCGTGCGCACGACGTGTCCATGTTATGTCGTGGTCGAAAAGATTCTCTCGTTCGACGATCCGGTCGAACGTCTGCCGTCACAGTGGCCGGTCACGGGCACGACGGGATACGATTTTCTCAATCTGGTGGCCGGGCTGTTCATCGATCCGGCCGCTGAAGCTCCGCTCACGCAGTTCTATGCGAAATTCGCCGGCGTCTCGGACTCATTCGCCGACGTCGCGCGCGAGAAGAAGTTGCTCGTGCTGCGCGAAGGCCTGGGCAGCGACGTCAACCGCCTCGCGGAGCTGCTGCTGCGCATTTGCGAACGACACCGCCGCCACCGCGATTACACGCGTCATCTCTTGACCGAAGGGCTGCGCGAGCTGCTCGCCGCATTGCCGGTCTATCGGACGTACATCCGGCCCGAGAGCGGCGCCGTGCGCGACGAGGATCGGCGCGTGATCGATACTGCGACGGCCGAAGCGAAGCGGCGCCGGCCCGATGTCGAGGCCGAGCTGTTCGACTTCTTGCGGGCGATGCTCACGCTCGAGGTGCGCGGGGAGCTGGAGAGCACATTCATCACGCGCTTGCAACAGCTCAGCACATCGACGATGGCGAAGGGGGTCGAGGACACGGCCTTCTATTTCTACCATCGCTTCGTCGCCGTAAACGAGGTGGGCGGCAATCCGGCGCGCCTGGGCGTGAAGATCGACGAGTTTCACGCGCGGGCGGCGGCCACGCAGCAGGATTACCCGGAGACAATGCTGGCGACGGCGACCCATGACACCAAGCGCGGCGAAGACGTGCGCACGCGACTCGCCGCCATCAGCGAGTGCCCGGCGGCGTGGATCCGCGCCGTGGAAGAATGGTCGCAGCACAATGAGCAGTACCGCAGCGGCGGTTGGCCCGAGCGGAATTCGGAGTACCTGTTCTATCAAACGGTCGTCGGCGCGTGGCCGCTCAGCACCGAGCGGGCGCTTGCGTACATGGAGAAGGCGTCGCGGGAGGCGAAGACCAACACGTCGTGGACCGCGCCGCGCGAGGATTACGAGACGGCATTGCGAAGCTTCGTGGAGCGGACGCTCACGGATCGCGAGTTCACGAACTCGGTCGAGCGGTTTGTCGGAACCATTCTCGAGTCCGGCAGGATCGCCTCGTTGGCACAGGCGCTTCTCAAGCTCACCGCCCCCGGAATTCCCGACCTGTATCAGGGCACGGAGCTGTGGTCGCTGTCCCTCGTCGATCCCGATAATCGCCGGCCGGTGGATTTCGCGCCGCGCCGCACGCTGCTCGAACAGGCACGCAGTGCCACGGCGGCAAAGGTACTCGCCCGCATGGATGAAGGACTACCAAAGCTCTGGCTCATTCAGCGCGCGCTTGCGGTGCGCGCAGCCCATCCTGATGCGTTCGGCCCGAACGGCTGCTACGAACCGCTACGCGCGGAGGGGGCGCAGGCCGACCACATCGTTGCGTACGCGCGCGGTGGCCGGGTTGTCACTGCGGTTCCACGTTTGACGCGCGCGCTGCGGGGCGACTGGGGAGGAACGACGCTCACATTCCCGAAGGGCACCTGGCAGAGTGCGCTGAGTGGGCAAACGCACAGCGGTCGCACACCGGTCCCCGACCTGCTCGCGGAATTCCCCGTCGCGCTGCTCGTGCGACAGGAGGGTTAGTGTATTTTGCAGTATGTCCTCCGCCGCGCTCGCGCAGCAGCTCGTGGAAATCGCCCGCCAGTGCTACGCGCGCGGCTGGGCCCTGGGCACGAGCGGCAACTTCAGCGCGGTCCTGAGTCGTGATCCGCTGCGCCTGGCGATCACCACGAGCGGCGTCGACAAGGGGACGCTGAATGCCGAGCAGATTGTCGAGATCGACGCGACGGGAACCGTGCTGCAGGGGGCGGGGCAACCGTCCGCGGAAGCGAGTCTGCATCTCGCGATCGCGCGCGCTCGGGACGCGGGCGCAGTATTGCACACGCACTCGATTTGGAGCACGATACTCTCGGAGACGGCCAGCGACGGCGGCCTCGCGATCGAAGGTTACGAGATGTTGAAGGGACTCGATGGCGTGCATACGCACGAGCATCGCGAGTGGCTGCCGGTGCTCGAGAACACGCAGGACTGGGCAGCGGCAATACCCAAGATCGAAGCGGTGTTACAAGCGCATCCGCAGGCGCATGGATTCCTGATCCGCCGCCACGGGCTCTACACGTGGGGACGCGATCTCGCCGAAGCCAAGCGCCAGGTGGAGATTCTGGAGTTTCTGTTCGAAGTCATGGGTCGAAAGCGAGGCATGGCATGGCAACCGTGAGAATCCCGGAAGAACAACGCACGCTCACCGAGGCAAACGAGGTCACCCGTTATCTCGCGGGACTGGGGATCGACTACGAGCGCTGGCCGGTGGATGAGCGCGTCGCTGCTGACGCAGCGGCGGACGCCGTGCTCGCGGCGTACGCGGGCGAGATCGACACGCTCAAAGCGCGTGGCGGCTATGTCACCGCCGACGTCATCGACGTCACCTCGGCGACCCCGAATCTCGATGCGATGCTGGCAAAATTCAGCACCGAGCACTGGCACGATGAAGACGAAGTGCGGTTCATTGTCCGCGGCCGCGGATTGTTTCACATCCACCCGCGTCAGGGGCCGGTCATCGCAATCGAAGTGGAAGCGGGTGATCTGATTCGCGTGCCACGCGGCACCTGGCACTGGTTCGACCTCTGCGGCGACCGCGACATCCGTGCAATCCGGCTGTTCCAGGACAAGTCGGGGTGGACTCCGCACTACACGGACAGCGGCACCGACAAGGGCTTCCAACCGCTCTGCATGGGCCCGACCTACATCCCCGTATCGCGCTGAACGCTCGGGCAGTCCTGTTGGACATCGAGGGGACCACCACCCCGATCGCATTCGTCCACGAGGTGTTGTTCCCGTACGCGCGGAAGCGGGTGCGCGAGTATCTGGCGCAGCACGCCAACGATCCCGATGTGCGAGCGGATGTGGCGCTGCTCCGCGCCGAGTACGCTCGCGAGTCCCCGCTGCCCGATCTGCCGCCCTGGAATGCGGCCGACGAGCTCGCCTCAACGGAGGCGTACGTCTACTGGCTCATGGATCGCGATCGCAAATCGACCGGCCTGAAATCGCTCCAGGGACGGATTTGGGAAGCCGGTTATCGCGCGGGGGAGCTCAAGGGAAAGGTCTATCCCGACGTGCGCCCGGCGCTGGCGCGCTGGCGCAATGCGGGAAAGACGATCGCCATCTTTTCGTCCGGCAGCGTTCAGGCCCAGCGCAGTCTCTTCGCGAATACGACCGCCGGCGATCTCTCGGCGTTTCTCTCCGGGTATTTCGACACGACGACCGGCCCAAAGCGCGAGGCGGCGAGTTACCGGCGCATCGCCGCTGCGCTGCACCGCCCCCCCGAGGACGTGTTGTTCGTGTCCGACGTCGTTGCCGAGCTCGATGCGGCGCGGGCGGCGGGCATGCATACGGCGCTGTGCGTCCGCGGCAGCGTGCCCGGCGACGCGACCACCGCGCATCCTCGCGTTCGATCCTTTGCCGAGCTAGCGTAGGGCCATGTTCGTCGCCGGCCTCATCGCGCTGCTCGTCGTCGCCTGGACCGTTTTTACGTTCAATCGGCTCACGCGCCTGCGCCAGCTGGGGGACAACGCGTGGGCCGATATCGACGTGCAGTTGAAGCGGCGCCACGACCTCATTCCTTCGGTCGTCGCGGTGGTCCAAGGACACGCGGGATACGAGCGCAGCACCCTGGAGGCCTTAGTCGCCGCACGAAATCGCGCCCTGCAAGCCACGGAGCACGGACCGGCAACCCGCGCGCGCGAAGAAGACCCGCTCGGCGGCGCGCTGCAGCGCGTCGTGGCCGTCGCAGAGGCCTACCCGGAGCTGAAAGCCGTCGAGAGTTTCGCCAGCTTGCAGCGCACGTTGATCGACGTCGAAGACCATCTCCAGAATGCCCGCCGCTACTACAACGCCGTGGTGCGCGACTTCAACACCGCCATCGCCCAATTCCCCGCCGGCGTCGTTGCCGGTGCGATGCGGCTGCGGCCGAGAGAGTTCTTCGGGCTTGATGATCCCTCCGAGCGCGCGGTGCCGAGTGTTCCGCTGGCGCTGCTGCTGCTGCTGGGTGCGTCAGCGCTCGCCGCGCAACGGTCGTACTCGATCGAACGCTTCGACGCCAGGATTCGCGTGAGTCAGGACGCCGGCCTCGATGTCTCCGAGGCAATTACGGCGCGATTCATCGGTTCCTGGAATGGCATCTATCGGATGATTCCGGTCGTCTACCGCACACCACAGGGGCTGAACTGGACGCTCGGGTTGTCCGTGCAAGGCGCGCGGGATGACTTGGGCCGGGCCGTGCGAATCGAGACGACTCGCGAACGGCACTACCTGAAGCTGAAGATGTGGATTCAAGGCGGCGCTGTGAATACGACACGCACGGTCACGCTGCGCTACCATGTGACGAACGGTCTCCGATTCTTCGATGAACACGACGAACTCTATTGGAACGTCACGGGAGATGAGTGGGAAGTTCCCATCGCGGCGGCCGCCGTAGAGATCCAGCTGCCTTCCGCTACCACCGGTATTCGTACATTGGCATTCAACGGTCCCTACGGTTCGACTGCCCATGAGGCTGCGATAGAGGTTCACGGTACCGCGATCACCATTGTGATGCCGCACCCGCTCGGGTATCACGAGGGACTCACGGCGGTCGTGGGTTGGGACAAGGGGATCGTGACCGCGCCCAGTGCCGCCGAGCGTGCGGTGGAGACGGCGCACAGCAACTGGCCGATCCTCATCCCCATCCCCGTCTTCTTGCTCGCATTTGCCAGCTGGTGGCGGCGCGGCCGCGATCCGCGGCGGCGGCCCATCGCGGTGCAGTACGAACCACCGCCGGGACTGACACCGGCCGAAGCCGGCACGCTGCTCGACAACTCCGCGGACATGCGCGACATCACCGCGACGCTGGTCGACCTCGCCGTGCGCGGCAAGCTGCGCATTGAAGAGCGTCAGAATCCAAAGATTCTCGGGCTGTTCGGTGGCGGCGTGGAGTTCAGCTTAGAGCGCCTGGAATCCAACACACCGCTCGCGCCGCATGAAGCGCGCGTCTTCGATGGGATCTTCGATGGTCGCGGCAGTGTCGTGCCGCTCGAAGACCTCAAGGACGAGTTCTACCGGGATCTGCCGCCAATTCGCGACGCCATCTTCGATGCGTTAAAGACGCATGGCTTTTATCGCGACCGTCCCGACAAGGTGCGCCAAAAGTGGAGCGTGGCTGCCGCGGCCATCGGCTTGTTCATTGGCCTCGGCGGTGTGTACCTCTCTCCACTCTTTCAGCTCACGCCGGTGCCGTTTATTATCGCCGGCGTCCTCTCCGCGATCATTCTCCTGATCTTTGCGCAGATCATGCCGGCGCGGACGGAAGCCGGCGCGCGGGCGCTGGAGCAGGTTCTGGGTTTCGATGAGTTTCTGCGGCGCGTCGAGTCGGAAAACCTGAAACGCATCATCATCGGCCATCCGGAGCTGTTCGACAAATTTCTGCCCTTCGCCATGGCCTTCGGCGTCGAACGGCAGTTCGCGCGTGCATTCGCGGGCATCTACACCGAGCCGCCGCGTTGGTACGTCGGCCCCAGCATCACCAACTTCAACGTCGTCAGTTTCTCCGGCAACATGTCCCACCTCGGCACCGTGGCGAGCACGACGCTGTCGTCGTCGCCCCGCAGCTCGGGCGGTTCCGGATTCGGTGGCGGTGGTGGGTCGGGCGGCGGTGGCGGCGGCGGCGGGGGCGGGGCGTTCTAACACTCGAGGAGAATGCGCATGCGCTACGCTATTCTGGTGTTTGCCGCAGGGTTGACGATCTCGTCACCGCTCTCGGCGCAGACCACGGCTCGCCGCAGCGGCGAGCAGATTCAGGCAGCGTTCAGCGCCCACAAGGGGGATTTCGACTACCTGCTCGGTGACTGGGAATTCACGGTCACCAATCCGCAGTACGGAACGAGTCGCGGGTACTGGAGCGCCGTGCGGCTCGCCGACGGACAAATCGTCGATGAGTATCGAGTTGTGGGCGACAGCGGTCAGACGTACTACGTCACGACCACGGTGCGAAACTACAATGGCGCGCTGGAGCGGTGGGAGCTGATCGGTGCCGACGCCGGGACGGGACTCCAGGATTTTGGAACCGGCCAGAAGGTCGGCGACGAAATGCACATTCAACAAACCTTCGGCGTGGCGCGCGGCACTCCGTCTACGTGGCGCATCCGCTATTACAACATTCAGCCTGACCGTTTTTCCTGGATCGCCGATCGCTCGATGGACGGCGGGAAGACCTGGGTCAAGGACTACCAACGCATCGAGGCACATCGCATCGGAGCGGCGCGTACGCTGCCATCACTCGCGCCGGCACGGAACCGCGCGCCTTAGACCAGCTGCTGCAACCGCTTCGGCTCCTCGCCCAGCCACTCGGGATGCTCGGCGGTGGAATCAAACAGCGTCGAGGTCTTGAAGAGCTCGAATTCTCCTTGCTCGGCGACGCCCCTGGTCTTGGCGCGTAGCGCCTCCATCTCGGCGTCGCCGAGCGGCTGGAAGGCGCTCGCAACGTCGATCGCTTGTTTCAGAATCTTCATCTTGTCGATCCCCGTGATCACCACCGACGTCGGCAGGCTCAACGCGTACCGCAGGCATTGCTCGGCGGTCACGGCCTTCGACTTGAGAATGATGGCGTGGCCCATGCTCTTCATCCCGAGGACCCCGATATTGCGGCGCACCAGCTCGGGGAGAACGAGCTGCTCGAAGCTGCGGTAATGCGCGTCCATGACGTTCAACGGCATCTGCACCGTCTCGATCCGCGCTTCATGCTGCTCCGCTTTCCGGAGCATGTACAGGTGGATGGCGGGATCCTTGTGGCCCGTGAACCCGATATGTCGGAGCTTTCCCGCCTTGCGCGCTTTTTCCAGCGCTTCCTGCGCGCCGCCCTTCCGGAAGATCCGGTCCGCGTCCTCGTATCGGATGACTTCGTGATGTTGCACGAGATCGATGCAATCCACTCCCAGCCGCTTGAGCGATTCTTCGAGCTGCTTCGTCGCGGCTTCAGCCGAGCGGCCGTCGATCTTCGTCATCACGAACGCGCGCTCGCGGTATCCACCGCGCAGCGCCTTCCCCATGCGCTTCTCACTTGCGCCGTTGTGGTAGTCCCACGAATTGTCCATGAAGGTGATGCCGTTGTCGATCGCCGAGCGGATCAGGCGAATCGCGAGTTTCTCCTCGACATCTTTCGCACCGATATGCGATCCGCCAAGCCCGATGCAGGAGACGCGCTCGCCGGTCGCGCCGAGCGTGCGAAGTGGAACAGTAGGGGAGGAGGGCATTCGACGTGTCCTTACCGGTGATGTAGCGGTCTCACAGCGATGCGCAGTTGTACGCCCGCGATGATCCATGGGTCCAGGCAACTTGTTTCATAGAGGGGGTAATCCTAAGGCATGAACGCCACCACTCGTGTCAGCCTCCTGGCCGGTGTAGCGTGTTTGCTCCTCGCCGTTCCCGCGCCGGCCCAATACTTCGGTCGCAACAGTGTCCAGTACGAGAACTTCCACTTCAAAATCCTGCGCACCCAGCACTTCGACGTCTACTTCTACGATAAAGAAGCAGAGGCGGCGGCCCGGGCCGGCCGCATGGCGGAGCGCTGGTATGCGCGTCTGTCCCTTGCGTTGCGCCATCAATTGTCGGGCCGGCAGCCGCTGATTCTCTACGCCGATCATCCCGACTTCGAGCAGACGAACGTCTTGGGCGAAGCGCCGGGCGAGGGCACGGGTGGTGTCACGGAGAGCTTCAAACGCCGCATCATCCTCCCGATGGGCGCGAGCCTGCGCGAGACCGATCACGTCATCGGCCACGAGCTGACGCACGCATTCCAGTACGACATCACGGGGGTCGGGCGCGGCTCGATGGCGACCGGTGGCCTGAATCGCGTGCCGCTGTGGTTCATCGAAGGCATGGCCGAGTACATGTCGCTCGGTCCGATCGATCCCAACACCACGATGTGGATGCGGGATGCCGTACGCCGCGGCGAGCTGCCCAAGTTCAACGATCTTGCCAATCCGAAATACTTCCCATACCGCTGGGGACAGTCATTCTGGGCATATCTCGGTGGCACCTACGGCGATGACATCGTAGGCGTGATGCTGCGGGCAGCGGGAAGATCGGGCAACGTGCAGGCGGTGCTCGAAGGAGTGACCCACCGGCCCGCGGACAGCGTGGTCGCCGACTGGCATCGCGCGCTGATCGCCAGCGCGCAGCCGGTAGCGGTCGCGACCAACACGGAGCTCCCCGCGGACAAGAAACAAGCGAATGCCGCACGCGAAGCTCAGGTGACCGCCGCGGGGGCACGCCTGTTGATCAGTCCCGGCACCCAGCAGCGCTACAATCTGGCGCCCGCGCTGAGTCCCGACGGCAAGCGCATGGTGTACCTGTCGGACGCGGGACTCTTTTCGATCGACGTCTACCTCGCGAACGCGGAGAACGGCCACACGATCCGCAAGCTCATCTCGTCGACGCGTGACCCGCACCTCGAAAGCTTGCAGTTCATCAATTCGGCGGGAGCATGGGACGCCACGGGCAAGCGATTCGTGTTCGGCGCCGTGGTGACCGGCCACCCCTCCCTGCGCATCGTCAACGGCGACAACGGCGACCTGCAAAAGGAAATCAAGCTTCCATCGCTGGGTGAGATCTTCAATCCCACGTGGTCCCCGGATGGCCGGATGATCGCGTTCAGCGCGCAGGTGGGCGGGGTGACCGATCTATTCGTATACGATCTCGAGAAAGGGCAGCTGCAGCGTTTGACCGACGACCCGTTTGCGGACCTCGAGCCCGTTTGGTCCCCCGACGGCAGCGCGATTGCATTCGTAACGGACCGGTTCGAGACCTCAGTCGATCAGTTGTCGTACGGCGACTATCGCCTCGCGGTGATCAATGTCAGCGGCGGTGTGACGGGCGCACAGCCGACCGCCCTGCCCTCCCTGCCGAACTCGAAGCACATCAATCCGCAGTGGAGCCCAGACGGGCGCAGCTTGTTCTTCCTCGGCAATCCCGGGGGCATCACAAACGTGTACCGGCTGTCGATCGCGGACGGCTCGATCACGCAGGTCACGAACGTCTTTACCGGTGTCAGCGGCATTACGGATTTGAGCCCGGCGCTCAGCGTGGCCCAGAAGGTGGGACGCGCAGTTATCAGCGTGTATTCGAACGGCGGATACGCGCTGCAGGCACTGGACGATCCTCAAGTATTGAACGGCGGTCCGATCGTCCCGTTGCCGCGCGCGGCCGCCGTCTTGCCGCCGACGCAGCGTTCAGCGGGGATTCTGGCAGTGCTGGCGGATTCCGTCAGCGGTCTTCCCCCGGAGCAGGCTGTCGCGAGCCCCACGGCCGTGAAGCCGTACAAGGCGAAGATGTCGCTCGACTTCGTCGCGCAGCCGAGTTTGGCGGTCGCCGCAGATCGATTCGGCACCTATGTCGGCGGCGGCATCACGCTGTATTGGAGCGACATGCTGGGCGACCACAACCTCGTGACGATGGCGCAGCTCAACGGCAAGCTCGAGGACTATGCCGCTCTGCTCGCCTACGTAAACCGCAAGACACGCTGGAATTGGGGAATGGCCTTCCAGCGGATTCCCTACATCACGGGAGCAGTCGGGGAGTATTTCGACACGTTCAACGGCCAACAGGTGCTGGTCGATGCCGTCGAACGGTTCCGCCAAGTGAACACCGAGCTCAGCGGGATCGTGGCGTATCCCTTCAACCGGTCGCAGCGGGTCGAGTTCTCGGGCGGATTGCAGCACATCGGATTCGGCCATGAGGTGCAGACACGCGGCTTCTATTATCCGAGCGGTGCGGTCGCATTCGACAGTACCGGTCACATCAACGATGTGCCCGGCGGATTGAACCTCGCGGTCAGCAGCGCCGCGCTGGTGCATGACAACTCGTTCTTCGGCGCCACCGGTCCGATTCTGGGCGATCGCTGGCGCCTCGAGGTCTCACCCACGTTCGGCAACCTGCAATTCATTACCGGGCTGGCCGATTACCGGCGATACGTCATGCCGTTCCGCCCGTTCACGCTGGCGGGGCGCCTGCTGCACGTCGGACGGTACGGCCGCAATGCGGATGACGGCCGGATGTTTCCGCTCTTCATCGGCTATCCGAGCCTGGTACGCGGTTACGATATCGGCAGCTTCGACGTGAGCGAGTGCGGCGGCAGCGCGGCGACGACATGCCCGGTGTTCGATCAGCTGATTGGCAGCAAGATCGTGGTGGGGAACGCGGAAATGCGATTCCCGCCGTTTGGCCTGCTCGGCCTGGGCGGCGGTTACTACGGTATTCTCCCGATCGAGGCCGCGCTGTTCTACGACGCCGGCGTGGCGTGGAACAGCACGGAGGGCGCGCAATTGTTTGGGAACGGCCCGCGTAAGCTCGTGCGCAGTGCCGGCGTGTCGCTCCGGATGAATCTGTTAGGCTATGCGATCGGACAGGTGGACTTTGTCCACCCGTACGATCGGCCGCAGAAGAATTGGATGGTGCGGTTCAGCTTCACTGAGGGGTTCTAGCGGCGGCGCACGCCGATGTAGCGCGGGCGCCCAACGACAAACGTCGTCCCGAATCCGATGCGCGGGCCGAAGAACCACGGGTCGTACCAACCCCAGCCGCCCCAGCCGCCCCAGCCGCGCCAGCCGCCCCACATGCCGCCGGCATACCGACGGTACGGCAACCGGCCCGGGGCGGCGACCGTGTACGTCACCAGATCGTATTCGAATGACTCGCCCGGTGCGACCATCCGCTCGACGAGCGCGACCAGCGCGGCCTCGGAATCCTGGCTGCTGTCCTGATTGGCCAGCGCGCCATAATCCCAATGCCCACTGCGAGCGAACGAATCGAACTGGAACGGTCTTGTGGACCAGGCGGCGAGTACTTTACCCGAGCCCTCGGCATCGTCCACCGTGAACGCTTCGCGATCGCCGCGCCCGCGGAGCTCCAGGTCGCGCCCGGCTCGAATGGCAGCGTCATCCGTGGGATCCAGGGGAAAGAGCACGCGCATGTGCCCCTGCGCGTCGGCGCGCAGCACAAGGAGATATCCGTCCTGCGCCGCCTTGACGTGGACCCGCGCGCGGTCGCCGCGAGCGAAGACGTCGTCTGAGAGCTTAATGCGAATTGGAGTCGGGGGATTACTGGACGGAAGCAGCAGGGAAACCGCGATGGCTAGCAACATTGTTCCTCCTTCGATACAGAAATCGTAAGGGTACGGCCATACGCTCGTCAAGAATTGTGCCCCGCGCGGGTGTCACAACGTGGGACGCAACAAGCGCAACGAGGGAGTGACGAGCCGGATTTCACGTCCACACATGAGGACAACTGTCATGCAACAGCGGAGACTCGGTTCGGAGCTCACCGTTTCGGCGCTAGGCCTGGGCTGCATGGGCATGTCGGACTTCTATGGCTCCCGCGATGACGCGGAATCGATAGCGACGATTCATCGGGCGCTGGACCTCGACATCAATTTCCTCGATACCGCGGACGTTTACGGCCCGCACACGAACGAGCAGCTCGTGGGAAAAGCGATCAAGGGCAAGCGCGATCGCGTGATCCTGGCGACGAAGTTCGGGAACGTGCGCGATGCTGAAGGCAAGTGGATGGGGGTGAATGGCCGGCCCGAGTACGTAAAGCAGGCTTGCGATGCGTCGTTGCAGCGACTGGGCGTGACCCACATCGACCTGTACTACCAGCATCGTGTGGACCGCGCGACACCGATCGAGGACACCGTGGGGGCGATGGCCGATCTGGTGCAGGCGGGGAAAGTGCGCTACCTCGGCCTATCGGAAGCCTCCGCGCAGACCGTGCGACGAGCGCACCAGACGCATCCCATCAGCGCCCTGCAGACCGAGTATTCCCTCTGGAGTCGCGACATCGAAGACGAGATCCTCCCGACCGTACGCGAGCTCGGCATCGGCTTCGTCGCCTACAGCCCGTTGGGTCGCGGCTTTCTCACGGGGCAGATCAAGCGGCCCGAGGACATCGGGGAGAACGACTGGCGCCGCAATCATCCGCGGTTTCAAGGAGAAAACTTCCAGCAGAATCTGGATCTGGTGCAGCGCGTGGAAGCGCTCGCGCGCGAGAAGCGCTGCACACCCGGGCAACTCGCACTCGCCTGGCTGCTTGCGAAGGGACCGGACATCGTGCCGATTCCCGGCACCAAGCATCGCAAATACGTCGTGGAAAACGTCGGCGCCCGCAACGTGAAGTTGTCGGGCGCCGACGTGGCGCGCATCGAAGGCGTCGTACAGCGCGGCGCCGCGGGTGCGCGTTATCCCGAAGGCGGGATGCGCACGGTCAACGGCTGAAGGCCGGTTCCTTTCCTTCGGCGGCCTGCTTCAGCTTCGCGATGTCGAGCTTTTTCATTTGCAGCAGGGCCTGCATCACACGGTTGGCCGTGGTGGGGTCCTTGGCGCTCATCAGCTTTCCGAGCTCGGTCGGGACGATCTGCCACGAGAGCCCGAACTTATCTTTGAGCCAGCCGCATTGGCTTTCCTGTCCGCCGTCGGCGGTGAGCTTGCGCCAGTACTCGTCGATTTCCTGTTGCGATTCACAGTTCACGACCAAGGAGATCGCTTCGGTGAACTTGAACTGGGGCCCGCCATTCAAGGCGGTGAACTCTTGGCCCGCGAGCTGAAACTTGACGACCATGACGGAGCCCTTGGGGCCGGGACCCGCATCGCCGTAGCGGCTCACATCGACAATCTTCGAATTCTTGAAGATCGAGGTATAGTAATTCGCCGCTTCTTCGGCGTTGTTGTTGAACCAGAGGAATGTCGTGATCTTCTGCATCGAGACTCTCCTTTTTTGTGAAAATAGCGACCTGGAACGTTAACGGCATTCGGGCCCGCGCCGCGCAGCTATGCGAGTGGCTGGAGCGCGACCGGCCGGACGTCGTCTGTCTCCAGGAACTGAAAGCTACTGCCGCTCAGATCCCGGCGGAGTGCAAGCTCGCTGATTATCACGCGTACTGGCACTGCCTCAAGGGTTACTCCGGAGTCTCGCTGCACATTAGACGTGACCTCTTTGCGATCGACCCGATATTCAGCCATCCAGCCTTCGACATGGAATCGCGCATTGTCCAGGTCGAACACGGCAACCTGGTGATCGCGTCCGTCTACGTGCCCAACGGCGGGAAGGATTATGCTGCCAAGCTCGCGTTCGTGAAACAGCTCGCAACATGGACCCGCCGGCTGCATACCGAAGGACGCGATGTCGTCCTCTGCGGCGATATGAACATTGCCCGCGCCGAGATGGATGTGCATCCCAAAGAGCGCAAGCCGAACGCGGTCGGCCAACGCCCCGAGGAACGCGCGCTGTTCGAGACGCTGCTCGGCAGCCATCTCGTCGATGTCGGACGCGCGTTCGATCCTGACAATCCGAATCTGTTCACGTGGTGGGCGCCGTGGCGAAATCTGCGGGCCCGCAACATCGGGTGGCGTCTCGACTATGTGCTTGCGTCGCAATCCCTGGCGGATCGGGCGCAGAGCTGCGTCGTGCAAGCCGACGTCGGAACGAGTGATCACGCCCCCGTCGTGATGACGGTATAATTCGGCATGGCTGTGACTGTTTTTCTCTTGTCCCCCGCCAGCTGCTCGGGCACGCGCGCCCAGATGCTGCTGAAGAGCCGCACGAGCCCGTTGCGCGCGCGGCTGGCGGATGGCGGCGCACCGCTCGGCGAAGTCTTCACATTCATGAGCAGCCTGTATTTCCGCGGCAAGCTCGCGTACGCCACGACCTTCGGCGTCCCCTTGGTCATCGCGCCGGGCCGCGGGTTGGTCCCGGCCGACATCTCGATTCGCGTGATCGATCTCCAGGAAATGGCCGAAGTACCGGTCGACGAGGACGAGCCGCGGTTCCGCGAGCCCCTGGTCCGCGACGCGACCGCGTTGGAGCGCTCACTCAGCAACGACGGCCTCGTGGTGTTGCTCGGCAGCGTAGCGAGCGAGAAATACGTGGCGCCGCTCCTCCAGGTCTTCGGTGATCGGCTGTTGTTTCCCGCGACATTCGTCGGCAGAGGCGACATGAGCCGTGGAGGATTATTGCTGCGTTGCGCGCGCAGCGGGACGCCGCTGGACTGTGTTCCGGTACGCGGAGCCGTGCGGCATGGCAAGCGACCGCCCAAACTCGGGAAACCGTAGACCGGAACCAATTGCGTCGAGCCCGGGTTGTTCCCTCGTAAATGAACCGGTACACCTATCTCATCGTCGGCGGTGGGATGACGGGCGACGCGGCCGCGCAGGGCATCCGCGAGATCGATTCGTCGGGGACGATCGGGCTTGTGAGCGCCGAGCCGCACCAACCCTACAATCGCCCTCCCCTCTCCAAAGGCCTTTGGAAAGGCGATCCCGAAGCAAAGATCTGGCGTCCGAAGGCGGCGAAATCCGATGTGCTGCTGGGCAGGCGCATCGTATCGCTCGATGCCCGCGGCAAGCGGGCGACCGACGACAAGGGAACCACGTTCGAGTTCGAGAAGCTGCTGCTCGCCACGGGTGGAACGCCGCGCCGTCTGTCGGGCGACTCGGATCGCATCATCTACTACCGCACCTATGACGATTACCGCCGGCTGCGCGCGGCCGCGAAATCGGGGGCCCGCATCGCGGTGATCGGTGGCGGGTTTATCGGGTCGGAAGTCGCGGCGGCGCTCCGCCTGCAGGGCTGCGACGTGGTCATGCTCGTGCCCGAGCAGGGTGTCAGCGCGCGGGTCTTCCCTGCCGATCTGTCCGCCAACCTCGTCGAGTATTATCGCGATAAGGGCGTCGAGATGCGGATCGGCGAGGGGATGACCGGCCTCGAATCCAGCGGAGGCAAGGTCGTCATCAAGACATCGAGTGGAAAGGCGATCAGCGCTGATCTAGCGGTGGCCGGGCTCGGCATCGTTCCCAACACGGAGCTTGCGCAGCAGGCAGGCCTGCGCGTCGACAACGGCATCGTCGTCGACGAGCATCTCCGCACGAACGTGTCCGACATCTATGCGGCCGGCGATGTCGCCAACTTCTACAATCCTGTGCTCGACACGCGGATGCGCGTCGAACACGAGGACAATGCGAACACGATGGGGCGTGCGGCAGGGCGCGCCATGGCGGGCGCGCCCGAGCCATACCATCACCTGCCCTTCTTCTACTCGGATCTCTTCGAGCTGGGCTACGAGGCGGTCGGCGAGCTCGATCCTCGGCTCGAAACGGTGTCGGAGTGGAAGCAGCCGTTTCGCGAAGGCGTGATCTATTACCTCAAGGAAGGACGGGTGCGCGGCGTGCTGCTGTGGAACACGTGGGGGCAGGTCGATGCCGCACGCGCGTTGATCGCCGAACCCGGTCCGTTCACTGCGCAATCGCTCCGCGGGCGTTTGCCGCAATAGATGGTCGCCCTCCTGCTCGCGATCGTCGCGATCGCCGCACCACAAGCCGCGACTCCTGATTCCACGATCTACCTGCTTTCTCCTGCCAGCCGCCTCGAGGTACAGACCGGGAAGGCCGGCCTGCTGAGCTTTGTCGGGCACGAGCACCGGATCCGGGCGCGCAGCGTCCACGGCCGGATTGTCTATCGGCCTAACGCGCCGGCCACTTCGTACGTCTCAATCGTGATTCCAACGGACAGTCTCGAGGTCCTGACCCCGCCGGACACCGCCGAGGTCCGCAAAGTGACGGAGACGATGCGAACCGAGGTCTTGGATGTGGCGCATTATCCGGAGATTCGCTTCGAATCGCGCGCGGTCGCCAGGAGCGGCAACACGCTACACATCGTCGGCGCACTCACGATCAAGGGACAGACGCGAGACATTCCGGTCGATGTCGAGCTGCAGATTGCTCGCGACACGCTCCAGGCCTCGACGCGTTTCGGCATCAAACAAACGGACTTCGGAATCAGGCCCTATCGTGGCGGTCCGGGCGGAACCGTGCGCGTCGCAGATCGGGTTACGTTCGTGATCAACGCGGTCGGAGTCCGCGAGCGTGCGACGCAATAGCGCGCACCGGCATCCTCTCTCTGACCGCAAATCGCACCGCCGCCGTCCTCACACTGGAGACACTTGATGAAACCGTCGCTCTCATATCTGTTGCTCGCAGCAACGTTGGCGTTCCCGTCCGTGACGTCGGCGCAAGGCGGATTCGGCGGACGGCGCGGGGGCATGGGCGGGCCTGGCCCCGACCGGTTTGCGCCGAGCGCGCCGCGACTTCCCGGCGTCGAGCTCGAAGGGCCCCTCGATACCGCGATGGCGCACGCGCTGCTCAAACTCAGCGATGAACAGGCGACGCGCTATTCACAGGTCTACGACTCATTCATGGTCGCGACGCGCCCGCAGCGAGACAGTGTCGGTGTGGCGATGGGGAAGATGAACGAACGGCTGGACGGCGGTGATCGCGCCGCCGCGATGTTCTACGTCGAGCTGATCCAGGACCTGGGCAAGTACCTGAAGGACCGGCAAGACAAGTTCGAAAGCAACCTCCACCGCTGGCTCAGCGACGACCAGGTCAAGGCGTACCGGCGCTGGAAGGAAGGGGAACAGCAGGCGCTGGAAGGAAAGCGCCGTGAAGAGGGGCTGCGTTGGCGGGAGGCGGAATTCGCCGGCGGTGGGTTCGGGAGCCCACGGACCCTCGCGGCGGAGCCAAAGACGATCGTGACGCCGCCGCCCGCAGTCGCGGCGCCCGCGCTCGGCTCACAGGCGGTGCGTGTCGGACGAACGGTGTTTGTGGCGAATCAGCTCGGCGTGGACAGCACGGGCGCGCTCGCCGGAGCGGATCTGCGCGCGCAAGCCGCGCGCGCGTTTGCGAATCTCGAGGCGGTGCTTCAGGCTGCAGGCGCGGCGCCGCGTGACGTCGCGACGCTCACGATTTACGTCGTGAACTACCGGCCCGCCGATCTCTCGATCATCCGGGAAGCCGGGGCGGCGTACTTCGGATCCGGTGCGCCGATCGCCTCTGTGCTGGGCGTTCAGTCGCTCGGCCGTGATGGCGCGCTGATCGCTATCGGTGCAACGGCCGTTACGCCCGCTTCTCCCGTTGGGAGGGAGCGCTAGCAGTCTTCGCGCGGCGCTTGCCGGAATCGAGCGCCTCTTCGGCGAGCCTGGTGCCGGCGACGCGCGCGCGGATCTTCTCGAATGCGGTGTCCCGCGCCGTCGATGTATCATCGGCGAACGGAGAGAACCCGCAGTCATCCGTCGTGCCGAGACGTTCGACCGAAATGATATCGGCGGCCTCGAGCACGCGGTCGCGCACTTCTTCCGGCGTCTCGACTTGTGAGCTGATCGGGTCCGTGACGCCGATGAAGATGCGCTGCTCCGGTTTCGCGTTCTCCTTGATCACCCGCAACACGCGCGGGCGATTCGCTTCACTCGCGAGCTGAATGTAGAAATTTCCCACCGTGAGCCGAAACAGATCCGGCAGCAGCTCCGCGTAGTCGACATCCGCGCTGTGCGTCGAGTCGTGATCGCCGCCCGGGCAGGTGTGCACACCGATGCGCGCGCGCTCCGCAGCGGTGAAGCGCTCGAGGACGCGGTTGTTGAGATCGATGAAGCTGCGCAGCAGCTGCTTGGATGGATCGAGCTTGATGGCGAGACGCCCTTCGGTGAAATCGATTTGGACGGTTGCGGCGCCCCGCGCGAGACAGTCGCGGATGTCGCGCTCAGCCTCGCGCAGCAGATCGGCGAGGAACGCATCGCGCGAGTAGCCCGGAATCCCTTCCGGCGGATACAAAAGGCTGAGCGCCGAGGCAGAAATGACCGCTTGCTTGACGGGCACGCGCGCGTGTTTCTTGGCCTCTTCGAGGTAGCTGACGGCGTAGGTCCGATACTGGAAGGGGCCGCGCGTCAGTTTGGGCAGCTGGCGCGTGTGACCATCCGCGAACGGGATGGTGACGCCACCCGGTGCGAGGTTGTCGAGACCGTGAATCGGATAAGTCGCGAATGACGGTTTCGTCTGCTCGCCGTCGGTGATGATGGGCGATCCGGTCGCTTCAAACCGGCGGATCGTGTCGCGCACGGCGCTATCGTACAGCGCCGCCATCTTGTCCTGCGAGATCCCGCCGGCCGCCGCCTGCTGCATTGCCGCGACGAGCTCCGGGGGCCGTGGGATACTGCCGATTGGCTCCGTAGGAATTTTCATAGGGCTAATGCTACCGGGCCTTCGCGACTCTCGCTACAGTATCCCAGGTACGCGTGGTGACGTCCTTGCCGAACGTTTTCTCTATCAGCCCCATGAACACGGGGCCCTTCGGGGTCGGGACGTAGACGCTGAAGACTTCCCTGCCCTTCATCATGAGGATCCGGGCACCGTCGAGCTCGATGGGAAGACGCAGCTTCACTGTCGGCGCATCACGCAGGAATGTCACAATACGTTTGCTGCCAGGCTTCAGCCGAAACGGCCGGTACGGATCAGCTCCCAGCATCTCTTCCAGAGCCGCGAGCGGGCGCACGATAGTGACGAATGCCTGGCCGAGCCGCTCGAGCATGGCGGCTTCGGCTTTGCGTTGCAGGAAGACATCCGACCTCGAGCGCGCGCTGAAGACCACATTACCGCTCGATAACAGCGTTCGCACGTCGGTGAACCCGGCCGACTCGAACGCCTGCTTCAACTCCGGCATCCGGGCGTTCATCGGCATGACGCCGCGGAGAAACGCCGCATAGCGTGGCATGGTCGAAAGCTAGCGGTGTAGAATGAAAGCGGCATGACGAGACCCGATCACTCCGAAGGCATCCGCGGCACGAGCGAACGGATCCGGGCGCGAGCCCTCTCACCCGTGAGCGTGGTTACCAGCTGTCTCGAGAGAATCGAGCAACTCAATCCGACACTGAACTGCTTCATCACGGTCCTGGCGGACGAGGCGCTCGCGCAGGCGCGTCAGGCCGAAGCGGAAATCGCGGAGGGGCGGTGGCGCGGGCCCCTGCACGGAATTCCCGTGGGCATCAAGGACTTTTACGACACCGCCGGGATCCGGACGACGGCGGGCTCGAAGCAGTTTGAGCAGCGCGTGCCGACGCAGGACGCCGTCGCCGTTGCGCGGCTGAAGCAAGCCGGCGCCGTCATCGTCGGCAAAACGAACATGCATGAGCTTGGGATGGGGACGACTTCCCTGGTGAGTCGGTTTGGGCCGGTGCGCAACCCGTGGAACAGCGAGTACATCGCCGGCGGATCATCGGGAGGCTCGGCCGCCGCCGTCGCGGCGGGTCTCTGCTATGCAACGCTCGACACCGATGCGATCGGATCCTGCCGCCTGCCGGCCGCGTGCTGCGGCGTGGTTGGATTCAAAGGCACGCAGGGGCTGATCAGCACCACCGGCATTCTCGCAGGCGAGAAATCCGAACCGGCGATCGTGGCGCTGGCACACGCCGCGGTGACGACGCGAGCCGCCGAAGATACGACACT
>WNGC01000244.1_pt1 | contig 58333 bp, 53 predicted proteins | sample 5400051 | NCBI WGS metagenome assembly WNGC01 (sample SAMN13153368, study PRJNA577476) | soil metagenome | isolation source: 20 cm soil or saprolite under grassland replicate 2 | place: USA:California | collected 2016-06-15
TTTCTCGGCAATCGCTTTTCCGAACAGTTCTCTGACTCTGTTCTGGTCCTCAGGGCAAAGGCGCCCAAAGAATTTTTCGAACCGCGGCGGCCCGGCCTCTGGATCGAAACCAAGCACGCGATAAGTTTCCTCCGACCAATATCTGATTTCACCGGTGGCGGGCGCCCAGGCCCAACTCCCGGTGTGGCTGAGACGTTGTGCTTCCGCGAGATAGGCTTCGCTCTCCCGGCGGGCCGCTTCCGCCAACTTACGTTGAATGGCAATGCCGGCGAGGTGAGTAATGTGTTTGATCGTGTCCTGCTCTCGCGCGCTCGGGCTCCGCGGCTCCCGATAGTACATGGCAAATGTCCCGATCACTTTGCCTTCAGCGGAAAAGATCGGCGTGGACCAACAAGCGCGAAGTGAATGCGCCAAGGCGAGATGGCGAAAATCAGCCCACAATGGATCAGTCGCGATGTCGGAGACAATTACTTGTTCGGCGCGGTAAGCGGCCGTTCCACACGAGCCGACCGAAGGCCCGATGAAAGAGCCGTCGATCGCTTCCGTATAAGCTTTCGGAAGATTCGGCGCTCCGCCGTGCCGCAACTGCTTGCCATTTGCATCCATTAATAAGATGGAGGCCACGACCCCGGTGGATTGCTCTTCTACCATCAGACATAGGTTATCGAGGATGTTGGCAAGCGAATCGCTTTTGGCCAACATCTCGAGAACTCGATTTTCTCCGGCCAAGAGAGCTTCGCGCCGCTTACGCTGGCTAATGTCTCTGATGATCGCCTGGTAATATCGACCGCGCAGCGCCGATAAAGAAACCTCCACTGGAATTACCTCGCCATTTTCGCGCAAGAATTTTCGCTCGAACCGGAACGATCCTTCTGCTTTCAGTTTCTCGAGTCGATCCACCAACAAGTAGCGCTCTTCCGGCAGGTAGGTGTCTGCAATTGAACTCCCGATCAGTTCACGTTCCGGACGTCCCGCCAACTTAACTCCCGCCGGATTTACCAACACACATTTGGCATCGGCATCGATGACGCAGATGACGTCGGGCGAAGCGTTGATAAGGTCGCGATACTTTTCCTCGCTTGTCCGCACCGCCGCCTCGGCGCGATCGCGTTCAATCGCAACTCGCGCCAGGTGGGTCGCCTTCTCCATGACCCCAAGGTCATCCGCGCTCGGACTTCGCGTTTCACGACTGTAAATGCAGAACGTTCCCAACACTTTTCCTTCCGAAGAGAGGATTGGATTCGACCAGGACGCTCGCAGCCCATGACCTAGCGCGGCCGCGCGATGCTCCGGCACTTCCCAAAGCGGATCACTCGCAATGTCAGAGACTATGACGGCCGAGCCGCGAAACGCGGCCGTTCCGCAAGAGCCGGCACACGGTCCGATGGGCAGGCTCTCCATCTCCTGCCTCCATCCTTTCGGAAGACTCGGGCCCGCCACCGAATCCAAATGAATGCCACCGGGTCGAAGTAACAAGACAGAAGCGAGCGTGCCGCTACGGTAATCTTCGATAATCACGCACAGAGAATTCAGGATCTCCTCGAGGGCAACGCCGGTCGCGATCATTTCGAGAAGACGCTTTTCCCCGGCGAACAACGCCTGCCCGCGCTTGCGCTCGGTAATGTCTACCGTAGTACCGGTATAACTTTTGACTTCGCCGGCAGAACCGAGAACGGGCCGGCCCACACCCTGGACATGCTTAATAGATCCATCCGCAAGCGCGATTCGAAATTCCATGTCGAATCCCCTTTTTTCGCGAACTGCTTCATCGAGGCCTCGCTCAATAAACGATCGATCTTCCGGATGAACCGTTTCCAGAAATAATTGGAAAGATGGCTCGATCTTCTCAGGATCGAAGCCAAAGATCCGGAAATGTTCCTCTGACCAGGCGACCTTTCCACTGGCAACATTCCAGCTCCAGCTTCCGGTGTGGCTGATTCTCTGGCCCTCAGTTAGAAAGGCTTCGCTGCGCCGGAGATTCTCTTCTGCGTTTTTGCGTTCAACGATCTCCGTCTGCAATTCCTCATTCGTCCGCGACAGTTTTGCCGTTCGTTCTTCGACTTTAGCTTCGAGCTCTCCGCGCGCTTTTCGCAGCTCGGACTCACTGCGGCGCAATCGATTCTCAGCGCGTTTACGCGCAGTGCTCCACGAGCTAATTATCAGCGCCGAAAAAAGGAAGACGGCGAGATGAACCGCATCGCGAAGAGTGAATGAAAAGGCGAATCTTGGCTCGAGGATGAAGTAATTAATGGACAAGGTTGACAGAAAGACGGCGAGCAGGCCCGGCCCTGTGCCGCCGAACCATGTACTAAGCAGAATGGCGGGCAGGAAAAGTGGCGTACGGAATGAGTAATCTTGCAGGAGAAGGGTCACAATTGTTGAGACAGCGACTAACAAAACAGACAGACCGTACCGCCAAATAGCCGGCACATCTCTTCGCGCTTTAAGATCTGACTTCGACATTCTCTTGACTCCGGTGGGACAGGTCAGGCGATCAAAGCCCTTGCAAGTCTAACGATCCCGCGCTGGACGCGCCACTCTTCTTTCGTCCTTCGAAAGAGGCAGTGCAAAATCCCGCCACCGCTGCGTGGTGAGCGCAGCCACGACCCGATGCTCGTCCTTAACATGTCGATCTCTAATTTCAGCCGACGGCTGGAGCCTCACATTCTCGAAACAGGAATACGCGCGGCCCTGCGTCTAACGAGCCGATGCTAAATAAAGGGAGCAACCCGCGGACGATCGACGCCGCGGCGATCAAACGCGTGCCAAAATTGGACGCGAACCATTTCGTCGCGTCGCTTGGTTTAACGGAAAGCATACGACACCACACTTGAGATGAATGCTGTGTGTTCCACCTTCGCTTCCATCGTTAGGCAACTTCAGGCCGTTACTTTAGTCCGGGGCGAGCGGCGTCCGCGCAATTCCCGCAAAAACTCATCCGGCGGGACAAAGAACGGGTTCTTCTGGACGATGCCGCCAATGAGAATCATCGGGTGAGTTCGCATAACGTCGATGATAAGGTTGCCTCCACACTTCGTCAGATCATAAAGACAGATTACGGCATCCTTATATTGCGGTATGATGTCGTTCAGCCGGCACTCGTATTCGAGGAAATCGTCTACCCCGGGCCAGTCGCCTGAAGCCCATTCGGCGTGACCCATGACCCTGGCGAGGGGGAAGCCGTCGCGCTGGCTCTGCTCCAATACGTCCTGCATGCAGGCAAGCATTCGGTCCCGGTCGAAATGACCGTCGCGCAAATAAACTTCGTGCCAATGGTGCAGCTCGAATTGCCCATTCTTCTGGACCGAAGGGACGTCGACGCCGCCTGAAGAAAGGCGCTGCAAGTGCTCGTCGCGCAGCTTTGGATCGACAATGTGAAACGCCTTCTCGCCACGCGCCAGCCCTTCCTTAACGAACGGAAGTAGCACACGATATTCCTCCTCCGTGTCGTGAAAAAACGCGCAGACATGGCGATGTTGGCCGAGCGTCGCATTGGCAAACCGCATCGGTTGGTTGTCCTCTTCGCGAGACTTAGTGTTGTCCTTGGTCGGATCCATAGAGGTTTTCCTTTCTTCGTTGGAACCGCGTCTGACTTCCTTCAGCGCTGACGCGCCAATTTAACAGCCGTCCGCGCTCTGCGCCACTCTTATGTCGTCCCTCGAAAGAGGCACTCCAAAATCCCGCCACTGCAACGTGGTAACAGGCCGCAGGGCCGTTAGCATTGGAAGTACACGAAATTCCATAATGAAAGCTAAACAACGTGAAAATGATTTCAGGACCAGAGTGCGCGACTTTTTCCGACGACGCACACCCAGGCATGACCCGTTTCTCATCTTTAACATGTCGATCTTCAATTTTACCGACGGTTGGAGCCGCACGTTTTCAAGAAATGAACACGCGCGGTTCCAGGCCTAACGAACTGATGCCGGATAAACGCGCAAGACCGCGCCCGATAGGTGCGGCCGAGGGATCAACCGTGGTTAACGCGCCCGTTTCCGCTGTCTACCAACGCTGGCTAGCGTTTGAGGATTATCCAAAATTTATCACCGTGATCAAACGCGTTCGAAAGTTGGACGCGAACCATTTTGTCGCATCGCTCCGTTTCCACGGAAAACAATATGAGACGACCCTCGAGATGATGCTGCGTGTTCAAGATCGAAGACTGGCCTGGCGAACTTTTTCCAATGGTCAAACACCCGTCCACCTCGCCACCGGAGTCGTTTCGTTTGTTTCACGTCCTGACCGGACAACACGCGTCATTTTCAAACTCAGCTCAAGCTTCGGCGGCGCTGTCGCGCGGCGTGTCGACAAATATCTGCACAATTTCAAACGGTTAATTGAAAAGCAAATCCGCGAATCCAAGGACCCTTGATCAAATCTTCGAGGGCACGTAAGAGCGCCTGCCAAGACAATGAAACTTTCTCTTTTAGGGCAGGGAGTGGAGCTGCCGTTAAAGTTGTAACCAGAACGCGTCCAGATCGGTCTTAGCTACCAGGGTGGATGCGATTTCGACGACCCCATGGATGCTCTTGACACGGGTGCGATGGTTCCGGGCGCGCTGCACCACGACGATTCGTCGGCTCGCACTTGAGGATGAAGTCTACCTCGAAAGAGGGATTGCGGAGGATCCCCGGAGTAGGAATCAAAAATCCTGCACACGCGCAATAGCTGCAACGCACCTGCCAACGATAGCTTGGGGTGTGAGATCGAATTGCTTTCGGACTTGAACCTTCACAGAGAAAATTGCCATGCTTAACGAGATTCATTCCTATTCCGAAATTCAGCGGCAAATTCACGAAGACTTACGCGTTCAACATCCGGAATGGGTTAAGCCCAACGGTGAGTGCCCGACCTGCGACTCCTACGAGTCGCGCCTGGTTGAGCTACTCGGCCTTACCCAGCGCTCGAATCAGGATGCAACCGTTACCTTTTCTCGGCCACGCAGACGACTACTGAAAAAATGCCATGAGTATGAAACCGACGATTGAGATTAATGAGTCGAACTTCGAGAACGAAGTTCTGAAATCCAGTCAACCCGTGCTGGTCCAGTTTGCCACCGGATGGAGCCTTCCTTCCATGATGATGGACGGCGCTCTGGAGGAAATTGCCGATGAGTTTGTCGATCTTTTGAAAGTCGCCCGCGTCCAGCTCGATCGCAGTCCTAATCTCGGCCTATGGTACGGGATTCGATGTCTTCCGACGATTTTGTATTTCAGCGACGGCGAAGTTCGTATCGGAATTTTCGGAGCGACGAATAAGGACAGAATTCTTTCTCAACTGAAGCCGATAATGAGCTCGCCGAACGGGCCGGATCTCGACCCGCCTGGAAAGGAGTGACGCCCTATGTGGATCAAAACCTGTCTTTGCGTCGCAGGAGGATTAATTTTTATGACTGGAGCCCAAGCACAAATCGTCTCGGCGGAGAAAGAGGACGCCGCGAGCGAATACGTAGCGCCCCCGGATGCCGGTCCGAAAGGCAAGGCTCCCAGGATGAAGGTTCAATTGCTGAACGAAGGAGCACCGACGAAACAATATGCGGTCATCTTTTACCAGGGAGACGAGGCATTTTCCGGACTGCTGAGGTTTGCGGAGAACTATCACATCACCAGTGCGCATTTCACCGCTATCGGAGCGCTGAATGGCGCTACGCTGGGATGGTTCGATCCTCAGCGCAAAATGTACAAGAAGATTCCGATCAACGGTCAGCACGAAGTGATTGGAATGAGCGGCGACATCGCGCTCTATCAAGGAAAGCCTGTCGTGCATACCCACATGCTGGTGGGGGCTTCAGACGGAACAATACGCGGAGGTCACGTTCTCGCTGCGTATGTTTCCCCAACTCTGGAAGTAATGGTCACGGTCGATCCGGTAACGATGCAAAAGCGTTTTGATCCGGACACCGACTTAACGCTGATTGATCCAAGCCCGGCGAATAACGAAATGAACTAAGATGTATTTTACACTGACTACGCGACTCGACATGACACCACTAGTTTTCCTCCTATGAACACTATTTTAAGTCCTACAGCTGATCCCAAGAAATCGTTGCGGGACAATGCGTTCGACTTGCCAGGGCGATTTTCGACCGCTCGGTGGGCTCCTATTCCATTGCGCCTGATTGTTGGCCTCGGTTTCATGGAGCATGGTTTTGCCAAGCTGTCCAAGGGCCCCGACGCATTCGCCGGTATCTTGCATGCGTTAGCTGTGCCCGCGCCACATTTCATGGCGTGGGCCTCCATACTGACCGAGCTGCTCGGCGGCTTAGCGATACTTCTGGGCGCCTTTGTGTCTCTGGTCAGCTTGCCGATGGCCGCGCTTTTGTTGGTGGCTATTTTTACCGTGCATCTGTCTTACGGGTTCAGTTCGATCAAGCTCATGGCCGTGACTGCTGCCGGCGCGCAGTTTGGACCGCCGGGCTATGAATGTGACCTTGCTGTACCTCGCCTGTCTCGTGGCGCTGGTCTTGGGCGGTTCTGGACCGCTGGCCATAGAGGGCGTTCTCAAAAAGTGGAGGAACACCGGGCATTCTTAGATCAATCTCGCAATGCGTTGGCAAAGTCCTACGGGGGCACCTAGCACAAGTCATCTGCAATCTTCGAGGCATTCACATATGATAAAGACAATCTCTTATCTCGGTCTCGGGACCATGGGCAGCGGCATGGCGTTCAACCTTCTCAAGGCCGGCTACGAACTCACTGTTTGGAATCGAAGTGCTGAGAAATGCAAACCGTTCGCGCGGAAAGGTGCGCGCGTTGCCGATACTCCGGCCGATGCCGCGCGCGATGTCGATCTTGTCATCTATATGTTGAGCAACGACCAGGCCGTTGAGGAAGTTGTCTTCGGCGCGAAAGGAATTCTAAGTGGAATCAAAGAAGGCCAGGTCGCGATGGACATGAGCACGGTTCTTCCCGCGATGAGTTCGCGAGAACAGGAAGCTTACGCAAAGCGCGGCGTCGATTTTCTCGATGCACCTGTCTTTGGCAGCAAACAAGAAGCCGCCGAGGCCAAGCTTTGGATTATGGCCGCGGGCAACAAGGCCATCTTTGAAAAAGTGAAACCAGTCTTAGCGAAGTTGGGGCAAACCGTTCATTACTTTGGCAAAAACGGAAACGCCGCGGCTATGAAACTGGTGGGCAACCTGATGGTGGCCTTGGAATTGGAGGCGCTCGCGGAAGGCCTGGTCCTCGCGCAAAAGGCAGGCCTTGATCTGAATACCGTGATGGAAGTTGTGAAGGTCGCCGATTTCCGCTCACCTCTTCTCGTGAGCAACGGTCAAAACATTGTGAAACGCGATTTTTCGACCAGCTTCGCACTCAAGCTCATGCTCAAGGACGCGGGCCTGATTGAAAAATTTGGTGAAAGTCTAGAGTCGCCGATTCCAGCGTTGCGCGTTGTGGAAAAAAATCTCGCATCGGCCGTTGACCTTGGCTTCGGAACAGAAAACGCCTCTGCCCTGATCAAGGCGCTTGAAAAACAGGCGGGCGTCGAAGTGAACGCGCGGCGTTAACGAATAATTGGCTCACCTGGTCGCTGCTCTCCGCACTTTTCGCCGGCGCCACCGCAGTTCTGGCAAAGATCGGTGTGACCGCAATCGATTCGAATTTTGCCACGGCAACTCGCACGATCGTGATTCTCCTTTTCACCTGGCTGATCGCTTCCTTTACCCGATCACACTGGTCTTTCGGAACCATCTCATTCCGGACATGGCTCTTTCTGGGATTGTCCGGCGTGGCGAAAGGCCTCTCCTAGCTTTGCTATTTTCGGGCGTTGCAACTCGGGGAAGCATCACGCGTTGCGCCGATGGACAAACTCAGTGTACTTTTTGCAATTCTCTTTGCGGCAATTGTTCTTCGCGAAACGCTAACGTGGCACCAGTGGCTTGGCGGCGGACTCGTGCTGACGGGCGCCGTTATCCTCGCCTTCAAATAACGGCGTCAGCCGTCTCCCCCAAATGAGGGAGTACCAACGACCTCGCTAGCGACAGGAAAAAATCCCACCCATGCGCCATAGCGGTTCGTTGCTCGCGCAGCGAAATTCGGTGAATGAAAGCAAATAGCTCTAGCCGTAGCCAGATAGGAGGGACGTTATGTGGATCATACGTCTAGCTCTCAATCGGCCATACACATTTGTGGTGGCAGCATTGCTCCTACTTTTGGTCACGCCCTTTGTCCTGATCAAGACCCCCACTGACATCTTTCCGTCCATTAACATTCCGGTTGTCAGCATTATTTGGAACTACACCGGTCTAAGCGCGCGCGAGATCGAGCAGCGCATCATTTACACGCAGGAACGCGCGCTCACCACCACCGTCAACAATATCGAGCACATCGAGTCGACTTCGTACGACAGCATCGGGATCATCAAACTGTACTTCCAGCCGGGCGTAACGATTTCAACGGCCGTCGCCCAAGTCACCGCCGTCTCGCAAACGATTCTGAAACAGCTCCCACCCGGCGCGACGCCGCCGCTCATTATTCAGTACGACGCCGCCACCGTTCCTGTTCTGCAATACGGCATCGGCAGCAACACACTTTCCGAACAACAGACTTTCGACATCACGCTCAATCAGATTCGCGTCGGTCTGGTCAGTGTTCCTGGCATCGCGATCCCGTATCCGTTCGGGGGCAAGCCGCGACTCGTCTCGGTGGATCTCGATCCGCGAAAGCTTCAGGAAAAAAATCTGACCCAGAGCGATGTCACGACCGCGATCAACAATCAGGCGCTCGTCTTCCCCAGCGGCACGACCAAGTTTGGCGCGCTCCAATACCCGATCGATATCAACACTTTTCCCACGCGTATAGACAACCTGAATGAGCTGCCGATTAAGGTCGTCGATGGCACGCAAATTACAGTCGGCGACGTCGCCCAGGTGCGTGACGGTTACGACCCGCAACAAAATATTGTTCGGCAGGATGGGGTTCGCAGCACGTTGATGAGTGTTTTCAAAAGCGGCACTGCTTCCACTCTCAGCGTCGTCTCGGGTGCGAAACAGGCGATGGCGAATGTTTTGAAAACAGTTACGACGGCGGTGAACATAAAAGAGTTCGCCGATCAATCACTCTTTGTCCGCGCTGCGGTTAGCGGGGTTGTGCGAGAAGGCGTCATCGCCGCAGCGTTGACCGCGCTGATGATCCTCTTGTTTCTCGGTTCCTGGCGCAGCACCATCATCATTGCCGTGTCAATCCCGCTCGCGGTGTTGTCATCGATCGCGGTTCTTAGCCTGATCGGCGAAACGATTAATCTGATGACACTCGGCGGCCTTGCGCTGGCTGTCGGCATCCTGGTCGATGACGCAACCGTGACCATTGAGAACGTCGAGCGTCACATGAGTCTCAGAGAGAAATTGGACGACACTATTCTCAAGGGAGCCGGCGAAATCGCGCTGCCCGCGTTCGTGTCGACGCTTTGCATCTGCATCGTGTTTGTCCCGATGTTCCTTCTTTCGGGAGTGGCTCGTTATCTATTCGTCCCATTGGCTGAAGCGGTCATGTTCGCAGTCGCTGCGTCTTATATTCTATCGCGCACGCTCGTGCCGACGCTGATCATGTGGTTCGAGCGCAACCATCATCGAGAGGACGAATCGAATCCGCCCGATAAAAGCGGCCAACATCGACATATTGCACTCTGGATGCGCCCGTTCGTTGCAATCCGGCAGCTCTTTGAACGCGGGTTCGAGCGCTTGCGCACCGGTTATCATAACTTGTTAGGCAAGATCCTGACGCGCCGTGTCGCTTTTGCGGTTGTCTTTCTCACGCTCTGCGCGGGTTCATGGGTCCTCGTGCCATTTCTCGGCCAGGATTTCTTTCCGGCGGTGGATGCGGGGTCATTTGAATTGCACGTGCGCGCGCTGGCCGGAACACGCGTCGAGGAAACAGCCAAACTGGTCGATCAAGTAGAAGCCGTCATCAGACAGCGGGTCCCGGCGCAGGAACTCCAAGGCATCATCGACAATATCGGCATTCCTAACTCCGGAATTAATTTGAGTTACAACAATACCGGCACAGCTGGTCCGGCCGATGCCGACATTCTTGTCGCGCTGCAACAGAATCATAAGCCGACCGCCAATTACGTCCGGCAGCTGCGGCTCGATCTGCACCCGAAATTTCCGGGCACTGAGTTTTATTTTCTGCCGGCGGACATCGTAACACAGACGATTAACTTCGGATTACCGGCGCCGTTCGATATTCAAATTCTGGGCCGCGACCTGGCGACCGATCACAAGATTGCCGCTGCGCTGGCGCAGAAGCTTCGTAGTGTTACTGGCGCGGTGGACATTCGTGTCCAGCAACCTGCTCACTTACAACGACTCCAGTTTACAGTCGATCGAACGAAAGCGGCGGGCATCGGACTTACGGAACGGGACGTCGCGAGTTCGCTGCTGTTGAGTTTGAGCGGCAGCGGTCAAACAGCCCCGAGCTACTGGGTCGATCCAACTACCGGCGTTCAATATCTCGTTAGTGTGCGCGCTCCGGAGTACCGCGTGGCATCACTCGACGCGCTCCAATCGATGCCGGTGAGCGCGGGCCAACCCGGTGCCGCCAACGGACAGCTCTTAACAAACCTGGCCTCATTTACTCGCACCAACAGCCAGCCGATTTACTCGCATTACAACATCCTGCCGGTGGTTGATATCTTCGGCGGGGTTTCCAACCGCGATCTCGGCGGCGTGATTAGCGACATCAAACCGATCGTGGCCGAGATGCAAAAGAACTTGCCGCGCGGCACTTCGATCATGCTGCGCGGTCAGGCGTTGACCATGAACTCTAGTTTTATCGGACTGGGCATTGGTTTGATCGCAGCGGTCGCGCTTATCTATCTGTTGCTCGTCGTTAACTTCCAGAGCTGGCTCGATCCTTTCATTATTTTGACTGCGTTGACCGGCGCTCTTGCCGGCGTGATCTGGGGACTCTTCGTCACCGGAACAACCATGAGCGTGCCGGCGATGATGGGCGCGATCATGTGCATGGGTGTCGCGACCGCTAACTCCGTGTTGGTTGTTACCTTCGCGCGTCAACGGCTCGACGACGGATTGGATCCGTTGCACGCGGCGTGGGAAGCGGGCACGACTCGCCTGCGTCCGGTCTTGATGACCGCGTTGGCCATGATCATCGGCATGTTGCCGATGGCACTTGGACTTGGTGAAGGCGGCGAACAAAATGCCCCACTCGGCCGCGGCGTCATCGGCGGCCTAATGATCGCGACGGTGGCGACTCTGTTATTCGTCCCAGTCGTTTTCAGTCTTTTGCACGGGCGCAATTCCAAAACCGAAGAAACAAACCCATCGCAGGGACCGACTGCGCCGATTCCCGCAACTTAATAAGGAAAATATCTTATGAACATAACCGCACTTAGCAGCAATTGGTTAATCGGACACAAGGAACCGTCCACTGGAAAGCCTCCGTTTTTGGGAACACGCGGAGCACGCCGCCTAATTATTGTTGGCGTGGTCTTGTTGTCCCTGGCAGTGCTAGCCGGTGTATTGCCACGATTGTCACAGCGCCGGCAAGCAACAGCGGATACTAAACAACTCGCTGTCCCGAACGTCTCGGTTGTGTCGCCAAGTATCGGTGCGCCTACCGACGGACTGATGTTGCCGGCTGAGGTCAAACCGTGGCAGGAAGCGAGTATCTTTTCGCGAGTCAACGGATACCTCAAAAGCTGGGCCGTAGATATCGGCGCCCATGTCGAGCCCGATCAATTGTTGGCCGAGATCGACACACCTGATCTCGATCACCAACTCGAGCAGGCCCGCTCCCAGGCGACGCTCGCGCAAGGAAGCGCCGAACTGGCCAAAGTGACGAACGACAAATGGCAGAAGCTGTGGCACGAAGGCGTCGTCGCCGAACTCGACGCCCAGAACACCGCCACCAATCAGGAGACGACCAAGGCCAATGCCGAGGCGTTTGCCGCCAACCTTCGCGTTCTCGAACAGCAGGTCGCATTCAGACGCGTGACCGCGCCGTTCGCCGGCACGATCACGGTGCGCAACGTCAACGTTGGCGATTTGATCACCGCCAACAACACCAGCTTCGAAATGTTCCATATTCAGCAAACGAATCCGTTGCGCATCTATTTCCGCGTCCCGCAGGCCAACGCCCCCAATATTCATATCGATCAAACAATCGACGTGGTCTTTCCCGACCTGGGAGGCAAAACGATTCCGGCCAAAGTTGCGACCACGTCGGAATCGATCGCGGCAAATTCCCGGACGTTGCTGGTGGAGCTTCACCTCGAGAATTCTAACAACGACATTCAACCGGGCAGCTACGCACAGGCGCGCCTGACTTCGGGTTCGTTAGGCCAAATTGTTACCTTGCCGAACAATACTCTCTTGTTTCGCGCTCAAGGATTGCAAGTTGGAGTCGTCAAACCGGATGGCACGGTCGAGCTTCGCGACATCAAAGTGGGACGCGACTTCGGAACCACGATCGAAATTGTCGATGGCGTTACACCTTCGGACAAAGTGATCCTCAATCCCGCTGACTCACTTGTGACCGGCGATGTTGTTCGTATCGCGGCGGCGTCGATCCCGGCGCCTTCACCAGGTCCCGAGGTGGCGAAGAAATAATATTCCCATCCTTGACTCATCCCGGTAGGAAAATGCCGTGGCTAAAAATTTCAGGGACCTTTCGGAACAGGAAATCCTCGCGCTCGCGATTTCGTCCGAGGAAACCGATGCGCGCATTTACGCCGACTTCGCCGCCGGATTGAAAACCGATTACCCCGCGACCGCCCAGATCTTTAAGGAAATGGAGGCGGAAGAGGATGAGCATCGCCGCAAACTGATTGAGGATTACCGTCGCCGCTTTGGAGAACACATCCCGCTAATCCGTCGCGAAGACGTGAAGGGGTTCGTGCACCGTAAACCGGTGTGGATGATCAGGCCGCTCGGAATCCAAACCGTTCGGAATCAGGCGGAGGTGATGGAGACAGAGACCCGACGCTTTTACGAGTGTGCTGCTAGTAAAGTCAGCGACGCGTCCACGCGAAAGCTACTCGGAGATTTGGCCGAGGCAGAGCGCAAGCATGTGACCCTGGCCGACAATCTCCAAAAGGAATACCTGACTCCCGAAGTTAAGGCTCAAGAAGAGAAGGCCCATCGCCGGTTGTTCGTTCTGCAAATCGTGCAGCCGGGACTGGCGGGACTCATGGATGGTTCGGTCTCAACCCTTGCACCCGTTTTTGCGGCAGCCTTCGCGACCCACAGCAGCCACGCCGCATTCCTGGTCGGCCTCGCCGCCAGCGTCGGAGCTGGAATTTCAATGGGTTTCGCTGAGGCAGCTTCTGATGACGGCAGCCTGACCGGCCGCGGCAAACCTCTGCTGCGTGGCTTTGTCTGCGGATTAATGACCACGGCCGGAGGAATCGGCCATACGTTGCCCTATTTGATTCCAAACTTCCGAACCGCTACGGCCATCGCCGTTGTGATCGTGGCAATTGAACTTCTGGCCATCAGCTGGATTCGGAACCGTTATATGGACACACCGTTTCTCCGCGCCGCGTTTCAAGTAATTGTCGGAGGGGTATTGGTGTTTCTCGTCGGGATTTGGATCGGAAGCTCTTAATCGCTTCGCGCTCAAAACTGCAACGAGATTCCAGCCCGCAGACGGTAATCGGGAACAACTTGAAGCGCGGTGTTGTCAATCAACACCGGAAGATCGACACCTAGCTCTGCGCTCCATCTTCGCCACGAGGCGACCGCTCGCGGGCCGACAAAGACCGAAGTGATGCCAGTGTCCTCGGCCGGTTTGCCGCGAAAGCGATCGACATCCTTGTGTTCGCCAGAAATAACAAACTGGAGCCCGGCAATTGTCTGAGGGTTGCGGATGAAGTAGTAGCCCGGGCCACCATCCCAAGACAGATCGTTGGCAAAATGATATTGGTGCAACCCGTCGCCGCGCAATGTGAATTGAATCGTCTCGTCGACGAAGAAATTTCTGTAACGCAGAGATATTTGTTGTCCAAAAATACCATCGTACGAGCCAGTGCCGAGAGTCAGATCGTGCCCGTGAATGCCGCTTTCGGGTGCACCAGGCACATTGACCTCGTGAAATTCTTCTTTGATCCGGCTGCTATCGCCGGTGGGGAATTTTAACCCAGTGAGCAATACCAGCGACGCGGTAAAATCGGGCTCCTGATCAACCGCAACTGGATTTTTACCGTCTCGAAACTCAAATGTCCTGCGCCCGGGAGACGCATAACGAAACGCAACTGCTTTTAGTAAGATCGACATATCGCCAAGCCCTCCCACGGTGCCGCGATCAATGGCGAAACCTTCCGGCCGTTTGAACTCGCGATAGATCAGCGGCGCGTTGAGCTGGAGCGCGAAACGATCATTAATGGTGTAGCCGGCGACCAACTGGATGATGGAGCTGTTCTCGTATTGGCCGGTCGGATTCGGAACTTCGTGCCCATCCACCAACACGGTTCCAAAGTGAGTGAACTGCTCCGCGACCGCGCCATAAAATCCGTTCCACCATTGCCGCGACGTACTCGGCTCCATCCCCGGCATTGCTTCGAGTTGCGGCGTGTAACACCCGCAAAGGTCGCAAGCGTGGCCGATTGTTCCGGCCAACAGACTTAAAGATAAAACTGCACTTAAAGTTTTGATTTTGATCTCCGCACCGCAACGACAGCAGGATTTCCCGCCAGCCGCTTTCTAGTTGGTAATGGCGCGATCTGCGATCGTGCAAAAGCACGACGCACTGGTTTGCGCGTGAACTAACTCAGGCGGGCACGCGGTGGCGGAACGGGCGGAGAACGCCCGAATTCATCGGGGGAACAATTACTCTCGAGATAGTCGAATGGTATCCATTTCGGCAAAATCTGAAATGTTCGAGCGACGCACACGATGTCGATCTTCGAAAGAGGTAATTGCGCGGCCGACTTCTTTTCCGAAGCCGTGCCTTTGTTCACGACGTGACAAAGTGAACACGGATGCGCTCCATCCAAGGTCTGCTCGATCGCTTGGCCAAGCCGCGCGCATTTCGAGTATTGGATCACCATGGCGGTCCACGCCAGAGATTGAAGCGCGATCCAGTGCAGCCCAATTGCGCAGCAGAGGGCGAAAATCGTGATGGCGCGACTGATGCAGTGAAGCACGTCGCCGATGCTATTCGTCCGTTGCTCGTACGTCAAACCACCGAGATCAGACGAGCCGATCTCGGTGGTGAGAAATCTAGTTTCGCTTAACGACTAGAATTTGTAATTCAAGCCGGCGCGGACAATGTTCCCTTCCGTTCCAATTCCGGTGAAGCGGAAGTTGCCTCCAAAGTTCACACCGGTGCCGCTGAAGTGCTGATCGTCCAGTTGGTAGCGCAGATACTCGGCCTTCGCCGTCCAATGGCAGCCGAACATATATTCGACGCCACCACCACCAGTCCAACCCCAATTAAATTCCGTCTTGCCAGCATTGATCAACTCATCTCCACACGGAGCAACGTCGCAATTGTCGATCACTCGGGTCTCGTAATTCACACCGATGCCGCCGCCAGTTGCGTAAAACAGCCAGTGCCCGAAGGCGAAGCCAAGGCGGCCGCGGATGGTCGTATAAAAGTCACTATCCGTTTCGCCATGGGTATCTGAGGCAAAGAGGTTACGGTCGATTCGCGGAGTACCGCGCCCATCCAGGTTCATGTAGCCGCCGTCGGCCTCCACGCCGAGGACGAGCCAGTTCCATTGAAAGTTGTAACCGACCTGGCCGCCGCCAACTACTCCGGATTCGTCATATCCCCATAATACGTTGTCAACTCCGGCGAAATAACCGTCGATGCTCCTGTCCTCACTATGGCCCCACTGCCCACCGACATTCAGACCGATGTAAAAACCAGTCCAGTTGCACTCTGGAGGAGGCGCCGGCGCAACTTGCTTCATTTCTTTTCCGCTCGAGAGCGGCTCGGGGCCGGCCACAACGGTTAACGCCAAAGCGGCGCAGGTACAAAAGAGTATAGTTAGGCGAATTAGCTGTTTCATGGCCTCTGTTTTCGTCAAGGAAGTTAGGCTGGTCAAGCGTTTTTCTTCCTTGACTGCGGCAGCGGAATTGGGCCTCGCCCGGCAGCAAATCACCGAGGCCAGGAACTCAGCCCGGCCTCGGTGAAAACTGCGTCGTTTCTTTTAGACTTACGACTAGAATTTGTAATTCAAACCTGCGCGGATGATATTGCCTTCGGTTTCGGCGTTAAATCCAAACCGTGTGCCACCGAAAACGCCACTAAAGTGCTGGTCGTCCAGTTTGTAATAAAGGTATTCGGCTTTGATTGACCAATGCCGGTTAATCATTCGTTCGACGCCACCGCCGACCGTCCAGCCCCAATCGAAATCGCTGGTCCGAGCATCGAGCACGTTGCCATTGTCAGCACCGGTGTCGTGAAACCGTGTGGTGTAATTCACACCAATTCCGCCGCCGGTCGCATAAAACAACCAGCAATCGAGTGCGACACCGACACGTCCCCGCAGTGTCGTGTAGAAATCGCTGTCGGTTTCACCAAAGGAATCCGTCGTTCCAACTTCACGGCCGTGGCCGTGCAAATTCATGTAGCCAACGTCGAACTCGGGTCCGGTTACGAGCCAGTGCCACTGAAAATTGTAACCGAACTGCCCTCCACCGTTGAACCCCGATTCGCTGTAGCCCCATTCTTTATCCGGGAAATTCCAATCATCGAGATCGGTTGTCTCGCTATGACCGAATTGGCCTCCCGCGTGTAGACCAATATAGAATCCGGTCCAATCGCAAAGCGTTGGAGCAGGTCCTGGTGCAACAACTTTACTTTCTTTTCCACTGTACATCTCCGTTCCGGCAAACGCTGCTGTTAACGCGCTGCCAACAAAGAGCACACCCATTAAACGAATTAGCTGTTTCATGCCGGTTACGTTTAGCAGGATTAAAGCCAGGTCAACCGTTTTTCAAATACTGGCTCTAGGGTTTTGACCTACGCCACTATACTGCGGCTAGCGTATGAGGCCGCCATTGCCCTCGTCGAAATAAACTGTCGACCCGACGTACGAAATAGTCAGGGTCTGTTGCCATGTCCCGCCGGGAAATTTCCGCTTCGCTTCGAGCGTTTCGGTTTTCGATCTCAAAGGCTCGGCGCTGGCCATTGCCTCCGCCAAGAACCGGCCATCCATCGCCGCCGGCGATTTGATTCCAAGAACCGCGAGAATCGTCGGCGCAAGATCGACATTGCCGCTTGGCAACTCATCCGCCTCGTCTTGATGAAAGTCCGGTCCGGCCGCGATCAGCGTATTATGCATATCGAATTTGCTAAGGGTCGCGTGCGTTCCCTTCCCCGCCGCGCGTTGCCAATCGGCATCTATCATTCCGGCGAACCCGAATTGGTTTTTATTTTCGTTCCACCGAAACGCCATCTCCACATCGGGCGCATGCTCGTTATCGATCCTGACTTTATCGAGCGTGAACGTTCCATCCATCGGTTCGCGCGTGAAGATGACTCCCGCAAAGTCCGTTTGCTGCAAAAATTCCACGAGTCGGCGCGTGACCGCCGCGTCATGACCAATCACGTAAAACAAAACTGCGCCGCCGTTGCCAACGATCATAAGTTGACCCGGCTTCGGTTCGCTCGTGAACTCCGTCACCGCATCGAAACCGGCATCGCGCAAAATCTTCGGAATATCAATCGAGCGCGCGATGGTGGAAAAGCCATGATCGGAGACGACAAAGATGTCGGTTGTCGACCCTGCCTGATGTTGGTCCAGTGCCGCAAGCACCCGTGCGAGATTGTGGTCAGCGGATTTTATCGCGGCCATCGCCGCGGGCGCGCCAGGCGCGGTTTTGTGCTCGGTGTCATCGGGTTCGCTCAGCCAGAGCAACGAAAATTGTGGAATCCCCTTCTCCCAAAGAAAATCAGTCAGCGCTTTCGTCGTCCACGCATCCCGATCGGCTGGTTGCGTCGCGGGCGGAAATGCTCCGAGCCTTTTTACAATCTCGGTGATGGCTTCGGGGGACGCTGAGTCACCGGCGAAAATATTCTGTCCGCTCCGAGGATCTGCATGTCGATCGAACAAGAGCCCGATTGTCTTAGCGGTAGCGATCGCCGTTTTTCCGCCGCCGTTGCGAATTAATTCGGTAATCGTCGGAAGGGCGATGTACTTTCCGCCGCTCAGCTCGTCACCTTTACGAACGACCCGCGCATTTTCTACATCGATGGACCTGTTTGCGTCAATCTCCGGCCGGTAATCGTGATTAGCCAGGACGCCGCTGCGATTTGCATAAACGCCGGTGTTGATTGCGGTGCCATTAACAATTGTGGCGCTTGGAAAGACCGAATGATGATTTCGAAAAGTGACACCGCTGTGCGCCAGTTTCCAGAGCGCGGGCGTGCTTTGTTCGCTGACGAAATCCGGCCGCATTCCATCCCAGACCACGACCACCACATGTTCCCCCCGGCGAATCTGTCCCTTTGCAGATCGATCTTGCATCGACGAAGCAGCGCCGCCGATTGATCCCAAGCCTAACAAAGCCGCGAGAACCGCTGGAAAGACAAAGCGCGCGCCAAAGATTCGCATTCGCCATCATAATTGAATTCAGTGATGGCGCGATTGAACTTTCGTCTCGCGCTTGTGTCTCACCGGAGATGAAAGTGGCCGTTTTCGCTCTTGGACTACTGCCGCTCGTCTGCGGCGCGGCTGAGCCACTGCTTTTTCCGAGCGCTGAGGGGACTACCTGGAACTACGACCTGGTGCAGGAAAAACCGATCGAAAGTTTCGACTTAACCGAGCCGAAGGAAGAAGAGCATCTTGCGGTCACCTATCGTCTCGGCGGCATCGAGAAGATCGACAATAAAGATTTGCGACGCCTTGAAATCTATCGCGACCACACTCTCGAAAGCGTCGATCTCGTCGCAGTCGAAGAACGCGGGATCATTTGTCCGGCACGGGTAGACTCTCAAGGCACGATCACAAGATTAATTCCCCCGCAACTCATGTTGTCCACACCATTGAAAACAGGAGCCGGCTGGAACTTCGATGGGACGATCGCCAATACAAAAGTAAAACAACGCTACGAAATTACCGGCGAAGAAGAAGTCGACGTGCCGGCCGGGAAATTTCACGCCTGGCGCATTCATTGCGAGCAAACTTCGCCCGCACCGGCGACGATCGATCGCTGGTTTGTTCCCGGAAACGGTTTCGTGAAAGTCGAGACGGTGGTGAAAGCGCCGTCGGGAGGCGTGTTGGAGAAAAGCTCATTGAAGCTGAAGGGGCCGCCTAGGATCACATCCGCGCCGCCAAAATATGCGACGCCTCAGCCTAAGAAACTTTCAGCCGGAGTCTCCAGCAAAGCTACTGGAGAATTGAAAACCGGATTCAAGGCAGACACTCCGGCGATTTATGCGCAGTGGCACGGACACGGGCTGCCGGATCACGCCAAGATTCGCGCCGTCTTTATCGCCAAGAACGTTGCTGATGTTTCGGCCGATTACCAGCTCGATGAATCGAGTACCGTCGCACCGGCTCCGAATGCGCATGGCGTGTTTACGCTTTCAAAGCCCGAAGGCGGCTGGACGCCCGGCAATTATCGAGTGGAATTTTACGTCGATGACGCGCTGGCAGAGACGGCGAAGTTCAAGATCTCGAAATAGACCGATCTTGCCAGATTCTTGAATCCAAACCGGCCGGTCACCTCGTCTCATCAGCAAGAGTACTATTATGAATAATAAGACTACGATCGCTTTCTTGGCCGGCCTGGTTCTGGTCGCTGCCGGCTGCCGCTGGGGCGGTATTATGGGCAACGGTCACATTGTGACTGACACACGTTCGGTCAGCGATTTCTCAGAAATTGAGGCCAATGGCGGATTTCAGATCGAGTGGCGCAGCGGCCCACCCTCTCTCAGCATCACGACTGATGAAAATCTTTTGCGCTATATCGACAACCAGAACATCGACCATCGGCTGCGGCTGCACTCGCATGGAAATATTTGGTCAAGCCACGGAATTAAAGTTGCCATCTCCAGCTCAACTCGCGCTGGGGCAAAACTGACCGGCGCCGCGCGGCTGACCGCGAAACAACTTTCCGGGCACAGTTTTGGAATCGAATCGACCGGCGCGGCCAAGGTTTTTCTCGATGGCACTGTTGACGACCTCGTGACCGATATGACCGGCGCCAGCAGGTTGGAAGCAGAATCGCTCCAAACCAAAACCGCCGAGATTTCGTCAACCGGCGCATCGCACGCCGAAGTCGCCGTCAGCGAGTCGCTGAAGGTCTCGATCACCGGCGCAGGCAAAGTCATTTATTCCGGCAATCCGCCGACTGTTGAAAAGCATATTAGTGGCGCCGGATCCATTCGTCACAAGGAGTAACTCATGTCGCTCGTGCTTGTCCTGTGGTTGGCATTTCTAACTCCGTTTCGCACTAAACCGCCAACGCGCGATGTGGTAAGGTCATCGCGTCATGCAAAACTTCATCTGCGTTCAATGCGGAACGCAGTTTGCGGAAACAACTGAGCCGCCGGCACAGTGCGCGATTTGCGAAGACGAAAGGCAATTTGTTTGCCACCAAGGGCAACAGTGGACGACGCTCGAAAAGTTAGAGACCGATCACCACAACCGGCTTGAGGAGGAAGGGCCGCACCTTCTCGGTATCGGCACGGAACCGGAATTCGCCATCGGCCAGCGCGCGCTTCTGCTACAATCGCCCCACGGAAATCTGCTCTGGGATTGCATTTCGTTGCTCGACGATAAAACCGTCGCCGAAGTGAAAGCGCGCGGCGGCATCCGCGCGATTGCTATTTCGCATCCGCACTTTTACTCGTCGATGGTCGAATGGGCGGAATGTTTCGACGCGCAGATATTCCTGCACGCGGAAGATCGACAATGGATCATGCGCAAGAGCGCGCGGGTTGAATTCTGGAAAGGAGCAACGCTCGCGTTTTGGGACAACATTGCTCTCGTTCACTGCGGCGGACACTTCGAAGGCGGCACAGTGCTGCATTGGCCGGCCGGCGGGAATGGCAAGGGCGCGTTGCTCACCGGCGACATTATGACAGTGGTGCAAGACCGGCGTTACGTCAGCTTCATGCGCAGCTATCCGAATTTGATTCCGCTCGGGCCAACCGTAATTCGCCGCATCACCGGTGCGATCGAACCATTTTCGTTCGATCAAATTTACGGCGGATGGCGGAAGGCCAACGTTTTGTCCGACGCCAAAACAGCCGTCGCGCGCTCGGCCGAACGCTATCTTCGCGCGATCAGCAAGTAAGCGATCATCGCGCCGCCAATCGGCAATCCAATCAAAGTACGCAGATCGTGTCGCAGAAACGCGTTCAACAGATCGCCGATGAGATTGGCGATCAGAATACCGAGCGCGAGCTGACGGCCCCATCGCGTGCGCGTCGCTAATCCAATCGCAGCCGAGGCGCATGCCGAACCGACAACGAGCATGAGCAAGATCGACAATCTGCCGATTTTTTGGAACTCAGCGTGCGCCTCCGAATTAAGGCGCCAAATCGGCTCGAGCGCGCTGCCAGGAAAAAGCAGCGCGATGATCGTGAGCAAGCAAACTGCCGCGCCAAATGCAAAGAACGCGGATAGCAATTTGATTCCAAGAGGAACGCGCGGTTGAGCCATCATTGGCGCGCAAATCGGTCCAAGCGCTCAACCGTTCCGATAATGTCTTCCTCAGTGGTCCGCGGATTGATCGTACACAAACGCAGGGAAACAGCACCACGCAACTCAGTCGACGTTAACAAGGCGTAGCCATCTTTCATCATTTCATCGACAAGTCGCGTTTGGAGTTCGTCACTGTTTCCAAAGCGAAAACAAACCGTCGCCATCTGGGCGGGCGAAAGAATTTCCCATCCTTTGCGCGCGCGAAGCTCTCGCTCGGCGAGCTCGGCCAGCTCAAATCCACGCGTGATCGCTTTCCGAAACGCGGCCAGGCCGAAAGTTTGCAGCGACAGCCAAACTTTGAGCGCGCGAAAACTTCGGGTCAGCTGAACGCCGTAATCGCACGGATTGAATTCTTCGAGGCCGCGATGCACGTCACGCAAATAATCGGGCTTAATTTGAAACGCCGATTTTAGGAGCGCGGCGTCGCGCACCAAAACGCAGCCGCACTCAAATGATTGGAACAGCCACTTGTGCGGATCGAGCGAAATGGAATCTGCACGCTCGAGACCACGCAGCATCTCTCGCCCGCGTTCAGACAAGACCGCGGCCGCGCCGAAAGCGCCGTCGACGTGGAGCCAGAGTTTTTCTTCTGCGGCGAGGTCCGCCAATTCGGAAAGTGGATCGACAGCGCCAGTGTTAGTGGTGCCGGCGTTCGCAATCACACAGAATGGGCGCAAACCTTTTGCGCGATCATCAGCAATCGCTGCGCGCAAGCTTTGGATCGACAATCGAAAATTGTCATTGCTCTCCAGCTTTCGCATTTGATCCGGCACGAAGCCTATGACGCGCAGCGCCCGTTCCACCGAGGAATGCGTTTGATTGGAGAAATACACCGTCGCGCCGGCGACGCCGTCTTGTAGCAACGAATGCCGCGCCGCGACTAGCGCGGTGAGATTTGCCATCGAGCCGCCACTCAAGAACAAACCGCCAGCGGTGGTTGGAAATCCGCAAATTCGGCAAAGCCAGCGAACGACTCCGAACTCGACCGCGGCGGCGGCCGATCCGCCCAACCAGGTGCCGTTGAAAATATTAAAACCGGCCGCGAGCGCGTCCGCCATTGTGCTGACGAAATTGTTCGGGCCCGGCACAAACGCGAAGAACCGTGGATGATCGACGTGCAAGTTGTTCGGAAAAACATCGCGCTCGAGTTGCGCGAGGAGTTCGTTCGGATCGCAGGCGGTTTCCGGCGGATCTTGATCGAACAACGAAACCAACTGCGCCGGATCGCGCTTCGCGCCGACCGGCCCGTCTTGCACGTTGGCAAAATGTTCGGCGAGAAGATCGACAACTCGGTAACCAAACTCTCGCATCTCCTCGCGCGACAGTGCGATGCGAGAGTGGTCGGCCGACGAATCGTTCATGGCCCTGCTTCTATTTCATCGCTCAGTCTCGTTGGCAAGATCGACGGCGTGCAAGATTAGAAGCCCGCTTTATCGTTCGTCATGTTGGCTCGCTATCGAATCGCTCTCGGCATTTTCATTGCGGGTCTGGTCTTGAGCGGAATCAGCGCGTTGGCGCTGCAATGGGAATTGTCGATCCTTGATCGCTGGTTTGGCGCCCGAACACTTAGCGTCCCACCTTCTGACTACACTGGCCTTGGCGATTTCATTTCAAGCGTTCACTCGGGAATTACGCAAACGTATGCGCGATTTCCATTCTTCGGTTACGGAACGGATTGGCTCGGATTCAGCCATTTCGTCATCGCAAGTTTCTTTATTCTGCCATTTATCGATCCAATCAGATATCGCGCCGTCTTGCAGGTCGGACTCGCTGCATGTGGTGGAGTAATCGTTCTCGCGCTCATTTGCGGACCAATTCGAGGTATTCCATTTTTCTGGACGGTGATCGACTGCAGCTTTGGAGTCTTTGGCGCCACTCCGTTGCTCTATTGCCTCCGGTTGACGGCTAAGCTCGACAGCAACTGATCATTCGACGCCGATCCGAACATGCATCTGTACGAAACGCACCTCCCCGTCGCTGACACGAACATAGCGCAACGTTTCTATCAGGACATCGTCGGGCTGCCGTTCGCCTATCGCGATCCGACCCGCGACATCGTTTTCCTCTGGGCCGATGGGAAGCCAAAGGCGATGATTGGGCTGTGGGGCCCAAATACAGTTTATGGGAGACAAAATGGAATCGCGCAAAGGTGTCACGTCGCCTTCGCCGTTTCACTGGACGAATTATTCGCCGCGATTGAGAAATTAAATGCGAACAACATTGAAACTCTCGGGTTCGACGGCAAGACAAGCCGCGAACCGACCGTGATCGGTTGGATGCCGTCAGCGCAGATTTATTTTCGCGATCCTGACGGACATATGCTCGAGTTCATCAGCATTTTGCCGGATCCACCGAACCCGAAGTTTAATGGGCAATATTCCGAATGGAAGAAACTGATCAGAAGCTAACGCTGAACGGTCTGGTCGAAACCGCGCTTTTCATGGAGGACCTGCCGCGGTCCTGCTATTTTTACGAGCAAGTTCTGGGTTTGAGCAAAGTGAAAGCCAGTAACACAGGCTGCGTGTTTCGCGTAGGCAATCAGCGGTATGTGCTGATCATCGATCGCACGGCGGCGCACACGCGTAACAAAACAGCAGGTGGCGATGTCTTGCCGCCCTGCGCGTCGCCGCAGCATGATGGTCGAGGCCCTGGGCACATCGCGTTCGGCATTTTGCAAGACGCGGTGGATTCCTGGCGAGCGCGCCTGGCGAAACACGATGTCGATCTAAGTGAGATACGTTGGGAAAGCGGCGCTTGTAGTCTTTACTTCCGCGATCCGGATGGTCACATGATCGAGCTCGCCACACCCGGAATTTGGGAAGCGCCATAGGGTTACTAGTTCACGCTGCCCGGCATGACGTCGCTGACCATTCCATATTTGCCCGAAACGATTTTCACTCCAATTTTTGGCAACGAATCCGCGAGGTTCGGGCAACGAAATAATCGATGAGCGCAGACACTCTTTGTTGGACTGACATTCCGGTCACGAATCTTGATCGGGCGATCAAATTTTATTCCGCTATTCTTGGCAAACAGGTCCGAAAGTTATCGGAAGGCGAAATGGATTATGGCCTTTTACCGCACGAAGAACAAAATGCCTCCGGTTGTCTTTGCATTCGCGCCGATAGTGGAGGCGTCGATAACAGACCGTCGGCAAATGGACCGCTGATTTATCTTTCGGTCGAAGGCCGTTTGGATAAAGCGGTTGAGGCTGCGCGAGCCAATGGCGGAAAAGTGTTGCGGGCAAGGCAACAAATCGGGAGGCACGGATTTCGCGCTGTGGTTATCGATTCCGAAGGCAACCGCATCGCCCTGCATTCAACGGTGGCATAAGCGACGCACCGAAATCGACATACAACCGGCAGCTTGCTCAGAATCGTGTACATAATTGATGGGAGATCCTCGAAACATCGCGCACGCCAAGAAAGTTACGCAAGAGAAGCATCACAAGGGCGACGCCCCTGATTCACAGCAGCCAGGGAAGAGGGCGCAACCGGCCAACAAAGGTCAACCTGTCGCCGAAAAAAGTTCCGCCGCTAAGACTGCGGAAATTGCCAAGCCAGAACAAAAGCCGGACGCGGCAAAACTGGAGAAGTCGCTTGCCGTTCTCGCGAAGCTCAAGGAATTGGAGTTTCACTCACGCGCTAACATCGAAAAACTGGCTGAACTCAGCTTGACCATCGAGGACGAACTTAAGCAGAAAGCTTTCGTTGAATCTGTCGGAGACGTTTACTCCGCGCAGGAAGCTTTTCACTCCAAGATCGCGGCACTCATTGAAGCTTACCAAGCAGAGTGTGACCGTTTAAAACCGGCCGCCGGATAGATTTTATTCTTCTGTAGGGGGCGACGCTGTCGGCCAGACGCCGGTCCGGCCCGGACGAAGCCAACGGCTTTCCCTACAAAAGAGATTTGTAAATTAAGCCGAGCAATCCGCTGGCGAGCACGACCGGGATGATGTCGATCTTATAACGAAGCATTGCGACAAAAGCCGCTGCACAGAGCGCGATCGCAAACCAGTCGATAACTCCGGTGCTCGGAAAGAAAACGTGGAGCCCAAACCAAACAGCGAGGTTCAGGATCACGCCAACGATCGCAGCAGTTATGGTCGAGAGGGCGCTGGTGAGTTTCTCGTTTCCCCGCAGTTGCTCAATGTGCGGGCCGCCGACAAAGATCCAAAGAAAACACGGAGTGAATGTTGCCCAGGTTGTGAGTAGCGCGCCCAAAGTCGCCGCGAGCAGCGGCGGCAAACCTTCCGGATGCTGCCATGCGCCGATAAATCCAACGAATTGCAAAACCATGATCAACGGTCCGGGCGTTGTCTCGGCGAGCCCGAGTCCGTCCATCATCTGACCCGGTTTAAGCCAGCCGTAATGAAAGAGAGCTTGTTGCGCGACGTATGGGAGCACGGCGTAGGCACCGCCGAAAGTGATGACGGCGGCTTTGCTGAAGAACAATCCCTCCTTGAAAAGCGTGCTGTCCCAGCCGCGAAAAACCCCGGCGAGAATCGTCGGCGCAAGCCATAACACCAGACAGATAAACGAAATCACAACGGCGCGATGTAAATTGGGTCGCGTGTGCGGCGGCGATTCCTGTTCATCGCTGATCACCGACAATCTCGAGCCCGCTTCCTCACTCGCGCGTACTTCAAATTTGCTTTTCCAGAATAAGCCGCCCAAAAATCCGATCACGCCTGCACCCAGCACGATCGCCGGAAATGGAAGTTTGAAAAAATAGATCCCGACGAATGCCAGCGCGGCCAGCGCCCACATTACCTCGTTTTTGAGCGCTTTCCGGCCGATTCGAATCACCGCGACGAGAACGATCGCGGTCACGGCCGGCTTCAATCCGTAAAAAATCGGGGCGATCCAGGGCAGATTTCCAAACGCCGCGTAAATGTAGCTGAGAGTCCAAAGCACAAAGATTGATGGAATGACGAACAACGCACCCGCGACGATGCCCCCCTTGATTTTGTGCAAGAGCCAGCCGATATAGATCGCCAGTTGTTGCGCTTCAGGGCCGGGAAGCAGCATGCAGAAGTTCAGCGCGTGCAAAAAGCGTGACTGGCTAATCCATCTTTTCTTCTCGACCAGCTCGGTTTGCATGATCGCGATCTGGCCGGTCGGTCCGCCAAACGAGATGAATCCGAGTTTCAGCCAGAACCGAAACGCTTCGCCAAACGACGGCGCACGATGTCGACCCGCCACGCCGTAGCCACCTGGCGAAGGCGGGTCTTGCGTGGGCCCAACTTCGTTCATACCCGGCGAAGAAATGCGTGGAGCGCGTCGAAGCATTGGAACCCGCGCCGCAGAATTTCCTGATCGGAAATTCCCTCCCTCGCCCAACCTTTAAGCACGCGATCAATTCCGATGCACTCTGCGCGCTCGAATTTGTCGTCATCGAGATCCGCATCGTGAATCATCTCGCTCATCTTGCGGAGCATCTTGTCCTGGATCCGAAATCGTTTCAGAAGCGTTTCGAATGTGCAGTCGTCACCCTGATGAGAAAAATCAGCCTCGAGCATGTCGAACGACACAACGCGACCATTCGCCGGAATTTTTTTCGCAAAAATAAACTTCGCTTTGGGATCGATGAACTTCCGGATCAGCCAGGCGGAACCGATGCGATCGATCTCCGGGCGCGGGCGGGTGACCCAAGTCCTACCGCGGTAATCTCGCGTCACAACTTTTGGAACCGACGCTTCGCCTGGTTGCGTCCCTTCCATTTTGCGCAAGAGCATTTCCACATCTTGGGCCCGTGGGCAGTTGAAGAAGTCAGTTTGCCGGATCTCGCGAAACTGTTGCCGGATTCGGTCGAGTTTGTCGCCAATTGTCGGCGAGCTCCGAGTTTTGCGGCGATTACTCAAGGCCCGAAGCAACTCGCGGAGTGTCGCGTACTCTTTCGCCCGCGCGGTATTAAACAGCTCAATCAGTTTTTCGTTTGGTAACCCTTCAATTTCACGCGCGCGCACCAGCGTGGCGTCGCCGCCGGCCGATCGGACTTCTTGAGTGAGCCATTGAAAAGATTCGTAACGCGCTGGTTCATCCGGCAGGACGTAGGTGGAAGTTTGAATTTGAATGGCGCCGGACTTCTTGAGTTTGCGCCAAATGGCGACGCGCTCGGCCTTGTGGGTGGCGGGGAGCCGGAGAAGAAGGAGAAGCCAGGTCAGTTTTTTCTTTACCCGCATTTGTGTATATACCTATACTCTCTCGTTATAGATATAACAAGATGAAATCATCTTCGCGAGTCTTGCTGATCAGCAATTCCACCGTTCACGGCCGTGGCTATCTCGATCACGTGCAACAGCAGATCGAAACGTTTCTATGCGATGCCAGAAAGGTCCTCTTTTTCCCCTTCGCGTTGTACGACCGCGACGATTACGCGGCAAAGGCGAAAGCGCGCTTTTCGGCAATGGGTTACGCACTCGAGTCCGTTCATGCAACCGACGATCCGCAAAATGCGATTGAGCAAACGGATGCGATTTTCATCGGTGGCGGTAACACTTTCCGTTTGTTAAAAGCGCTGCAAGATCTCGAATTGCTCGAGCCGATCCACCGCAAAGTGAAAAACGGAGCGTCTTACATCGGCAGCAGTGCCGGCTCCAACGTCGCGGGGCCAACGATCAAAACGACCAAGGATATGCCAATTGTCCAGCCGGGCTCGTTCGATTCGTTAGGCCTGGTCCCCTTTCAAATTAGTCCGCACTATCTCGATCCAGATCCGAATTCTACCCACATGGGTGAGACCCAGGAGGAACGCATTCTGCAATTTCTCGAGGAAAATGAAACGCCGGTCGTCGGCATTCGCGAAAGAGCGTGGCTGCTGATCGAAAATGGTACCGTAACGCTGAAAGGAGAAACCGGCGCGAGAATTTTCCGTCGCGGGCAGGCGCCGGTCGAAGTCACGCCCGACGCTGAAATCTCCAAGTTGGTCGGAGGACCTGATGCAAGCTGAAGGAACGCTCTTGTTACATCGCACCGATGTCAAAGAGCTGCTGAGCTTACGCGACTGCATCGACGCGGTGGAAGAAATCTTCCGGCAGCAAGGCAATGGGAAAGTTCCACCTTCGGGAATTCTTGGAGTGAAGGCGCCGAATGGCGGCTTGCACGTCAAGGTCGGCCTGCTGCCGTGCGATAGAAATTATATTGTGGCCAAACTCAACACCAACTTTCCGGGCAATCGAACGCAATCCAGCTTGCCGACAATTCAAGGTCTGATTGCCGTCTACGATGCGGAGAACGGTCGCCCCCTCGCCGTTTTCGATTCCGTCGAGATCACGATCAAACGCACGGCCGCGGCGTCGGCCGTCGCGGCAAAATACCTCGCACGAAAGAATTCAGCTATCGCCACGATTTGCGGCTGCGGAGAACAAGGACGAGCGCAGCTTCGTGCGATCCAATCGGTTGTGCCTTCGAAGAAAATTTACGCGTTCGATTTAAATGAGCGCACGATGACCGAGCTCGCGAACCAACTTTCGGCCGAACTAACGATCGACATTGAACCAACGCGCGATTTACCGAGCGCAATTCAGAAGAGTGATGTTTGCGTCACATGCACAACGGCCAGCGAATTTTTCGTCCGCAAAGAAGATGTCGCGCCCGGAACATTCATAGCCGCGGTCGGCGCAGACGACGCACACAAGCAGGAGATCGATCCGGCGTTAATCGCTTCGACCAAAGTCGTCGCCGACAGCCTGGACCAAAGTTGCGCGATCGGTGACACGCATCACGCGATCGCCCAAGGCTTGATGCGGAAAGAAGACGTTTATGCGGAGCTGGGCGAAATCCTTGCCGGGAAAAAATCGGGACGCACGACCGACGACGAAATCATCGTCTTTGACAGCACCGGGGTGGCAATGGAAGACGCCGTGGCCGCGGCGGCGGTGTATGAAAAAGCGCGTGCAAGCAACATCGGAACTTATTTCGAGTTCGCGGCCTGATATCATGAAATGGATCACGCGAGAAAAAGTTAAAGTCGATCGAGTGGCGTGTCCGTGGTTGATCAAGAAGTTTGTCGATCCCGAAGCGGAATTCGTTTTTCTGCCGCACGACACAGATTGGGCGAAGATCGACAACGGCACCGTGTTCGATGTTCCGCATTGCGAGCTCGGGCATCAATTCGATTCTGAAAAAATACGATCTGCACGACCCGGCGCTTGTTTTACTCGGCGAGATCGTGCGGGCGGCGGACTCGGATCCGCGCAATCCGCATCCGGCCGGCGAAGGTTTGCGCTGGATCGCACACGGCTTTGGCAAGCTTGGTTTCAGCGACCACGAAATTCTCAAACGCGAGTTCGTTGTCTATGATGCGCTTTACGCGGAATGTAAAAAGCGTGTCGTCGGAGAGTAACAATGTTCGGCATTCACGATTTCGGATTGTTTCTAGCCGCCGGCATTTTGCTCAACCTGACTCCCGGTCCGGACACGGTCTATATTTTGGGACGCAGTGTCGCTCAAGGCCGTGAAGCGGGAGTTGCTTCGGCGCTCGGCATTTGCGTCGGCAGTATTTTTCACACCTGCGCGGCCGCGCTCGGACTTTCGGCAATCCTCGCGACCTCAGCGCTCGCTTTCGGCGCGATCAAGTTGCTCGGTGGCGCCTATCTGATTTTTCTCGGGATCAAAATGGTTCTCAATCGGCGCAGGCATTTGAGCTTGCCGTCCAATTTTCGACGGCGCACGACCAGGGCAGCATTTCGGCAAGGAGTTCTCACCAACATTCTGAATCCCAAAGTGGCGCTCTTTTTTCTCGCGTTTCTTCCACAATTCATCGACCCGCCATCGAACACCAAAGTGCTCGCGTTTGTCATGCTTGGACTCACTTTTGTCACCACGGGAACAATTTGGTGCCTGGTCCTTGCGTGGTTTGCGTCAGCTTTTAGCGAACGATTGCGAACGAACGAAACGATTGGGCAGTGGCTCAATCGAACGGCCGGCGCGCTATTTATTTTTCTCGGTCTGCGCCTGGCGACTGCGAAGTGACGACGTCGTTCATTTTTCTGCAACTGAACGATGCTTCATTTTCGAATAACTCTTGAGACCGATCGGTCGAAATCAAATAACCATGAATACAGCTAAGTTGTTCACAATCGCAGCGGTCAGTGCCGGACTTGCCTTCGGCGTGGTCGCGCAAGCAAAAGAAAAGAAACACGAAGAAGAAACCGTCAGCAGTTCTGACGTGCCGGCCGCGGTGATGAAAGCCGCCGAGACGGAAGCTAAAGGCGGAAAAATTGTTCGCTGGGAAAAAGAGGGAGCGGACTACGAAGCCGTCATCGATAAAAGTGGGAAACAATGGGGCGTCAAGATCGATGCTAACGGCAAAGTCGTGAGCAAACACGACGAGAGCAAAGAGCACAAAGAAAAAGGCGAGAAATACTAAGTGAAACTGTTGCGGTTCCGCCCCGAGATATTTCGGGGCGGAACCGACAACGTAAAAGGAAAAGTCACTGCTCGTTGGCGCGCTCTGCTGCGCTCATATTGGCCGCGCTCATGATTCACTGACTGCGGGGTCGCACGCTTCTGAAGTTTTCTTCAGAATCTCCATGCTTGGCGCGATGAGGCGGCAATTCTAGTGTGACCAAGTGAGAGCCTTATTGATCGAAGATGACACCAAGACTGCGCGCGCGCTTGCGAGCGGGCTGCGGGGCGAGGGCTTCGAGCCAACGATGGCCAAGACCGGCGAAGAAGGTTTCTTTCTGCTTAGCCGCGAAAGTTTCGACGTGGTCATACTCGATTGGATGCTGCCGGGTCGCGATGGGATTGAGGTGCTGAAGACGCTTCGCGCAGGCGGCTCAAAAACTCCCGTGCTGTTGCTCACTGCTCGCGATGCCGTCGAGGATCGTGTGCTCGGTCTGAACGCCGGAGCGGATGATTATCTAGTAAAACCGTTTGCTTTCGCTGAGCTGCTCGCGCGGGTGCGCGCACTGCTGCGACGTGTCGATTCCGGAAACGCGCTACGGCAGCAGATCGGTGATCTCACGTTTAACATGCAAACGCGCCGTGTCGCGCGTGGGCCGCGGGAAATTTCGCTGACCCCGCGCGAATTCGATCTGCTCACATTTCTGGCGCAGCATCATGACCAAACGGTGACGCGGCAAATGATTGCACGCGAAGTGTGGCGTGAGCCGAACCGGGCTACCCCACTCGACAATGTGATCGATGTACATCTCGCGCATTTGCGTCGAAAGGTCGACGATGGCGAGACCATGAAGCTGATCCAAACTGTGCGCGGCGTCGGTTTCGTTTTGCGCGCGGACACGGACGCATGAAGAGCTGGTGGCTAAGGCGTTCGGTTCGTTTGCGTCTGGCATTGTGGTACGCGGCGGCAACAGCGTTGGTCCTGATTGCGTTCGCGTGGTTCGTGTATGAGGTGATCGAGCATCGCCTCGCAGCCGAGGTCGACCGCCAGCTACGGATCGACTTTGATCTGGTCGAGGCGCAGCTCAGCGCTGATACGCAGGGACGCATGCAGTGGAATGTGCGCGGATCTCATGGCGACGAAGGGTTCGCTCGCATGTCGGCCTGGTTCGAGGTTTGGTCGGAGAACAAAGAATTGCTTCTCCGCCATTGGCCCGTTCCGGAAGCGAACATCAAAGACGCGCTCCAGCCGCCGCAAACATCTACGCTACGGTTTGCGACCATCGAGCTTGAACGCGGATTGTTTCTGCGCGTGATGGAAAGACCCGGACGTGTGCAAGGCCGCAGTGTGATCATTCGTGTCTTTCGTGATGAAACAGAAATGCGCCGCACGCTTCGCGAAATCGTCGAGGTATCTCTGCTTGGTTTTCCGCTCGCTGGAGCGCTCGCGGCGATTGGTGGCTATCTCGTTGCGACACGTTCGTTGGCCCCGCTCGATGCTATGGCGCAGCAGGCGCGCCGGATTACATCGGAATCGCTTTCGAAACGTTTGCCAAACCTCAATCCGAACGACGAACTCGGCCGCCTCGCCACAGTATTCAACGAGACACTGACGCGACTCGAAAGGTCGTTCGCCGAATTGCAGCGCTTTACCGCCGATGCATCCCACGAGTTGCGTTCGCCGCTTACCGCCCTACGCGCCGTCGGCGAGGTGGCACTGCGCGATGGTCACGATCCCGCAATGCTCCGCGAAACAATCGGTAGTATGCTCGAGGAAGCGGAACGCCTTACCGATCTCGTTGATGCGCTGCTTACGCTTGCTCGCATGGATGCGACGAAGGCGGACGCCACGCGCGAGGAAGTCAACATTGCCGCGCTGCTTGAGGAAATCCGCGATCAGTTCGAAGTGCTCGCGGCCGAAAAGAGCCAAACGCTTGCCGTTACGAGCGATCACCATGTCGCGGTGCAGACAGATCGCATGTTGCTGCGTCTCGCCCTAGTGAATCTTGTGCACAACGCGATTCAGCACAGTCCCTCCAACTCGAAGATCTCACTCGCGGCGGCGCCGCATCCGAGCAGTGTCGACATCTCGGTAAGCGATAGTGGTCGAGGCATTGCGCCGGAGTACCACGAGAAAATCTTCGAGCCTTTTTTCCGTGTCGACAAAGCTCGATCGCGCTCCGCAGGCGCCGGTGTCGGTTTGGGTCTTGCCATTGCCAAGCGAGCAGTCGAGCGGAACGGAGGCCGAATTAGTATCGAGAGCGAATCGAATCGCGGAAGTGTATTCCGGATCGAACTTCCGGGGTCGAGTCAGCTTGCAGGCAGTACGGCGACAACCTGAAGAAAACTTCAGGATTTCTTAAGTGCCACTGCGATGGGATCACTTGTCTATTGAAAGGTGCATCCAATTCGTTTGCTCTACTTCGCGCTCGCGACATCAAACTGCGTCCTTGCAGCGGAAAGTCGCGAGACGTTCGATCAATCAACTGAGCTGCCACAAGGCTGGCAGAGTGGCATCACCGGACACGGAAGCGCGAAGTGGGAAGTAGTCCCGGAGCAGTCCGCGCCGAGCAAACCAAACGTGTTGCGCCAGTCCGGTGAAGCCACCTTCGCCTGGGCTGCGAAAATGGATACGGCGATCAAGGATGGTTTTGTCCAGGTGAAGATCAATCCGATTGGCGGCCACGAAGACCAGGCGGGCGGGATCGTCTGGCGGGTCAAGGACGCTAACAACTATTACATCGTTCGCGCGAACGCACTGGAAGGCAATGTCGTGCTTTACAAAACAGTCGAGGGAAAACGCTCATCGCTTCAGGTAAAGGGCCGAATGTTTGGCTACGGAGTCGACGCGAAGGTTCCGAGCCGCAAATGGAGCACGCTACGCGTCGAATTTTCCGGCAAACTCTTCACCGTGTTCTTCAACGGCGAGAAGCTGTTCGAAGTCGAGGACGAAACGTTTAAGGATGCCGGCGGTGTCGGCGTTTGGACGAAAGCGGACAGCGTTACTCTTTTTGATGACTTCATTTTCGGAGGCAAGCAATGAGCGTTAAAACCGAGAAAACTTTCACAATTTCGCTGCCGAATCCGCATTCGAGTGAATGCGGCTCTTCGCGCGAACACAAAAAACCGAGGCGTCCATGCGCCTCTCAATCCTAATGAGAAAATACAAAACATATGAAATACATCGTTCCAGTAATAGCAGTAGCCACAGTCCTCACCCTTGGCGCTTGGACGCCGCTTTCGGCACAGGAAGAAAAAGAAGAGATCGTTCAGATGTCCAGCCTGCCCGAGGCGGTGCAGAAGACAATTAAGGATAAAGCTGGCACCAACGAGATCGAGAAAATCGAGAAGAAGACGGAAAAAGGCGAAACCGTTTTCGAAGCCGTGGTAAACAAAAAGGGCAAGGAGTGGAGCATCGAAGTTGATGCCAACGGCAAATTCCTGAAGCAGTACGAAGAGAGCAAAGAAAAGGAAGAAAAAGGCGAGAAATACTAAAGGGAGACTTGCTATCGCTGCCGGCTTCGCCGGCGGCGATACGCTCCCTCACAACACGATCATGAAACATATTTTTAGAATAGGATTAGTCCTGATCGGCTTGGCTCACGCGTCTTTAGCAGCCAATCTGAATACGGCGCGTATCGATGAGTTAACTGGACTCAAAGGAAAGATGAACGAGAAGGAAGGCGTCTACAAAGTCACTTTCCCGCGGAATGATGTCAAAGTCTCCGTCGCCGCGTGGGAGATGCCGCCGTTCATGGGACTCGGCACCTGGGCTGCATTCCAAGGCAGCAATGACAAAGCGATGCTAATGGGAGATACAGTTCTGTTTGAAGACGAAGTCAATGATGCCTTGTCAGCTGCACTCGACAATGGTCTCGAGGTGACTGCGCTGCACAACCATTTCTTTTTCGACCAGCCCAAAGTCTACTTCATGCACATCAGCGGTGAAGGCAATGTCGAAAAATTGGCCGCAGCCGTGAAGAAAGTTTATGACACGACCAAATCCATTCGCGGCCCGAACGCGAAACCAGGGAGCACGTTTGGTCAGCGTGAGATCGAGAAAGGCCCACTGCCTAACAAGAGTTCGATCACTGCCGGACCGCTGAATGAGATCTTTGGCATGCAAGGAGAGGCGAAGGATGGAATGGTCAAATTCACGATCGGCCGCCCAGCGAAAATGCACGGTATGACCATAGATAAAGAGATGGGCGTGAATACATGGGCCGCCTTTGCCGGGAGCGACGACAACGCGGTTGTAGATGGCGATTTCGCTGTAACAGAAGATGAACTTCAAGCTGCGCTGAAAGCGCTTCGTGTGGGCGGTATCAACATCGTCGCGATTCATTCACACATGACGCACGAAAATCCTCGAATCCTATTCTTCCACTACTGGGGCCGAGGTTCCGCCAAAGAGCTTGCAAATACCCTCAAAGGAGGCCTGCTTGCGGCCGGCTTGTCTGGCGTATCTACGTCGATTGGAAATTGAAAAATCGACGCATGGACCGGTCGAAACTCTTGCTCAGAAAAGCCAACTACCAAAACAACTAACGAGAACCAAAAATGAAATCGATATACACTCTCGTTATTTGCAGCGTTTTCCTCTCAGGTGTTGCGTTAGCTGAGACGATCACCTTCGATGACCTTAAAACGGGTGGACCGCCGCCGGGCTGGACGGCGACGCAAACTGGCAGCGGCTCTGCGAAATGGTCTGTCGAGAAAGACGGTTCGGCGCCAAGCAAACCGAACGTGTTAAAACAATCGGGGCAAGCGACATTTCCAGTCTGCATCAAGAACGACACCAACCTCAAAGACGGTTTTGTTGAAGTGAAGTTCAAGCCCGTCAGCGGCAAGGAAGATCAAGCCGGCGGCGTCATCTGGCGGGCGCAGGACGCGAACAACTACTACATCGCGCGCGCCAATGCGCTGGAAGACAACGTGGTCCTTTACAAGACTGTGAACGGCAAACGCAGTTCGCTTGACATCGTAGGACGCAAGGGCGGTTACGGCGTGAAGGAAACAGTCGCGTCCGGCCAATGGCACACACTGCGCGTCGAGTTCGCAGGCAACAAGTTCAGCCTTTTGTTTAACGGCAAGAAGCTCTTCGATGTGGAGGACATCACGTTCACCGAAGCTGGCAAGATTGGCGTCTGGACAAAGGCTGACAGCGTGACGTTGTTCGACAATTTCAGCTACGGGTCCAAGTGAAACGTTTAGCTTTTGCCGTCGTCGTCGCGGTAGTTAGCAATTGTCTCGGCGCCGCTGAATCCGGTAATGCGCTGCTTCAATCGAAGCAGACGATCCCGCTCCCCGGAGTGGAAGGACGGATCGATCATCTCGATCTCGACACAGGGAACGAAAGATTGTTCGTCTGCGCCCTTGGCAACAACACTGCCGAAGTGCTCGACTTGCGCAAAGGCGAGCACGTTCATTCGATCACCGGTCTCGGCGCGCCACAGGGTCTCGTTTATATTCCAGAATTGAATCGCCTATTTATCGCGAACGATAGAGGCGGCGTTTGCAAGATCTACGACGCAAAATCATATCAGCCCGTTGGAGAAATAAATTTCAAAGACGATGCCGACAATATCCGTTACGACGATTCATCGAAGCGGATTTACGTCGGCTTTGGCAACGGCGGAATCGGAATCATCAACGCAGCAGATGGGAAGCAGATCGGATCAATCAAACTTTCGGCGCATCCTGAAGCGTTCGAACTGGAAAAAAACGGCAAGCGAATTTTTGTAAACGTTCCCAATTCCCGCCACGTGGCAGTAATCGATCACGACAAGGGCGAAGTCGTTGCGACGTGGAAAACAGATCTAGCCTTCGGAAATTTCCCAATGGCACTGGATGAAGCCAATCACCGATTGTTTATCGGATGCCGCATGCCATCAAAGCTCGTTGTGCTGGACACGGAATCAGGCAACGTAGTTGCGAAGATCGATATCTCCGGCGATACCGATGACGTTTTCTACGACAGCAAACGCCACCGTATCTATGCGATATGTGGTGCGGGCAAGATCGACATCATCGAGCAGACCGACCAAAACAACTACAAACCTTTAAGTAAGGTCGGCACGGCAGAAGGCGCGCGCACCGGACTTTTCGTTCCGGAACGAGATACTTTATTTATTGCTGTCCCTCATCGCGGTTCACAACAAGCTGAGATTCGCTGTTATCGGATCAGATAAAATTCAGCCAAAGTCGCATCAACGGCGAAGCAGAAACAATCCGACGATCGCGAACGCGACTCCGAGAAGTCGTTGCCACGAAGGTGCCTCTTGAAAAAACAGAATCCCAGCGATTGCCATGATGGCAGCGCCCCCGGCTAGAATTGCGGGTACGGCCGAAAGCGGTCCCCCTTTTTGAAACAGAAGAAAGAATGCGATCGTGCCGGCGCCGACACAGATTCCGGTGAGCAGCGAATAATTGAATCCAGCCGCGCTAAATTTTTGATTCCAGCGGCCACTCAGCCAGAGCAATGCGAGATAAAGTAAAATCGATAACGCAGCGCTTGCTTCTACTACGAAGCCGCCGAGACCGTCGCCGATACACTCGGAAGCAAGTCGCGTGAAAATTTGATGCGCACCATAAAGAACAGCAGCCGCAACCGCATACCAAAACCATGAGCTCATGGGGCGAGATTAGCTGGCAAAGTTTTAACGTCCACGATTAACATCCGGTTTCGCCGCATGAAATGGCCCGATAAAATTCGGGCCAGAACTAGGAATATGAAATGAAAAAATTACTTCTCGTTTACGCAATCGCCTGCGCAAAGATCGTGATCTCATCGGCGGCCGCTGAGGAAGCGGCGCCGAATTACGAACTCAAAGCAATCGCGCTTCCGGGCGCCAACGGAGCAGTCGCGCTCGATTATTTCGCTTACGATCCTACGACTGGAAAAGTGTGGGTGCCAGCCAGCAACCTCGGAAGCGTCGTGGTGATCGATGAAAAAACGGACGCGGTGTCACAGGTCGCGGGATTCAAGACTGGAGAAATTGAGCGGCGCGGACGCAAAGTCACGCTTGGCCCAACCGCAGCCAGTATTGGCGACGGGGTTGTTTATATCGGTAACCGTGGAGATGCGACGCTTTGCGTAATCGACGCGAAGAGTCTTGCACGCGGGGAATGTGTGCCGGTTTCGACCGATCACAGCATTACGCCGGACGGTGTGCTTTACGTGGCGGCAGCCAAAGAAGTTTGGATCACAACACGACCTGTTTCGACCGCCAATGCTGAAGCGGCGAAGGCTCTGCAAGTATTCGACGCTTCCGATCCGCGGCACTTGAAATGGAAAGCGAAAGTTTCGCTGGATGGCTTGGGAGAAGGCTACGCCGCTGATAATGGGCGCGGACTTTTTTACACCAACGTCGAGGGACCCAGCTCTACCGTGGCGGTTGATGTTCGCACGAAGAAAATCGTTTCGAAATGGAATCCCGGGAGCGCGGACGTTGGAGGCCTGGCCCTGGACTCCGTCCGAGGATTTCTTTTCGTGGCTTGCGGAGATCACGTCGTGAATCTCGATGCCGGCCACGATGGAAAAATTCTTGATTCAATCCAAACCGGCGCGGGCTTGGATAACATCGACTATTCAGCGGAGAAAAAAATTATATACGCTGCTGCTTCGCAAGCCGCGACGTTGACGATTGCTGAAGTTGGGGACGACGGAAAATTCCACCTCAAGGCGACGGTGCCGGCAGTGAAAGGCGCGCGCAGTGTAGTCGCAGCGAAAGATGAAACCGCTTACCTGATAAATCCTGCCGAAGGGCGCATGCTCAAACTCATGCGCAAGTAGGTCGGCAGCGATTGTTCACGTCGCTGACTGCGTCGTCGGCTTTGGCCCGAAGATCGCAAGCAACGCGGGAAGAACGATCAGAACCAGCGGCAGGGAAAAGATCAGGCCGGCAATGATTGCGATCGCGAGGGGTTGTTGCATGGCTGCGCCGTGACCAATGCCAAGCGCGAGTGGAAGCAAAGCGAGAATGGCGGCGAATGCGGTCATGGAGATCGCGCGCATCCGATTAATTCCCGCCTGGATGAAACGATCATCGCTCGAAGGCAGAGAACAATATTCCGAATAATAGAAAATCGCGATTTCGGTGACGATGCCGACAATCATGGTCATACCCATGCGAGAAGTAATATTGAACTCGGTGCCAGTAACCCAGAGGCCGATGAAAACTCCAGGGACCGCGAACAATGGAACGAGCAACATCGCGAATGCGACGCGGAAACTTTCGTAAAGAAAAAGCAGAAGCAGAAAAACGAGAAGAACTGCGGCGATCAAGATGATGGTGAGACCGCGGAAGGCGATTTGTTGTTGCTCGTAAAGTCCGCCGAAAGTGTAGAGAATGTTGCTCGGGATGATGCCGGAGCTCGCCAGTGTGCGTTTCACGTCACGAACAGTCGAGCCGAGATCACGTCCGCTGATGCGCGCAGTCACCGCAATCATGCGCTTGAGATCGTCGCGCATAATTTCAGGTTCGCCACTGACCGGAATGAGCGTTGCCACGCGCTTCAATGGAAAAAGGTGACCGTCAGGCGCGCGCAAGAGGAGATTGTCGATGTTACGTATGAGCTCGCGCGCGTCTCGCGGAATCCAAACGCGAACGCCGATCAACTTTGGTCCCTCCTGGATGTGCGTCGTCACGTTGCCGCTCAAAAAATCGTTCAAGGCTTTTGTAACTGCCTCCGGATCCATTCCTTCGAGTCCGACTTTGACACGATCCACCTGAATGTTGAGAGCGTCGCCAGCGGGAATGATTCCGCTTTTCACTTCAACAACGCCGCGAACTTTCGAAATCGTCTCGGCCACCTTTGACGGGAGCGTGCGCAACTGTTGTTCGTCGTCGGAATAAAGTTTGATCTCGATCGGTTGCGGCACGCTGGTGAGGTCGCCGATTAAATCTTCCATCAACTGCAACAGTTCGACCTCGAGACCGGGAATGTGTTTCTCGATCTCTTCACGGACATCCTTCATCACTTCTTCAATCCCGCGGCGCGGAAACGGTTTTAGCCGAATGAAGAAATCGCCGACGTTCGCTTCGGTCACGCCGCCGCCGAGTTGGATTCCCGTTCGACGCGAGTAAGTCTGCACTTCGGGAGTTTTCTGAAGCACGGATTCGACCTGACGCAGGAGGCGATCAGTCTCCGCCAGCGACGTTCCAGCCGGGGAAATATAATCGAGAACAAAACCACCCTCGTCCACAGCCGGCATGAAGCCCGAGCCGACACTTTTTAATCCGATGAAGCCGAGCAAGAGCAGCGGAACAAGAAAGACAATGACAAAGCGCGGCTGCCTGAGAAGCAGCTGCATTTTCTCGCGATAAATTTCGTGGACGCGCAGCGTGAAAGCGCCGTGCTCTTCAATCTCAGCGTCTCTGCGCTTCAACAACCTCGCGCATAAGATCGGCACCGCGAGCCAAGCGACGAGAAATGAAATGATCAAGCTCGCCGCCATTGTCAGCGACAGCGCTTTGAAAAACGCGCCGGTGACTCCGGACAAGAATGCGAGCGGCGCGAAGATGACAATCGTTGCCGCCGAAGAACCCGCCAGCGGATTGGTGAATTCGGTCGCTGCGGTCAGCACGCGTGAACGCGGATCACCTTGAGTCGCACCGCGCACGCGGCGAACGATGTGTTCTACCATCACGATCGCGTCGTCGATAATGAGACCAACCGCCGCCGCCATTCCTCCGAGCGTCATGATGTTGAAACTCATTTTCAGGATGACGAGCAGCACAATGGTCGCGGCGAGCACCGCCGGCACAGTCAGGATCGCGATTAGGGCAACTTTCCAGTCGCGCAAAAAAATCAGGAGCACGATGGCGGCCAAGACCATACCGATGAGGATTGCGTCTCGCGTGCTGTGTTCCGACGCGATGATGAGATCGCTCTGATCGTACCAATCGGAGATTCTTACTCCCTCAGGAATTTGTTTCCCGATTTCGCGCAGCTTGGCTTTAATGCCGCGCGCGATTTCGACGGTGTTGCCGGACGGCTGTTGGTAAACTTGGAAAAGCACAGCGTCGTGGCCGTCGGCCGTCACTCGCACCCACTGCGGCTCGGTCGAATGTTCGACGGTTGCGACGTCATCGAGCAAAACCACGCCGTCGGGATTTGATCGGAGCACGGTATGCTCGATTTCGTCGAACTTTTTGAAACGCGTGTCCGACACCACGAGATAAAGTTTGTCGTACTGCTCGAGCCGGCCGACCGCGACCTGAACGTTTGACGCCGAGAGAGCACTCGCCACTTCGGCCAGCGTCATTTTGTACGATTGCAATTTGTCGGGGTCGACCGTGACCCGGTACTCCTCGACGCGTCCGCCTTGAACCCCAACGCGCGCGACACCTTGAACGGTGGAGAGCGCGGGACGCAAAGTGTAAAGAGCGAGATCCCGCAGCTCAACCAACGAGTGCGAATCGGAAGTGAGACTGTAAGCGATTACCGGAAACACCGTCGGATCCATGCGTTCGACTTCGAACGAAGTACCGGCCGGCAGACTGGGCAGAATTTTGTTCACCTGCGACTGGCATTGGAGCATGGCTGAGATCATGTCTTCGCCCCAATTGAAATTGATCGAGATCTCGGCGCTGCCGCGGCTGGTTGTCGATCTTACGCCGCGGACGCCGGGAATTGCGCGCACCGCTTCCTCGACTGGCGTCGTTACTTCAACCGTCATCCGTTCGGCCGGCCGGTCGCCGGCATCGAGCGTGACGCGGACGCGCGGGAAACTGACCTGTGGAAAAAGCGCAACCGGGAGCGAAAAGCTCGCGACCGCACCGGCGATTGCAAGCGCGCCGAGCAAAAACAAAATCGAACGCGCATGGCTGTGCGCCCACGCACTGAAGCTCATTTTTTGATTTCGACCGCCATCCCGTCTTCCAGCTCGTAATTGCCCACCGTCACAACCGGGTCGCCCTCATGCAGATCGTCCGCCATCACCTGCATCTCCTTTGGATTTTCCGCGCCAATTTTCACCGTGTGCTTCACCGCGCGATTATTTGCCACGGTGAAAACCTCGAACTCACGCGATTCGTTAGGCAAAACCGCCGGGCGCGGCACGACGAGCGCGTCTTTTTCGGTGCGCTGGATTTCCCCGCGCACGTATTGGTCGAGCAGCAACTTTGTTCCAGCCGGCAACGAAACGTAAACATCGACAAGCCGCGTCGTCGGATCGATTCGCCGTGTCACCAATCGAATTGTGCCTTCCACATTGTTTGCCGTCGGATCGTTCAACGGCACAATCGTGATCGGCGCGCCTTCCTGCGCCGCGGAAAGGTCTTCGGGTTCGACGCCGAGTTTCACTTCAATCTCGTTCTCGGCGACGATCTCGACCAGCGGACCGCCCGCCGGAACGATTTGTCCATCCTGCGCGTCCACTTTGGCAATCACGCCCGACAAATCGGAATGAATCCGGTTATCGCCGCCAGCACCGGCGCGTTGCAATGCGGTAAGCTGAGCTTCGGCGTCGCGCGCCGTTTTTTCTGCAGCGCTCAAATCCTGATTGGTGGCGAGCTTCAAATTAAAACGATCCTGCGTTTGCTTGAGCTCCTTTCGCGCGGCCTCGGCCGCATTCTTCGCTTGCTGAAATTGAACCTGCGCGCCCGGGCTCAACTCAATCTCGGTTAGCGGATCGTTTTCGTGAACGAATTGTCCGGGTGCCACGAGAATGTGACGCACACGCGTTTCAAATGCTACACCGACCGAATGCGTTTTGCCCGGCTGCGCCACCACGCTGCCATAAACAATTACTTTTTCGTTGATTGTTTTCCGCTCGACCTTCGCCACCTGAACTTCGGGAACGGGAGCAGCTTTCTTTTCCTCGTTTCCAATTCCAAAGCGTTGCGCGATCCAGGCAAGCGCGCCCAAGATCAAAGCGGCCGCGATCGCGAGGATGATGATTCGGCTCTTTTTCATCGGGCCTGCAAAACTTTGTTCATTGGAAGATAACGGCCGGAAGCGATCTCCAGAGCGGTATGTGCTTCGAGCAATTGCTCCTGAAGCTTGATCAACTGGACTCGTTTCTGCAACAGGTTGCTCCGAGCCGTGTAATAACTGAGCACGTCAGCATTTCGCTGCTCAGTCGCCGCTTGCGCGGAGCTAACCAATTTTTCCAGAAGCGGCAGCGCTTCCTGCGCAGCGGTAATTTGTCGATCTAACGAACGAATATCGGCTAGGGCGACCGCGATATCGGAACGCGCTTCGAACGCGCGTTGAGTGTACTCGTCGCGAAGTCTTTGGCGCGTGGCGCGCTCGGTCGCGATGACGCCCTGGTTGCGATCGAAAATTGGAACATCCACCGCGACAATGAAGCCAGTGGTGTGCACGTTCGTGGTGTCGCTCGCTTTCACGAAGCCGGCTGACATTTTCGGAAATTGGGCCAGGATGGCCGCGCGCACAGTGGCGTCCTGGCTCTCGAGTCCTTGTTGCAATCCAAGAAGATCGAGACGGCGCGATTTCAGCTAATTCGTGCTGCTCGGGCGGAGCGAGACGTGTAGGTAAACTTAGGCCCGCGCGCAAAGCGACTTTCACTTCCGCCTCCACGCCCAAAATTTTGTTCAAGCCGAGCCCCTGTTTGTGGAATTCCTGCTCGAGCGCGAGCATCGTCGCGCGCGAATCCTGGCTGGCCGATTCGACTGCCGCCAGTTCGAGCACGGTTTTCTCGTGCGCGTCGACCGCCTTTCGCATCGCGTCCGTGCTTTGTTGCAGGCCCTCAGTCGCTTCAACCGCCTGGGCAAGTTGCGCATTCAACCCGAGCGCGCGATAAACAGCGGTCCGCGCGTTGACCGCGATCTGCCACTCGTCCCATGCGACATCCAGATCGACAGATCGATAATTTTTTCTAGCAGCAGTTTGTTTCGGCAAAAACGGAATCAGCGCGCTGAATTCCCAAGCCGCCGTGAAATTGTAAGCAGTTACTGTCCCCGCTGTATTTCCGCCGGTCACGTAGTCGCGCGAGTACGACACCACTGGGTTCGGCAAAATTCCGGCCTGGATCAATTGCGCAGACGCCAGCCCACGGCGATCGCGAATCGACCGCAACGCCGGATTCGAATAAAGGGCAATCGCTGCGGCGTCGTCCGGACCGATGCCGGTGCGAAGATCAATCGGCAATTGTTCGAGTGAGCTATTGGAGAAACGCGACGCTGGAATTCTGAGAGTTGTCTCAACCGTGTTAGACCGCATCGGCGATTCCGCGAGGAGCGGACTCGCCAGCGCGATGCAAAATAATAGAGCGAGCCGCCGCTTAATTCGCTTGGGATGGTCGAACATTGTCGGGTCAGCGCTGATTCTAGCCACGATGACCGACGAAGACAAAGCGCTCCGAGAGATCTCTTTCGACATTGCCTTGAACAACGGCCGGTCTTTCGGCAAAACTCATGCGTGGCCGTGTTGAAATCGCTGGCTGATTTTTTCGGACTGAAGCGCAACCTCGTCATTCTCCTGTCGGCCATTTTTGTCATCGGCGCGGGTGAAGAACTCTGGATGCGGTTCGTGCCGAAATATCTGCAAACGCTGGGCGCGAGCGTTTTTGTGATCGGTCTCTATGACGCGATCCGGACATTGCTCGGCGCGCTTTACGCCTATCCCGGCGGTGTGCTTGTCGATCTTTGGGGACATCGACGCGCGTTTCTCGCTTTCAACATCGTTTCGATCGTAGGCTACGCGCTCGTTCTTTTTGTGCCGCATTGGGGCGCCGTGATCGCGGGAATGTTTCTGTTTTTGTCATGGAGCTGCTTTTCATTGCCGGCAACGTTTTCGCTCGTCGCGGCTGCGCTCGAAGCGAATCGCCACTCGATGGGCATCGGCGTGCAATCGGTGATCAAGCGATTGCCGATCATGATCGCGCCGTTTTTTGGCGGAGTGTTGATCGATCGGTTCGGTGTGATTGGCGGTGTCCGCATTGCACTCGTGATTTCGATCGTTCTTTCGGGCGCGACGATTTTCGTGCAACGGTGTCTGCGCGATGAACCGAAAGAAGAAACGCCCGGGGAACGTCTGAATTTTTTGCAGAGCTTGCGCGAGTTCAATTCTCCGATGCGGCGGCTGCTCTTGAGCGATATCCTGATTCGGTTTTGCGAACGCATTCCCTACGCGTGGGTGGTGATCTTCGCGATGGACTACATCGGCATGAGCGCGAAGGAAATTGGCGTGCTCACAATGGTCGAAATGCTGGCGGCGACGCTGTGCATTATTCCAGCCGCGCATTACGCCGATCGCTACGGCCGCGAGCCCTTCGTGATCGTAACCTTTATCATGTTCACGCTTTTTCCGATCAGCTTGCTCATCTCGCACGCATTCCCATCATACAGCTTCGTCTTGCTCGTGGTCGCTTTCGTCATTCGGGGCTTCAAGGAATTCGGCGACACCTCTCGTAAGGCCCTCATCATCGGCTATTGCGATCCGTCGCGGTGCGGGCAAATGGTCGGCGCCTACTATTTAGTCCGTGATCTGATCGTGAGCGTAGGGGCACTCCTTGGGGCCTATCTTTGGACCATGAATCCAAATCTCAATTTGCTCGGCGCCGTCGCTTTCGGCATCGCCGGCACCATCTTCTATATCAAGATCGTCCGGGAGGAGCGCGAGGATGAGCTGGAAAATATGAAAGAGGAAATCGCGCGCCGTAGGTTTCGGTAAGCCGCGAATTTACTCTGGCACTTCACTCGCATCGCCCAAATATTCCCAACGTTGGAGTGAAATCGGGACGTTGCCGTTTTTCCAAACGAAGTCGTGGAACGCGCGCAGATCGAACCGGTCACCCTGCTGCAATCGCGCGTCGGCCAAAAATTTCACGATTTGCAGCTTGCCGATTTGATAGCTGATTGCGCCGCCCGGCCCCGTCGCAAAAGCGGTCGCCTCTGCGCGCGCGGTTTCCATGTCCATCGGCACCTTGTCATGCAAATATTTCGCCGCTTGATCGAGAGTCGCCTGGCCAAGCGCAAGCCTCACGTCTACTTCCACGCGGAGCGCGCGCAGACGCATAAAATTGTAAATGATCTCACGCGTATGCGGGCTGTCGTCGAACAATCCCGCCTGCAACATCATTTCCTCGGCGTAAAAGCCGATCCCCTCGTTTGCAGTAGAAGCATAATAATGACGTCGAATTGGATTTTCCTGTTTCCAGGAAAGACAAAGCTGGAAATAATGGCCGGGAATTCCTTCATGGACGCAGATCGGTCGTGGGTCCTGCGCCGTGGCTCGCCAAAAGTAGCCGAGCCTCGCCGATGGCTCGGTCACATAGCGAATGCAATCTTGATTCAATCGTGACGGCGAAGTGAAATCATCGGTTTCGCCGAAACCTTGCAACGCGCGCAAAAATTCCGGCATTGAGCGCAAGGTATAATGCTGGAGCCAATCCGGAACGGTCAGAATGTCGCGCTCATTCAGGAATTTGCGGATCAACAACTCTTTCGCTGCGGCATCCCTGACCCAGCTGTCGATGTTCTCGGCGAGTTTGAGTGGCGGAACATCGCGGTTTCGATGGATTTCAAACGCTTCGAAAGCGACCGCGCGGTCCCATTCCTGTCGGCCCGCCGCCAGCAATTGCTCCGGCGGGTACGGAAGCATCGCGACGTTGCGCAGAAAGAAAATGTAAGCATCGCGGCCGAGCGCAGTCTCGTTCGGAAGCGATAGAAGCAGTTGCTGTAAATATCCCCGATATTTCTCCAACGCGTCCGCCGCGCGATCGGTCGCGGCATAGAAATCCTGCTCTTTCAGAGTTGTCGATTTTGCCAGTGCGCTGGCCATTTGGTGCAGATGTGGCCGGATGTTTTCAAGCGATTGAACGGCCACTCGCGCAAATGGCGCGGGTGGCTTCTCCAGATTTTGTCTTGCCTGCTCGAGAATGGACGGAACGTTGTTGATCCGTGTCAAAATCTCGCGCGACTGCGCCTCGTTGTAGGGTCCCCGGACCGTTAACGCTTCCACAATCGGCGTCAGCGTTTGCCCGATATAAAAAGTCGGATCGCGTCGCCAGCTCGGATTAATGTCCAACTCCCACCGCACCCGTGACAACGCTGAGCCAACCAAGCGATAATCGACTTGCCTGGCGATCGCCCAAGCGCGGGAATCGATCTTCCTCCACCGTGCTTCAAATTCGTTGAGCTCTTTGCGCTGATTGTCTAGCTTGGCGCGCGACCAATCGCGCACCCCGCCCGGGCGCTCGATTCGATTGACATCATCGCCCGTGAACGGCGCATATCTGGCGCGCCAGGACCAAAAATCAGCGGCGAGTTTGTCGAACGAATCGGTTTGTTGCGCCTGAGGCGTTTCGGCTGAGGCGACAATGATAAATAAAATTGCGCAAAAAACTTTCATGTTTTCAGGCTAATCTGCATTTTGCCGAATCGTAATCACAGCCGGCGTGCGCTCCGGACGATAAACCGACGCGCCATAAAAGATGGCCGGTGCTTTTCCCCGGGCGTAGCGGATTTTCTGCAATTGCGCGTCCCAGTGTTCTATATAAGAGCAGTTCGCGGTCTTGGTCGTCCCTGGAATTGGCACGTAACGATTTTCAGTGAGTGTGAGGAAGGCGGGTTCGCCTGGCAACGGCACTGGCGCGGCCCAATTCGGAGAAAGTCGGACAAAACGCGGACCGTTGAGGTCGAGCGCAAAAGAAGTATCGCCATCGGTGCTGTTTAAATGCAAGCCGAAGAACGCCACACGCAGCAGGCCTTCGAGTAAGAATCGACGGTCCGGATTTTGTCTTTCATGCAGTATTTCATAAGCGCCGGAGAACCCCGGCAAAGTTCCGAAATCCGCCTGGATCCCGGTTTTTAAATACCGCAATACGTAATGTTTGCCGTGCTTTTCCCCGTTCGCTCGGTCGTCCGGATCGCTCGGATCTTCGCGTAAAATCAATTCCGCCGATCCATCGGGCGCTTTGTAAGTCCGCCGCCCACCGATCATGCCGCCCCCGCTCCCTGATGGCGAAGTTCGCCTTGATTCGGGTGCGGGCGCTGGCGATTCCGGCGGTGTGTCACGATTCGTAAAATAGAAGGAAGTCTTTGTTTGCTCGTACCAATCCGGAGCCGAGTCGAGCTTGGTTGGTTCTCCACCGAGCGGCCGGACGCTCCAAAATTCAACCGGACTGCCCTCTTTCTCCCGGCTAAACACAATGTTCTCTCCGTCCGGCGCGAATACCGGATCGACGTCTTGTGCTGAATTGTCGCTGGTGAGCTGGCGCAGCAACTTCCCATCTTCTCTATATACATAGACGTGCGAATGGCTGGTCCCTTCCGCCTGCAAATAACGGATCGCGATTACGATCTCGGAAGCGGCGCGCAGATTGATCGCGAGAAATGAAAATGCTGCAACGATCAGGACTCGCGAGGTCATTAGCGCAGCGGCAACTCGATGGCGCTCGCGTGCTGTGTGTCGTGATAAACTTTGACGTGCGCGGTGCGCGCATCTTTCGCAGTTTCGTCGGCGACAACGCCGCCCGAATTATAATTTTTCTGCCAAAAGATTGAATTGGGCGAGTAGACGACCAAGCGCAGGCGGCTGCCTTTTATCAAACGGCGCGCGACGAACAGCCCAGGATCGAAATCGCATTTCACGATCTCGCCCGGTTTCAGCAGCTTGGCTTCGCGGAGCGATTCCCGATAACGCAATCGGCGAAAGTCGCTCCACAGCGCGATGCTCGTTCCGTCCGGCTGAATTTCGTAAAGATCGGCTTGCAGATCGGTGTCGGGCGTGTCGATCGAAACCCAAAGCGATACCTTCGGGCACCCGAGCAGCGGCGTTTCTTTTTGCAACGCATCGGTGTGATAAACCAGACCGTCTTTCCCGATGCAAAGCGCAAACCGCTGATCAATGTTGCCCGTCTTTTCGTTCGGCTCCACGCCCTCGACATTTTCACCGCGGCTGGTGTCGAGCGGATCGTTAATAAATTCGTCCGCGCCTTCGTTCGGACGCTTTTCGATCAGAAAGCCGGAACGGAAAACACCATTGGCGTCACCGTTCTTCGAATCGAGAAAAAACGTCTTCGGGTTCGCGATCAGGTTCGCGTAGCTGTCGGTGTATTTCCATTCGCCGTTCGCGCCAGTGTTTCCCGGTGCGATCAAATAATACGCGACCTGATTTTTAAGAAATGGCGGCTTGGGGCCATTCTTCATCGTCCAGTCGTACCATTGCCGGTGGAGATCGTTAAGATCAACAATCGCAGCTGGTCCGAATTTCACGCCGGCGACTTCATCCGTTGGCGTTCGGGTGCCGGCATGGTCCCATGGCCCGATGATGAGAAAATGTTTGGCGCGTGCCGCGGCCGCGGCATTCGCAGTGTGATCGCGATAGTAGCTCATCGCGCCGGGCTCATCGCCGTCGTATTGCCCGGTAATGGTCAGAATCGGCAGCGACATTTTTTTGAACTGCTCGCTCGTCGGCACCATCGCGTCATAGTAGGCGTCGACGGTCGGATGTTTCAGGATGCGCTGAAAGTTTTGCGAAGGATTGCCGACGAACGAATCGAGCGTGTTGAACGCGATGTGCTTTTTGTAGGCGTCGAGAAACTTCGTCCGCCAGAATTTTGAATCGGCAAAAAGATTTTGCTGACCGGCGCGGCCGCTGGTGTGAGTGAACCACTGAATGTCGTAGAGATAGCCGACATTGTTGAGCGATGGATAATCAAGGCCCGGATGCGCCGCGGCCGCGGGCACGATCGTTGCCAAATGTGGCGGAAATTCCTTTGCCGTCGCCCATTGGTCGAAACCGGCATAAGAACCGCCCCACATCGCAATCTTGCCGTCACAAAACGGTTGTTGCGCCAGCCACTCGACGACGTCGTGGCCATCGTGTGGCTCCTGCGCGAACGGCTCGAACTCGCCTCCGGAATTGCCGCGGCCACGAACGTCGACCAGCGCAAATACGTAACCGTGTGACGCGAAGTAAGCTCCGCGCGCATGATAGCTGTCAGAGATGTAGGGGGTCAGTGTGAAGACGACGGGAGTCTTAGGCGCTGAGCCGTCCGGCGTTTTCGGCAGATAAAGGGTGGCGTTCAACTCCACTTTGTCTCGCATCGGAATTTTCACCCCCCAGCGAATGTCGTAATCGGTCGCGGGCGGCGGCGTAGGAGACGTTTCAGCTTTTGGCTCAGGAGAGGGGCCTTTCGATGGATTAGTTTGCGCGATCACTAATGCAAAGATTGACGTCATCACCAAACCGAGAACCATAAAGGCGCGATAGACAGTTGATGGTTGGAGCATCCAGCCATTGAAGCCAAAGCCAATGCCCTAAACAAGACCGGAGGCATTCATCGCGCAGCCTTGCTTTGTGTCCCCGAAGTTTCTATATCCCGGGAATGAAAGTCCCAGCTTTTTGTCGATCTTCCCTACGATTTGGTTTCACCATTCTTGCGTTCGCGGTTTGCGCGATTGCGACCCAAGCCGCCGACAAAATTGTTGTTCTCAAAGCAGCGCGTCTGTTCGACGGCAAATCGAAAACGCTGGCCCAAAACGGCGTCGTCATTGTTCAGGGCAACAAAATTGTCGACGTCGGAAGCAATTTGCCGGCGCCGCCGGATGCGCAAGTGATCGACCTCGGTGACGCGACCCTTTCGCCAGGCTTCATGGACGGGCATACGCATCTGACGCTCGATTTTTCCGGCAATTACAACGAGCGCCGACTGAAAGAAGTCGACCTGAATGTTTCCGAGCAAGCGATCCTCGCGACGCGCTATGCGCGCGCCACAGTCGAAGCCGGATTCACAACCGTGCGCGATCTCGGCAGTCGTTTCGTGGGCAGCAAAGAGTTTGTCGACGTTGCGCTGCGGAACTCGATTAACAAAGGCGTCATCGTTGGTCCGCGGATGTTGGTTGCAACCTACGGAATCGGTGCGACCGGCGGGCATTTCGATCCGACTAGCGGTTTTCGCGATATGCTTTTCGGTCACGAGCCCGATTTTAGTCAAGGAATCGCGGACGGGCCCGATGCGATCCGGAAAGCGGTGCGGTTTGAAGTGAAAAACGGCGCGGACGTGATCAAAGCGGCCGTATCGGGTGGTGTTCTTTCACTGGCAGATGAAGTGGACACGCCGCAACTCACGCCGGCAGAAATGGCAGCCCTGGTTGATGAATCACATCGTTTGCGCAAAAAAGTGGCCGTTCATTGTCATGGCGATCAGGCGGCGAAGGAAGCGATCGGGGCCGGCGTCGATTCGATCGAGCACGGCTCGTTCATGAAACCGGAAACGCTCACGCTGATGAAAAACAAAGGGACATATCTCACACCGACGTTGATGGCGACGGAATGGATCATGAGCAAGATCGACAACTACCCGCCAGCGCTGCAGGCCAAGGCGAAAGCGGCGGGCGCGGCGCGCTCCGACATGTTCCGGAATGCAGTGAAGATGGGAATTAAGATTTCATTCGGAACTGACGCCGCGGTATTTCCACACGGCCAGAACGCAAAAGAATTCAAATTGATGGTCGATTTGGGAATGCAGCCGATCGATGCGCTGAGAGCCGCTACCGGAAATGCAGCAGATCTCTTTGGCATCGCGCAAAAGACCGGAACCCTCGAAAAAGGAAAGTTCGCCGACGTGATCGCGATGCCGGGCGATCCAACCGCCGATATCACCGCGACCGAACGCGTCTCTTTCGTGATGAAGGAGGGGAAAATAATCCGTAACGGTCCACCGAGCGCACCGCCAGTCGCGATCTCGAGCGATCCTGAGGCGGAAATTCCTGCGGATTAGCCGGTTGATCGCTCAGCGATTGAATGCGATCGCGACTTTGGCTGAATATGTGGTCGCATTTATAAAATAAAGCGAAACACCGCCGCTGCCGTAAACGGGATAAAACGTAAAGGGCTGACCGTCGAAGAAAACCGGATCATTCCAATCCACTGCAACAGGTCTCGAAACGGAATAAGAACTTACTGCAACGGTGTCGCTGAAATTGATCGACCGCGTATCGCGGAAATCGCCCCGGTTATCGTAATCCACACCGTTGTAAGGCGTGAATCGCCAGTTGCGCACGCCGTTGGTTGGAAACCAATCAGAAGTGAAGGTTTCGCCTTCGCTCAAGAACGGCGTCGTTCTAAACACGACTGTGCGCGTCCCGACATTGTCGATCAAAGCCGGCTGGATGTGATCTTCGCCAGCGAAGCGGTACGAGTAAAATGCGATCTCGTAATCCAGGCCGCCCCACTGGCTTAAATTAATCGGATGACCCAAAGCGACGTCGAAGACTAAAACATGACGATGGTGACCGGCAGGATGCATTTCCGCTGCAGAAGCGCTCGACTCGCGTGCGGCGGCCGACTCAACCGCAACTGCCTCTTCCTTCGAGACGACGAGGTTGGAATTGCGGAGCGACTGGATGAGCGAATCGCTCGCGCCTTGCGATTTGAGAATCCCTTCCTGGGGTTGAGTCAATCCGTGCAAAAGTTTTCGGTCCGCGACTTCATTCTTGATCGAAGTTTCCGGCTCATGCATTCGGACGAGCAATGATAGTTCGCTAAAACCAATGGGCCGGGCGAAGAGTTGGCTGGCGGCAAGGAGAGAGGTGGCAACGATCAACAATCTATAATAAGTGGGGCTTTTCATAACCCCTGGGTTTTACCAGAGATTGCCCGGCGTTGACAATCCTAAAATGCTCCCCTACTGTGCCGCCCCGCTTCGCTGAGAGGCGGGCTAAATTAGCAGGAGGTCGCCCGGCGACCGCTAACACTGCACACAAATATGCAACTAAAACGTAGTAAACGTTATCGCGCCGCCGCCGAGCAGGTGGACCGCAAAAAATCCTACAGCCTCAACGACGCGGTCGCCACGCTGAAGAAGTTTCCGCCGACCAAGTTCGATCAAACAGTCACGGTCTCGTTCCGTCTAGGTGTCGATCCAAAACAATCTGATCAAATGGTGCGCGGCACCTGCGCATTGCCCCATGGAAGTGGCAAACACGTGCGAGTCCTCGTATTCGCTGAGGGCGCAGCGGCAAAAGCGGCGAAAGACGTCGGCGCTGAGCACGTCGGCTTTAAAGATTTGATCCAAAAAGTTCAGGAAGGTTTTCAAGATTTTGACGTCGCGGTCGCGACACCGACGGCGATGGCCGAAGTGCGCAAGCTCGGAAAAGTGCTCGGACCACGCGGTCTCATGCCGAATCCTAAAGCTGGAACAGTCGCCGAAGATACGGCCAAAGCAGTTCAGGAAGTCAAAGCTGGCCGGGTTGAATTTAAACTCGATAAAAACGGCAACGTCGCCGTACCGGTTGGAAAATTTTCGTTTGAAGAAAAAGCGCTGGTAGAAAATGGCAACGCCGTGATTGAAGCAGTGGTTCGCGCGCGCCCGGCCACAGCCAAAGGCCGATTTGTTGACGCGATGACATTAAGCGCGACAATGTCGCCCGGCCTGAAACTCGATCCATCGCCTTACCTGGCCGGACAAGCCGCATAAAAATCGACATCATGAGACCAGAAAAAGCCAATATCGTTTCGAACCTGTCCGAACAGTTGGAGGAATCGTCCTTTGTCCTGGTGGCTGACTACCAGCACATGAAAGTCGACGATTTTAGCGAGCTGCGGAAACGGCTGGCCGCCACCGGCGCAGAAATTCACGTCGTCAAAAATAGCTTTTTAAAGCGCGCGATGGAGGCATCGGGGCTTCCAAGCGGTGACGGAAAGCTCGCCGGGCAGACGGCAGTCGTGACGGGAGAAAAAGATGTCGCGCCTGTAGCAAAAGTTTTGAAAACGTTCGCCGGTGAATTCAAAAAGGCGATGCTCAAACTCGGCCTGATCGATCGTACGGTCGTTTCCACCGCTGAAATCGAAGCCCTGGCGGATTTGCCGCCGCGGGAAGTTTTGCAGGCCCAACTGCTCGGGTTGCTCCTCTCGCCGGCTACGAAACTTGTGCGCTTACTTAATGAACCGGCTTCATCGCTGGCGAGATTGCTGAAAGCGAAGAGCGAAAAGGAGGGCGCGCCCGCGGAAACGCCGGCAACATAAATTTTTTGTAGGGCGGGCGAATTGCCTGCCTCGGCAACCGAAGCGGTTGCCCTACAATAAACAACAAAAACACTGTCCGGGCTGATGGCGATCGGCCTTAATTTTCCGGAAGCTTTCGGAAGCGGCAATTGGAGGAAAAAAATGGCAGACAAAGATAAATTGGTGGAGCAACTCAGCGGATTGTCCGTTCTCGAGATTGCTGGCTTGGTAAAACAACTGGAAGAAAAATGGGGCGTAAGCGCGGCCGCACCGGTTGCAGTGGCAGCGGCGCCAGCGGCTGGCGGCGGAGCAGCAGCACCGGCGGCGGAAGAGAAAGCCACATTTGACGTGATTTTGAAAGAAATGGGCGCAAACAAGATTGGTGTGATCAAGGAAATCCGCAGCGCGGTTCCGGGCCTTGGATTGGCCGAGGCGAAAGCGCTGGTGGAAGGCGCTCCCAAGCCAATCAAAGAAGGCGTTACCAAGCAGGAAGCCGAGGAGATCAAGAAAAAGGTCGAAGCGGCGGGGGCGAAGGTCGAAATCAAGTAAGCAAATTTTTACAACGGCCGCCACGCGAAATTGTCTTGCGTGGCGGCCGTTTTGGTTTAGTCTCGGTTTTTGTTAGAAGTAAGGAGACTTATTTTTAACCTGCAGTTGGTGGTAAAAACGAAGCTTGCAGCAAAACGGTGGGGTCTTATTTGACAAGCCGCTGTTTTGAGGCGATTTTTGCACTCCTCGCTCTCCGGTGACGCAGTAGGCTCTTTGTACCCAAGCGGCCGCAATTTATTGTGGATCGGCGCGAGAATAACCCCGTGGCCTGGTGATTATGTCAGAACGAAATTCGGAACGCATCCACTTCGGAACAATCAAGGAAGCCATCGAGCCTCCAAACCTGATTGAGGTTCAATTGAGAGCTACGACGAAAAAGCCGTCCTCGATTTCAGCCATTACGAAATCGGCGACCCGAAGCTGACCGCGCTCGAAGCGCAACGCGAGGGTCAGACTTACAGCGCGCCGCTCCACGTAACCTTTCAACTCCGCGAGGAGAAAGGAACGAAGGAAGAAAAAGTTTACATGGGCGAAATCCCGCTCATGACACCACAAGGCACGTTTGTCATTAATGGGGCCGAGCGCGTAGTCGTTTCCCAGCTGCACCGTTCACCCGGCATCGCGTTTGAGTCGACCATCCACCTCAATGGCAAAGTTCTTTACAGCTTCCGGATCATTCCGGACCGCGGTTCGTGGATCGAAGTGCAATTCGATACCGCCGATCTTCTTTACATTTATCTCGATCGTCGCAAACGGCGTCGCAAATTCCTGGCCACGACTTTCCTTCGAGCCCTTGGCTACGGGTCAGACGAGGACGTCATCAAACTCTTTTACAACATCGAGAATCTGAAGCTGAGCGAGAAACTCGACGAAGAGAAGCTCGCGACCAAAGTTCTGACGGCGGAAGTCCGTGACGGCGAAGTGACCGTTGCTCGGGCTTTTGAACCGCTCACACTCGCGACCGTTCGCCAGGTCATGGGTCTCGGGATCAAGGAAGTTAAGGTCATCGATATTTCCAACGACGACACCGTCGTCAAAGCGCTCCGCAAAGATCCGGCGCACGATCAGGAGGAAGCGCTAAAAGATATTTACCGCCGATTGCGCCCTGGGGACCCGCCGACCGTGGCCAACGCGCGCGCTTTGCTGAAGCGACTGTTCTTCGATCCGAAGAAATACGATCTCGGTCGCGTCGGCCGTTACAAAATCAATCAGAAACTCGGGATCGATGTCGATCTTACCGAACGAATTTTGACCGACAAAGATTTCATCGCTGCGATCAAATACTTGATCAATCTGCGCCGCGGCGAAGGCACGCTCGACGACATCGATCACCTCGGCAGCCGCCGGGTGCGAACAGTGGGCGAATTGCTCGCGAATCAGTGCCGAGTCGGTCTCGCCCGCACTGAGCGACTGGTGAAAGAACGCATGACGTTGTTCGACATCAACGTCGACGGCATGACGCCGCAGAAATTGGTCAATCCCAAAGCGCTCAGCGCCGTGATTAGAGATTTCTTCGGTCGCTCGCAGCTCTCGCAGTTCATGGATCAAACGAATCCGCTTGCGGAATTAACGCACAAGCGCCGGTTGTCCGCGCTCGGACCAGGCGGATTGAGTCGCGATCGCGCCGGATTCGAAGTGCGCGACGTGCATCCGTCTCACTATGGCCGAATTTGTCCGATCGAGACGCCGGAAGGACCGAACATCGGTTTGATCAGCTCGATGTCGACTTTCGCGCGGATCAACGAGTTTGGTTTCATTGAAACACCTTATCGCAAAGTCACGAACGGCCGTGTCACGGATGATATCGACTATCTGACTGGGGATAAGGAAGAAAACTACCTTGTCGCGCAAGCGAACGCGGCGGTTGACGGCCGCGGTCATTTCACCGGCGAAAAAGTTTCGGTTCGTTATCGCGGCGACTTTTTGGAAGTCGAGCCGTCGAAAGTCCATTACATGGACGTGTCGCCGAAACAGCTTGTCTCGGTCGCGGCGGGATTGATTCCGTTCCTCGAACACGACGACGCGAATCGCGCGTTAATGGGTTCGAATATGCAGCGCCAGGGCGTTCCGCTGATCGTTTCGGAAGCCCCATTGGTTGGCACCGGTTTGGAAGGCAAAGTCGCTCGCGACTCACATGCGGTTCTGATCGCGATTGATAGCGGCAAGGTCGCATCAGTTACAGCCGACCAGATTATCGTCTCTAAAGACGGCCATGTTCCAGAGCATCGGAAGAGGATCAAGACCGATCCCGAAGAAGGACTTTACGTTTACGAACTGCGCAAATTCATGCGCTCCAACGCCGGCACATGCGTGAATCAGAAGCCGATCGTCAAGAGAGGGCAGCACGTGAAGAAAGAGCAGATCATTGCCGATGGCCCGAACACGGACCACGGCGAGCTCGCACTCGGCCGCAACGTGCTCGTCGCGTTCATGCCATGGAACGGCTACAACTTTGAAGACGCTATCATGATCTCGGAGAAGGTCGTGAAGGAGGATATTTACACCTCGATTCACATCGATGAATTCGAGATCGGCGCCCGCGACACCAAGCTCGGTCCAGAGGAAATCACCCGAGACATTCCAAACGTCAGCGAAGAAGCTCTGCGAAATCTCGGACCGGACGGAGTCGTTCGCGTCGGCGCGGAAGTGAAGCCGGGCGACATTCTCGTCGGCAAAATCACGCCGAAGAGCGAGACCGAACTGGCGCCGGAAGAACGATTGCTGCGCGCGATTTTCGGCGAAAAGGCGGCCGATGTAAAAGACACTTCGCTGACCGTTCCATCTGGCACCTACGGCATCGTCATGGACGTGAAGGTTTCTTCGCGCAAGGAAGTCTCCCGCGAGAAGCTGACGCCGGCGGAAACGAAGAAGCAGATTAAAGCGATTATGGAAGAGCATCGGCGGAAGAAAGAAGAGCTGATCGAACAACTCACCGATTCGCTCTCAAATATTCTACTCGGCGAAAAAATTCCTCTCGACGTCGTCAACGCCGAGACGGGCGAGATCATTATTCCGGCCAATCGCAAGATCACCAAGACGCTCCTGCGCAAACTGGCAAACGTTTACGATCACATCGAGATCGATCCGAGTCCGATTCGGAACAAGATCCGCGAGATCATCGGCCACTACGAACACAAGTTCGCCGAGCTCGAACTCGAGCGCGAACGCTCGATGGATCGGGTGGAAAGCGGCGACGACATCGATCCCGGCATCATCAAACAGGTCAAAGTTTTCATCGCTTCGAAACGCAAACTTTCGGTCGGCGACAAAATGGCCGGCCGTCACGGCAACAAAGGAGTGGTCGCGCGCATCGTCCCGGAAGAAGACATGCCCTTCCTCGCGGACGGAACTCCGGTTGAGATCGTGCTCAATCCGCTTGGCGTGCCGAGCCGAATGAACGTCGGTCAAGTTTTGGAAACGCATCTCGGCGTCGCGGCCAAAGCGCTCGGCTTCAAAGTTGCCACGCCAGTGTTCGACGGAATCAAGGAGAGCAAAATCCGCGATTACTTAAAGGACGCGCGCAAGGAAGAAGGATTCAGTTGGGTCCAGGAAACCGGCAAAGCGAAGTTGTTCGACGGCCGCACTGGCGATCCCTTCGATCAAGAAGTGGTGGTTGGGTATATCTATATGATGAAGCTTGGCCACCTGGTCGCGGACAAGATCCACGCGCGCGCGGTCGGCCCCTACTCACTCGTGACGCAGCAACCGCTCGGCGGAAAGGCGCAATATGGCGGCCAGCGTTTCGGTGAAATGGAAGTCTGGGCGCTCGAAGCTTACGGCGCAGCTTACACATTGCAGGAACTGCTGACCGTGAAATCCGACGACGTGCAAGGACGCACCCGCATCTACGAATCGATCGTCAAAGGCGACAATTCGCTCGAAGCGGGCAC